>Ga0075439_14335_pt1 | contig 16765 bp, 10 predicted proteins | sample MintriSingleCell_FD_74264 | JGI IMG/M metagenome (GOLD analysis project Ga0075439, IMG submission 74264) | Marine eukaryotic communities from Monterey Bay, USA to study complex ecological interactions - Minidiscus trioculatus JGI Plate_4_G5... | ecosystem: Environmental > Aquatic > Marine >... | reverse complement strand
AAATCTAAGAGCTTTAGATTGATATGTGCTGTGTAAATGCACTAAAAACTTGCCACCGGTATCCATAGGGGGGGGGGGGTCCTTTCTAATTTACCAGGCTTAAATAGAATAAGGACGTATATGCCTAGGCTCTCTAGCGCATAATGGTCTCACTACTTAAACACCACACACACACAAATCACAAAAGCAATAGTAAACAACTCAGATGAAAGAATGTCAGTAAGAAGAGTGGCAAAGATATATTAGAGAGATCTGAATACAAATACAGTGGTGGTTGTACAATTCATTTTTTATGCATTCATAATCTTCCGTTGCAACAATTTCAATAATTTACAGTAGACAAAAGATACTTTTACTCGAAGTGTCATTGAAGTGATATAGAGGTGTCATTGAAAAGTGATATATAGAACCTCTGATGTCATCAATCTAAATAATATATATAGAATATGCTGATATATTGTGATAATGAATATTAATAGAAGTAATATATTTGCAATAGTACAAAGAGTATCAGCATATCAACATTTAAGAATAAGAAGATACCACAACACATCATCAACCTTATATTCCAATGCTACAGAGAACGATAACGATCCTCTCACTAATGGAGGAACAGTAGTTGGTGTATGGATATTTCATAGACATGGCGATCGAGCACCGAACCGATATCTAGGTGATCCGCAGTACATACAAAAGGAAGCAGAACACTGGCATAGTCGGATACCAACCGCAGAGGCACATGACAACTTATCACAATACTATCCTCCCCATATACATCCAAGTCAAAACAATGGAAGATATCAGGATGTAGACAGAAAGCCATTTGGTTTCTTAACCTATCGGGGGATGAGAAAAATGAGGAACGTTGGAGCAAAATTTAGACAAAGAATAGACAGATATGGTCATACAATCAATAGTAGCAGTAGTTCATTCTTAGACAACTGGAATGTCAAGGCATATTCTACAAATTATCTAAGAACTGTCATGTCTGTGCAATGTTTTCTCGATGGATTAATCGGCAAATCACCAAGTGATGGTATCAAGAGCAATAATACTCTTAATCAATGTCAAATTTATAGTAGTAGTGGTGGAAAGAAACAATCGTATTATAAAGCTATTGGAAGACAAGACCGCTGGGCGCACCTTAATATGTGGACATCAGCTGACGATATACCTATTGATAATGAGATAAGGGTACAAGTGAGAGATAAGAAGAAAGACACACTAAATGCCTTTGATCGTCAGCCACAAATGATGAATGGATTAGTCAAGGATGTTATTGCAACTGAAGACTTCCAGAGAATAGACGCTGCTGCCAAAGGTTTAGCTGATGAGCTTACAACATATCTTCCAGGACTTAGAGGAGCACCACAAGCTTTCGGTGGCACTCCGTCAGGTATTAATTGGGTCCATGCAAACGATCACTTTGTCTGCAGAAGAGCACACTCTATTGCCCTCGCTGATAACTTTTCAGATGAAAAACATAACAAGAAAGATGAGGAAGAAACTGAGATGATATTAAACAACATGTCTTCACAAGTGTGCTCACATCTTGCTTGGAGATTTAGAGAATGGTATCGGAATAAGCAGCTTTTATCTGCCGTTGCTGCTCCTCCATTTCGAGAAATGTTTAGTGATATGGTAAAAGTATCAGCAGATGATAGCAACTCACATGATCGCAAACCCTTTGTGATATATTCCTGTCATGATGTTACACTGCTAGCATTCCTTTATGCAATTGGAGCAGGTGAGATAATGAGTGTATGTCTTGAAAATGCTCGATTTTATGTCTTTCTAACACATCACATACATAGACTTTCTGGTATCTGAAGAAGATATAGGAAGCATGCCCGCAGAGGGGGGCCGGTATGAAAGAATGAATGCTGGTTCCGTCATGAAGAGAAGGCAGCAAAGTACATGGCGCTGGTGGCCTGCATATAGCTCTACAATTGCCTTTGAACTAGTTAGACTAGACTCTGGACAGCATATCATTAGAATTGTGTTAAATGGAGAGACCTTGAGGCTGATACCAAGAATGAGCATAAACGAAGAAGGATTGATCCCCGAGCAGCCGTTGTCATCGAGACAAGTCTTTGGTGATATAGACGCTGATGGCAAAAGCAAGGTAATGACTCTGTCTGATTTTGAGCAACTCATAAGCATATTGGAACAAGAACTAGACAGCAACTTGGACGAAGCTTCATCAGACTTGTCAGGGTTTGGTGTGGACGCTGGTTGAATGTATCATGCTAAAACTAGATCTACATACTCGACAGCTAAACTATACAACTAAACAAAACAGTGACATACTATTGTATTTCTTTCTTTAAATTATTTGAAGATCGCTGATCTGCATTATATGGTCTGAGCTGTACTGCGTGGACGGTAAAGCATCGCCATGTCGAGTGAGAACACTCTCATCGGGTATGGGTGCCGCCGACAGTGGTCTCAGGTTTTGGGTTGAATACCAAATGTAGTCCAAGACGCCTTTGAACTGTTGGGTATAGTTGGTGAATTTTGGTTCTTCACCAAGAACTGATAAGTAAACACTTCCCAACATGTGTTGGTGAGTGATACTCATAATGTCAGGCAGGACATTCGGTCCATGTTCCTCGCCTGTGTTAACATCAGGGTGACCTGGGTGAACGGTCTGCCTTGACAATAGGTCATATACTGCACTGTCTGGTGTTGAGTTGAAATCACCACAAATCATGAGAGGCAAGTTTGTGCCCCTGGCCATTACAAACGTTTCCAACTCTTGCAATAAATGCAACGTCTGCCAGAGTTTCACATCGGGACAATCTTTGTTACTGTAGAGATGAGTATTGGCAATACAAAGCTGATTGGTAGGATCCCGATTAGCCCTCGATGCCATTGATTGCTGTGCAAGTTCCAACACCACAAGCTGGGCAACGTTATCCTTTGACAACTTATTCAAAATTGCTGCTCCCTCTTCACTACGTGGATTCAACCCCATCACAGTAGTCACTTGTCTTTGTGACAACTCATTGAACTCAATACTGTATGATTCAACTAAATGGAACTTTGTCCTACGCCAGAAGAGTGCACATCCATCAACTTTACCCGACATTCCCATCGCCTGACGAGTTTTCTGCTTATATACCCCCTCAAAACCAGCCTCGTGCATTGCATTATAAACATGACTTTCGTAGTGATCTGCCTGAACCTCCTGTAGACAAACAATGTCTGGTCCTACATCCACTATTTCCCGAATAAGATTTTGGAATCTATTTGTTGTGAAAGGTGAAGAAATTAGCAAATGAATAGGCTCCGGCAATATGATATGCAATAGAAATTGTATACTTACCGAAAGTCCCATTGGAGCGCCCACAGATCAGCATACGGATACTGTTGCTGTGTAGCATAGATTTCTGCCAAGATATTATAAGTACAAATACGAAATCTTGCCCCTCCACCCGCAGCCGATTTGGCTGTTACCAAATTTCTCTTCTCTGGATCTGGCGTTCTACTCAATACCAAGTCTGTCTTGACAACTCTGTGCATTAATAATTCTCCCGATTCGACAGAATATGCCGCAGCTTCCAGCTTTAATTTTCTCCCCACATCCTCAGCCCCTGGCATGTAGGATTGAGAATGACTGATTTCCACCCATTCTTCTTCTGATTGTCCTGCTCCCCCGTTATATTCACTATAATTCGTCCCATCACTACTAGCACGGGGTGTACTACCACCATTCGTCGTCGCTGTTCCATCCAAACTAACTTCCCGAGGAGTTCCCGGAGGATTATTGTAGCTCGATGACATTCCCGATTTGGCACTGTTTATACTTCCAACACTTCGAGCATCATCATCTTCTCCATATGATCCTACCCTACGCCTGTTGGGCGTTCCTCGTGCTTGTGGCACATCACTTTTGATAGTATATTGAGTCTTCCATGCCTTCACAAAGCAATCAGAATTACAAAATGTAGACTTGTACAAAGAACTTTGTGTAGATACACATTGAAGGGAACATCCCGACCCACCCAGAGCGTGTTTAGACCAGTCATGGGGAGAGAAGGATGTACGTCTAGGACAACCCTCATATGCACATGGTTCTACTGATGGACCACGGAACCATCTATATGAGAATTCATGATTAGGCGGTGGTTCCCGACATACTTTGTTATGACTATTTCCCTGATCACGCTCGTCAAGCTTTTTCCCATACATGTACGCATGAGGGCGAATGGTACAGCCCTGAATATGATATTAGGAATGTAGAAAGGGTATTGTTTGTTAGATATAATGTTGATACATTGCAATTAAACTCTCATAACAATATACCACAAAAATCTCAGAAATGAAAGATGTAAAACATTACTCGAATATCAAACAACACCAACCAAATTTAACCAAAACATACCCCGCTGATATAACAACCTTGAAAATCCTCAAAACTCTATTATTAATCCTCTTACTGTGTGTATTAACCAATACTTTTAAATGTTATACTCCTCCACAAAACACAAACTTTTTCACTCATGAGTTTTACCATGCTATGCCGGCCTACAGCACAAGAAAAACCTAGAGACGATGTGCACTCTCTCATTTGGCATCAATATATTAAGAATATAACATATCTCATCCCCATAATCCCCGCCCATTGCAATACATCGATACCTTCGCGGTACATATTATGTGTGTATTTTTTATGTTTTGTGATATTAACTTACCTCCACAGGACGATCCACCCTCAGCGATAAATGCCAAGAATATTTATTATTATCTTTAGAGCTATTCATGTTTATATAAGCTCCTTCCTTCGCCCGCAAAGGGCGTTTTTTTCTTAGTAGCCTCTATCTCCCTTAGTATGAGCCTTTCTATTTTCCACGGCAAACAGTACCCAGAGCGATTTATCATACGGTATTAAAGGGGTGCTAATTATTCCATGTGTAAGCAAATACACTGCTTATTTCTGTGGTTATCTTGATTAGGATATTGGGGTAACTAATTTTATAGATTTCGAGGGATAAACTACTAAAAACAACACAAACAGAACGCTAACATAGGTACTGCTAACAGTAATTAAAGTGGTAGCAAGCATACCCACCTCAGCGTTATATCTACAGTATTTTGGGCTGCTCATAATCTGACGAATCACCATTTTAGATTTCTTACAATCCAAGCAAGCATTGCTGCAATAAGTTTTGCAAAATATAAACACAATAATATTATAATATTTTAATTTTAATATCGTAACATGGCAAGTAGTACACTCATATCCCAAGAACTATTCGATGAGACCGTAATAGAAAATGAAGAATGTTTTGATCTTTCACCCGATGAGGCATTGGCTGAAACAATTGATCAATTCTGCCAACAATTGGGTGTAGTTTCAACAAATTATACTTCTACCAATGACATAGTAACAACAAGTAGTGAACCAAGTCCGCGGTCTGTGGTGGGCGATAATAATACTACAGAAATATCAGCAGCAGTAGTACCAAAGGAATTGTCTCATTTGATATTATCTCATCCAAATTCCTCGGATGGTAAAAAGGAAAGAGAAAATAGGAGTACGTTTCAAGATGCTCTCACAACGTTGGATAGCTTTGTCAATACTGATGGCACAGTTTCAATACCAACCCATTACAATCCCGAGGCACCGAATTGTGAGAATACATTACGAGCATTACTGGGTGTTACAGACATTACACAGCCAATGAATAAGGTTGCATTGCAATGTGCATATGGGGATTCACCACATGAACAGGGTAGTCCACTGCCATACCTTGCAATCTTTCAACGTACATCTTCAATATATACACTAATGTCATTCCTTAGTGTTATTGATCCTATGAAACAACCACTGTTGCAACTTACAAAAGAAGAGGATGAGAATAGACTGAAAATTTTGACAACAACAGTGCGCACACTGTCGTCTCTCCTTTCATCCAAAACCAAGTATGATAATGTACAGTGTGTGGCATTACGGGATGAATTGCGTGATTTATTCATTCCTGCATTGGGTCGAGTTGTTAATCTCATTGGAGGAATTGCCAAGTCTATACTTGAAGTTTACACTGAGAATATTACACATCTCAATGAGGATGCCGATCTAAGAGAAGAATTATCAGATGCATTATGCTGTTTGTTATCATTGGGTGTTGATACCACACGTGGATGTGAAGGTGGTAAGGTAGCATTCGTCCAATCGACACTTCCCGTTGAGCTCAAACCAAATACCAATAACAAGAGTAATGGCACATCAACAAAACGTGGTGGAGTGGCAGTTATTATTTCATGTCTTTGCATGACAGAAGAAGATAATGAACCAGACAATACTCGTGTACTAACAGAGGCTTGTTTATTACTTGCTTCTCTCTGTCGGTATGATGACTTTCGTGATCCATCAACTAGTGGCGGAGGAGGGGCAATGGCCGCTACCGGAGTCAGTACAAGTTCGGCACATGATCATGCAATGGAATTCCATAGAGCAGGTGCATCATCATTACTGGTGAAGATTGCAAGAGATGTATTGTTGAAGATGGAATCGAGTTGCTCTATTGAAGTTGAGGAAGAAGGTGAGAATGAGGAATCGGCAGCTAATGAACGCCTTGCTGCTGCTGTACTCACGGCACTGCGTGTTTTGGCCATCAATGATGATATCATTCAAAATATGGTTGCCTTGGGTGCACTTCCAATCGTTACCAAGGCACTAGAGTTGGGTGTTGTAGCCTCAGATAATACACAAGAAGGAAAAGATATTGCTCCAAAACGACTAGTAGCAGCATCACTAGGACTTCTCAGAAACTTGTGTGGTAATGACGAAATCAAGACAAACCTTTGTCTTGGTTCTACAGATCAAAATTACAAGTCTGCAACTCCCTCAATCCTCCCGCATTTACTCCAGGCAATGAAATCATTCGTATCAACAGCTGTCATCCAAGAGCATGCCTGTGGAACTGTAGCTGCCATGGCACTTCGACGGCCGGCAAACGCTCGTGCTATTTTGGATGCAGAAGGTCCTCGCTTGGTGCTGTTGGCAATGAAGAAGCATGATATGAATGTCAATGTGCAACGGCAGGGAGCACTTGCTATTAGGAATATAGTTAGCCGACTATTGAGAGATTTACCAGATGAAGATGTCAGTTCAGAAAGTAAAACTACAGCCGATACTGCCATTGGAGATGAACGAAGCTCAATCCGTGATGCCTTTCTTGAGTTAGGTGCCGAGGATGTCTTGCGAAATATTACTGGCAGACACCAGGGAAGTGTTGACGAGGCCTATGCAGCATTACGAGATTTGGGGTGTAAGGTATCATTGGTGAAGTTCAATTCAGATGATATGCAACAGCCTCAAAACAGTTCTTCTGCACCAATGATGTTTGGCGGCAAACACAACTCAAACTTTAGACCAGTGTACGAGGAAAGTAAAGGACTTGAAGAAGGAGTCGATTCGGCTGTTTCTCAGTTTGGAGCTTGAGAGTAATAGACACTTTGGATGTGTTAGTCTAAGTCCTAATATTCTAGTTTATCCATCATGAAAGTCAATACGATTTGAGTTTATGTGTTAGTTTAGAAAGTAGATACAGGATGTGCTTCAGTGTTGAATACATGCTTGTTCAGGATATCAATTTCTGAGTCTGGATCAAATAGCAGATAAAGATATTTCAGTGTCTCGGCCAAGAAGAAGCTCTCCATTCTATCCTCCACCGAGTTCACATTGTTAACATTCTTCAACGACCCGTAGCCATACTTTGTCTTGCAGTACTTTTCTATGCTCTGAAATACTTCCCATCCCCATTCTCTATATATTGGGTCTCCTGTCAAAACTGATAGATAGTAGAAGGCTTCTACTGTTTCAGGTCTAAGAATATAGAACGGAGCACTCCCCGGAACGATCATATCATCGGCACCTCGGAATTGCACGAATTCAGGAGCTATTCCAGTTTTTGTTCTGGCATACATTTGATAGCATGTATATGTCAGAGCTTTGGCAGTTTTTAAATCTCGTTGAGCACGGGATGAGTCTAGCCCCTTGGGATCAGTATAAGCTCCAAGTGCTAGAGCGCCACCCATAAAACACACCAAGTGATCCATCTTGTGGTCAAGACTTTTTCCATTCCTATCAGCAATGTATGAAAGACCATTTGGACTACTCTTTTGTAGCAATTGATCATGCATGCCATTCATTGCCTTATCCCACATATCTCTGTATTTACTTTCCTTCTTGCCACCCTGAACCCATACTTTGAGCATGTATTCATAGACAGAATCACCCATGGCTCCAAAGCTAACCTTTTGGTTGGAGAACTTTGGCTTTCCATTGCTACCACCGTCATTGATATTCTGCATTAACAGGCCATCAGCTGGTTGCATTTTTTCTAACAAATCAAATGCCTTCATTGTCTTTTGTTCATACAAATCCTTGCCAGTTTTTCGTGCTAGATATCTATATTCAACTTGTTGTGTACCCACCTCGGCTAGAATGTAAGCGTTTCCGTTCCAACCAAAGTTGTTTGATCGGCCAGTTTGAAGATTAATACTACCATGTGGAAGTCCTGACGGTGTATCATATGCTTTTACCAATCGTGAGCCGAGTTCATCCGCTTTTTGCAAGAATACCTCATCTTTAGACAAATCATAAGCCGCCAATAGGCCACCCAAACTTCGTATAGTAGTTTCAAAGCCTGACACAGATCCGACGTGTTCATGTGATAGATTATCACGAACCCAATCCCTAGCCTCGTAGAATTCATCTTTCATACCCATGAGCCATAACGTATCGAGCGAGTCCACCAAGGTCGTGCCCATTCCTCCCCAATTAGCAGTAGCCTTCTTGCTAATTGGATGTAATTCATCTTTACCCCAAGCAAACTCTTTATAATTCTTCCATATATGTTTCATTGCATTCAAGACATGAACTCTTCTTGATCTTGCGAGTTCATCACTTTGTTGCATGAGCTTTGTCGTTATGTCATATGGACTATCACCATTCTTATATTCAGTAAACCTGTTCCCACCAAGTGGTTCATAGCGTGAAAAGTCATAATCTGATGATATAGGCGCCGTCATGTAAGGATAATACTGTCCTCCACCACCAACTTCACCTGCATGACCAACTTTTGGAGCAGAAGTTTGTTCATCTTTATGTTGTATATTACCTCGCAATCCTGACAGTTTCTCCTTTGCCTTATCCTTCAATGTAACAACTTCCGATTTGACAATATTCACAGCTTTCCTTTCATTTTCAACGGCGGCTGCAAATTGATTATGCATACTTTCTACTACCTTCTCCTCAGCATGCTTTACTTCACTCTTTACTTCTTTGTACTCATTCTTCAATGCTTCTAAAAAGTGATTGTGCATATCATTCTGTTCCATATCACCAGCGGGTGCCTCGTTATCAACAAGTTGTTGTTCATTATGTTGTTTATTATGATCAAGATGATTATTATCTCCTGCAGCATACATTCCACCATCTACTCCCTCTCCAACACCCTTTTTAGTTTCATCATCATCTAATACATCATCAACATGATGATGTGGATTATAATTTGCATCACCGGGTACTAACGCACCACGCAAATGTGCCGCTAACTTGCTATCACCATGTTTTATTGCCTCTTCTTCTAATTCATGTTCCTTTCGTTCTTCTACTTCGGCTTGTGCACTCTCCATGATTAACTTTTGTATATCATCTGGTGCTATTTTAGATGTTGCCGCTGCCAGTGGAGATGACGCTTCATTATTGCTGCTAATTGTATTAGGTTGCGGTGTACCAAAGAGTCTTGTACCAATAATTAATCCACATAAAAAGATGGTTGCAACTATGCCACCTAAATATGGGGAAGTTAAAGACGTGCAATGTTTTTCATGTATAAAGATATGAGTTTAGGAGGAGATTGGTTATACAAAACCCATATCATTACAAGTGCAAAGGTCATTTAAGTATAAAGATATAAGTTTAGGGGATTGGTATATATGCAGTATATCTCATTTGTACCAACAACAAACATACAACAAACAACAAAACAAAAACATTCTAACATACCCAGAACTAAAATACTCTTTTGATTGAGTATCAAATCAGCATCTCTCTTTCTTGATGCACCACGACGTCGGCCTATGGAAGAAGAGCCATTTCCACTTGATATACGCATGATGATTCAGTAGTATTATCGTAATCAATATGAGGGCCGTTACTTTGTCATTGCAATAAAACTAAACTGCTGAAAAAAAAGGAAAAAGTGTACCTAAACTTGAGGATACCGTAGGGTATATGAAGACCACCACCAAGAAGGATTTACACTAGAGGACTTGATTATCACATAGTAACTCATAGTCTCAGCTCTATCAAAGTGTTATGATGTACGATGAAGATTGATAGGAAGTTGAAATAAAGATTGCATAAGAATAAGGATACCTTTTCTTATGAGAGGACTATGATGAGCTGATACTTGATACATAACTGAAGAGGGGGGACAGTGCATTATAATGTTGCGCGTTAATTGCACGATAACTATCAAGTAATTCCAATTCTACTTGTATATACTCTTTTCTTCAGCGTCAGTATTGTTGGCACTTCCCTAGCAGTCTCTACATATATCCAAACGAATACATCCTCTCATAGTCTCTGTCTCTCTGTCATGTCGTCAGGACTCAACTCAAACAAAACTCATTTACTTCTTTGCAATGATAGCTCCTTCAACTGTTGGATAATAGGCTGGTCCAAAGTCTTTCAAAGGTTCTTTTAACTTCTCCAACTCTTCTGCGGGCCCGTGTACGGCTAGATCAACAATGTCAGCGAGAGTTAATGCCTCATTCAATACTTCTCCAACATTATCAAGATGATTCAAGAGTCCCTCTGCATTGACATAGCCTTCACGACAGATTACTAAGTCATCTTCTGTCGGTCCAACCTTTTGTGAGTAGGTATAATTTTATTATATGTCGAAATAATATGAGTGATATTTTGAATGTTGGATGATAGGTACTATAATATAGCTTCTCAAACACTTACAAACCCATAGTAGACGCAAGTCCCCTCTTCATTTGCCTTTACCAACTCTACGAACTTTGGTAATAGGGCAATGTATTGTTCCTTCTTGCCTTCCTTACTGTATGAAGATAAAGTTGTGAGTATGTGAGAGTATGTCGTGTCAATGAATGAAAGATATATCAATGATACTCTACTTTACATCTTAAAGCGAGGGACGATATTCACTGTTTTATCCTCTTCATACCACGTCATACTTAATTGTGTAGATGCACGATGCCTATAATATACGAGAGTAGCAATAGGTATATGAGACATATCAGCATTAACAATGCAAAATAACATCCACCTTGATCTCATCCCTAAAGATACCTCTCAAGAACTACAACGCACCTTGAATTGACAGTACTAGTAAAACCACTTGTGTATTGGGTGAGAGACAATGCTATCACCAGGAGGAAGGACCACATTATTGAATTAGTTGTGAAGCAATTCATACGATATAGTCTCGAGCATGCGTCATGCGTTGCGAGTATTTGCAGAAAAAAAAGATACAGTGTTACTGGTATCCATCTGACGCGATAGTGATGGTTTAAGATGTGTGATGAAGAGCAACAAGAGACTACTTGAGCATGAACCTTCTCCCCCATTTTCACATCACCATCTCTATTGGGAGTGGAATAGGCTCATCCAGAGAGGCTATGACGAGAGGTAGTTATAGTTCAATGACGGATAAAGGAAACATACTCAAAGGGAAGGGCATGTGTAACAAGAGCACTAACTCCACGAATCATAACAAGCGACAATTGATAGAGATGGATCACATAATAAGTGATTGAACAGAACTCATTTATTACTATCTAATCACGGCCACCATGTTATTGTATTAGCCAGGAAATCGATCCCAGAAGGATACGAACTCTTCAATCATGATGCTCTTCCAAATATCTTTCAACAGCAGAAGTGCTCATAAAAAAGTAATTCGAATCAACATACAACTCGAAACAACATCTTCACCAACCATTTCTACAAACATGAAATTATCCACAGCACTATTATTAGTCGCTAGCATTTCGGCAGTAGGTAAGTGAATACGAGACTGATGTTCATAGTTTGCAACTCCTTCGACTTCTCTATCCTTCACTTCACTCACCATCTATTGCATCCTAACAATACCCCACAGCCGGACAAGAACTCTATGGGCCAGAGTATTATGGTGTAAGTAGAAGTGCATAAGCTGTGTAGTGTGAATCATTCTTGTGTACTGATGTAGCTGATATATCTCTTCTATTCCTTCTTTTGCCTAGCCACAACGTCGTCACCTTACTAAGTCAGAAAAAGTAGACAGTGGAGTATCAGTATCAGGGTCGAGGAGGGGATCAGGAGAAACGGCTTCAGAAAGCACCAAGTCTGATAAAGAAACTCGTGCGGGGACAAAAGAATCAGGGAGTGCCAAGGCCAGGAAGCGTCATCTAGAGGGCAAGGCATCATCTGGTGGCTCAAGCTCCAGCAAAAAGTCGTCAAGTAGCAGGTCAGGACGGCGCGGCCGCCGTCGCTCCTCTTCATCCTCAACGTCCTCTGATGATTACTTCCGTGGCTTCCGTGGTTTCCGAGGCTGGCATGGAGGAGATTGGGGGCGTCGTCAAGATTGTGATATCGTAGTGAAGTTAGCTGATTACGATACTCGAACTACAAGCTGTGCCGATCTTATTGAAGATAGGATCGCAACAACCTACCCAGGCCTACGAGTTATTGAAGACACTTTCTGTGATTCCAATGTAAGATGCCTTCCTGTGAGCCGTCGTAGTACTTGCGACAGACGATATCTTGACAGGACAATGTGGGATTTAGGTCAGTCATATGTTGTATTGTCTTTTAAGAATCATTTGTATATACTCATTCAATATTGCCTCTGTATTGTAATTTCTCTCATTCTCACCTATACAAGGTGATTTATACCGTAAGAAGCGTCGTAGGTCTCGAAGAGGCCGCCGCCGTCGAAGGAGAAGCAGACGCAACTCGTCATCGTCAAGCACTTCTTCTTCCAAGAGTGGCAAGTAACTACTTTGAAATTGAAATCTTGCATAAGAATGTTTGAGATATTCCCAGTTCAGTGCCTCCTTGATTGACTATTCCTGTGTTTTAATTTAACTGAACTACAACATGATTGCCACAGGATTTATTGTAAAGGTGTGCTGCAGAAAAGATAACATGCAAGATTTCCGTATAAGATCTAGTAAGCAATAAACTAAATACTATCTAATCAAATAAGTAGCAAACTTACTTTACAAGTTAACAATGATCTGGGACGTCTTGGTAATTCCGTATATGAAGCCAGGCATTAGCCTGTTCGAATGAGTAAAGGATCAAACAAAAGTAAATTGTTAAAGGAGAAAGGTTTAATATGAATGCAAATTTGAATGATACTACATGCATAAACTCACGCCATACTTGATGCCCTTTTCAACAGGAAGTGCTTGATGCCAAGTCCAATCATTTTGTTCCTTCATATCATCAGTCATTGACGGCCAAACAATAGCTCCACCTTTCTTTGGTGTGGCAGTAAAGTTGAGATAGTTAAACTTTGTACCGCCACCAGCCTATTCGGATGGAACACAAGTGGGGAGTTAGACGAGTACAAGTATAAGATACCAATATATATAAGTATCCAACATCAACTCACCTCGACATCGTTTAGATAGAGGAAGAATGTTAAGATACGACCTCCATATGGATGATTTTCATGAGTGCTTGTCCAATCATGATGCTCCTTGTATTGTTGTCCTTCAGTATATCTCACAAGCTGAAGATTTTCATAGTTGCTATAAGGAACGCCTGTCATCTTTTCCATTCTATTGATCACGCCCCTTACTATGGGATCATCATCACAACCCTCATAACACCAAGCGTTATACGACGTTCTACTGTCTTCTGTAATGAACTTTGCTGTGCCATCAGGATTAGTTTCATCATCAGAGTATTTCGTTGAACGCTTGTATCCCATGACTCCTCCTAGCCCAATCAATCTCTCACACTCTTCATCTGTCAGGAAGTTATCAATTGATACCAACCAGGGTAGTTCATCGTTGTCATCTTGATCTTCTTCTTCTAGTTCTTCTATGTATGGGGTTGCGTCATGATATGGACTAGTAATGACTGTGATATCTCCAAATGGATGTGAAAACTTTCTATTGGATAGGGTCTTTTCATTGAACGATGAAGAGTCTTGCCCTGCCTCTATTAGCCATCTCTCAAACACTATGAGAGGGTGGAGGATGAGTCATGAGAATTCAAATTATGATCAGGTAGAACCATGAAGAAACACAAACTTACTGACATTCATATCGCCCGGCTTGAAGATATTCGTCGACTCATCAATAGGACAGCGTAAAGCTGGGTCTAATAGTGGACATTCCTGGCATGCTGCTGGACAATCTTTATACATGAATCCAGACTCTGATGATGATACCTCACAATGTCCCTGTGCAGCCCAAACTGCACAGTTTTTATTCACATTCTTACAGGATAGACGGTAGCGGCGGAGGTCATCTTTCTTCAACACCTCATTGATAAAGTACTGTTCAGTTTTGGCCATGACCGCTAACACATCACTCTCCTCGACCTCTTTATCTTCAAAATCGTCTTCAGAGTCATCATCTTCGGAGTCGTTATCTTCAATCAGTACTTGATCTACCCCCAAAGAGAATAACTTCTGACTATCAGATGTTAGACAATACAAGCAGCTCAGGTGACAACCAAGCCTATCCATCTGTTCAGGGTTCGACATACACATACCGGCCTTTGCTTTCTGTTCACACTCATCACTCGCATCTTCGCAGTCCTCGCCTTCGACGATATTATCAAAGAATGCATTGATGTACTGTCCGACCTCATAGAAGTTTTGATAGTCTTCATAATGCAAAAGATTATTGCCATCATCGTCGTCATCTTCACTATCACTTGACAGATATATTTTACAGCTTTTTAAACACATCTTCCTAGTGTGCTGGTCAGATGCACACATGTCTTTGTCTACCCGATCAGTACAATCCGAGAGTTTATCATGAAAGGAGAAAGGCTCTCGTCCCTTATCATTTACTAAACTCGTTTCATCATCATCCGATTTCCAATGTCTACCTGACTGTGCTAATAACCATTCGGCATCAGGCATGGGGAAGATTTGTGTTAATGTTTGAGTGGCTATTCTCCTAGCAGCAACAAGGCTGTGTATATCAGCAATGTAAACTGTCGCAGCAAGTCTCATTCCCTTCTTCTCACGATAGTCACATGCCTGTGTCCCATGCATGGCATCGTCACCCATCATTGCCGCCATTCCTACTTTGTACTTCAAAGTACCGTATCGAGACTCATCATCCCAGTCTTGCATTGCAAGCTCGGGTTCAGCATTATCTTCCAGCATCAAAGGTATGATGACATTGTAAACGCTTGCCCCAGTATGATGTGTATCACGGTGGATAAAGCCCTTCTCAGAATGACTCACACCAATGAAGGTTAAGTGATATGCTACCAAACTCTCTAACCCAAGATACTCTCCAATGCCTTGTAATACTTTATCAAAATTACCTGCCGCCAGAACCTTTAAGTATTCCTCATGTGTCTTTTCATCAGCAGGTGAGATCCAATGCATATTGCTTTGCCACTTGCTAGGTGGGCGTTGGACTGTGTAGTGAAAGAGAGAGGAAGAGAGGCAAATATTGTTAGTACCAATTCAGATTATACTAGTTACAGCATGGTAGGTTACACTTACTGAACCAATCATTTCCATCCTTCAGCTCTAAAAATTCATGATTGTGGTTATATGAACCGTCATCTCTCTCACCGTCTGGATCAACTTCCAATGGCTTGTCACCCACTAACTCACGCATAGTTTTCGTAATGCCCAGCTTATCACAATAGTCTAGTAGGGAAGATACCAATTCAGGTGGGACACCAATTTGGAAAGCATATGGAGAAACTTGTTTGGCATCACTTCTCCAAACAAAGGGGAAGAGTTCTCCAGGTCTAAGATTGGGTGATATGAAATCACCATGTAAGTCAATATTGTCTTGATATGTACGACATTCCTCAAGTCCTGTACGATTTTGTGTACAAACATCGACTTCATCATTTTTCTTGTTGACATTCTTCTTTTCAATTCTAGTAACACTCTCCTCGATATACACACCACAACTAAACAAACATTTCTTCCGTGTCCCCTCGACATCACTTTCGCACAGTCCTTCCTCCATACGTTCTTCACAATCTGTCTTCTCGTCATCAACACGGAATGCTCGTCTACCAGTATCATTCTTCATGGTATTACCCACCTCATAATATTCAAGAGCCGGATTCTGCCAGTGACGTGCTTCTTGTGTCAATAACCACTTTTCATCGCATACGGGGAAGATTTGTGTAAGTGTGCGTTCAGCAACTGTTTCAACATTCTCGTCATACACCTCGGCAATGTAAACTGTTGCAGCTAATCTCATGCCGCTTCTGCGCTTCTTCTTCTTCATATCTACAGAACCTTCGTCCTCTTCGATCCATCCACCGTGCTTTGCATTAGTCATATTCCTGTAGTCACACTCATGTGTACCTGATATTCAAAGACACATACATGTAGTTAGTTGCAAGTGACACTAAAGACAAACATAATACCTCAAAAAGGACTTACCATGAATCGCATCATCACCCATCATGGCCGCGGCACCAATTTTATACTTGTATCCACCCCGTTTACCCTTCTTAGAATCATTTGGCGGATCATAATCCCAAAGTAACAATTCCGGCTCTCCATCA
>Ga0075439_11254_pt1 | contig 16871 bp, 13 predicted proteins | sample MintriSingleCell_FD_74264 | JGI IMG/M metagenome (GOLD analysis project Ga0075439, IMG submission 74264) | Marine eukaryotic communities from Monterey Bay, USA to study complex ecological interactions - Minidiscus trioculatus JGI Plate_4_G5... | ecosystem: Environmental > Aquatic > Marine >... | reverse complement strand
CAATACCTGGCGAGTATATCAACATGTTATCGGGTATTCCTTCCGCCTTACATCCATCTAGTGCTCTTTTTGGACTGGGTTACACACCTGATTATCTCTGTTACCATGAGCTGATCAGTACGACAAAAGAATACATGTCTTGTGTCACTGCAGTTGAGGGCGAGTGGCTAGCAGAACTTGGCCCAATGTTCTTCAGTATAAAGGAATCATATGAGAGTTCTCTCAAACGAAGGCAACGTGAAAGAAAAGATGCTACAGAGATGGACAAGCAGATGGAAAAGAAAGAGAAGGAAGAAGAAAAGAAGCGTGAACAAGAAAAGAAGGAGTCGATGGCAATTAGTAGTATGCGCCGAAGTGTTGTCGCGACTCCAGGCGGAGGTAGAAGTGCTAATTCGACGCCGAAATATATGAGAAAGAAGGGTAGGATTGGGTTTTAGGAGTAATGATGATGACCTATAGCTGTTTGACTTTACTTTAATCTATATGTTCTGTGCATCTACTCTCCTCTGCTAGTCTTCCTCTGCATATTTAGTATCAAATGCTAACTTGCCAACATAAAATGCCGACATCGCAGTCAGGAGTACGGAAACGACTTGTAGAGGACGCCGCTCAACAAATGCTCGTGCAAATATAAGCTAATGTAATTAGACATAGGGAAGAGGTGAGATCTGAACACTAAGAAGTGAGAGCTGACGTGTATACTTACCTTGCCGAGATATATCGTCATACTTGGAAAACTTTGCCAACACTTTATATAAGAGTAGTCAATATTAGACGATTAGAGGTCATTAGCATATACATTACATACAACATGTCAATAAATAAGTACCTACCCATAGAGACTGATTAACATAGCTCATCAAATGTGTAGCCACTAGTATTTGTTTGGGAGATAAGGAGAATGAGAACAATGATAACAAATGAACACATCTGCATTGATTGATGCATATCAATACTCACATCCACCAATAGAACATACTGTCAACATTGCCATGTCCTTCCTTTTTGTTACCTGGAAGATGCGCGTTATCGCAAGTTATGATGATGAAGAGAGATGATATATTAACATATGTTAGTGCATGTGGGATGTAAAGGCAATCAAATAAAGGCAAGCAAATAAAAACAATACTAACGCGGACTTTCCTGACTGCAAGTCTTGCATAATCCAAACTCTATTAACATTCTCGACGATACCATACCCAGAAACATGAAGATGCTTGATAGGAATGACCACCGGACACTAACGAATTCGAACTCAAATTCTCTCTTCATTAACATGTATGCAGTCTCAGCCAACTCATTAAACCTGCCGTGCAGAATCGATGTATGTGCAACAGTTGCAGTAACAATTGTATTCAAACTCAGTAAGAAGGCGACAAGTGAGAATACATGATATGCTTTAACCACGGTCTTTTCCAGTGGAGTTAACTCTTCTTCATTATTATTTGCCATTAGTTTGTTCGCTGCATCTTTTAATGTACTGTGTTTTGGTAAACAGAAAAGGGGTAGTTAGAAGTCAGTGAGATAGGGGGAGAAGAGATTGTATAAGTAATGGTAATGGTAAAGTGAAAGTGAGATGGGTGAGATAGGCAGGAGATAAAAAGCAATTGCGAAGTATCTTACAAGATTGCCGCTAGAGATGAACCAGCTAGGAAAGTTGCGGGGATTCTAATGCCACCAAAGTACCCAAGTGCATCTCCGTAGAAATTCTTTAATACTGGAGCTGATCCTCCTCGAATAAGTAGACTTGATACTGAAGATGGAGATAGATTCAATTTTGAAGTACTCTTTGTGTGATACTTTGATCGACGGCCGCCGACCGCCGGTGTCGATAAAGGATGTACTGAAGAGCCATTTCTATTTGAAAAAGCCGCGGCTTGTGCCGTCGCTATTGATAGTATATAAAGGAATCTCATGCTATCTGGAGGTACAGCAACTTGTTGTCTTTATGTCAATAAGATTTTGGATGCGGTATCCTATCTAGCTCACCACACCACGCCTATGCCCTATCGTACTGACCACAAACTCAACTACTCAATAGGAGAGATATACTATTGATATCCGCTGATTCTGTTGCTCAAATATTGTTGAATTGAAGGTGTAATCTTGTGTGGCGCCAGTGGCACTATATCATCTTGAAGCCAATCTGGTATCTTGTATCACATCGACATCGAGCATCCTCTCAACATTTTATACAACATCAATGACAATTGCTCAAGCATCACGACTATTTCGTACCTCCAAATTAACAAGTCAACAATTGTGTAATCATTCTTATAATCTTGCAAAGTTTGGTGAAAACTCTTTACTATTAAATGCCTATACAAAGATACTACCAATAAATGAAATATTACATCAAGCACAACAATCGGATAATCGGATACAAAATGGTATACCAAAAAGTTTATTAGATGGTATACCCGTTACTGTGAAAGCTAACATTGCTGTTGGTAAGTATTGGGAAATGCCAAATGCTTGTTCTACTATATTAACAACAACATCAACTCAACAAGAAGATGGTAGTAGCGATAGTATTGTAGAAGATTGCTTATCAATATCAAATAACACCAGCAGTAACAACAATAGTAATGTATATGAAAGTGATATAGCAAGAAGACTATTGAACGAATGCGGAGCTGTACTTATTGGAATTACAAATATGGATGAGTTTGGAATGGGTAGTTTGGGAATAAACAATGGATTGCAATGTAACAATGGCAATCAACAACAAACACAAAATTATTCACCAACATATAATCCAATACCATGGATACAACGAATACATACATTGCAAAATAGACGACAAATGAATAATAAAGAAGAGTATGAAAAGTATTGGTTGCATCAAATACAAAATTCAACACCTGACAATCCACATTGCATTACGGATGAAGATTCTCTTATAGGATTAATAAGTGATGTTCAATATTTGGTACACGGCGATGACACCATCTGTGAAAAAGAACAAAATAATGTCTACAATAGACATGATAAATATGCACTACTTTCGCCAGGAGGATCATCATCAGGAGCAGCGGCAGTCACAGCTCATGGATCGTCTCTCCTTTCGCTTGGTACCGACACTGGTGGTAGTATCCGTCTCCCTTCTGCATGGACATCAACTGTTGGATTTAAACCATCATATGGTACATGGTCGAGATATGGTGTTGTTAGTTATGCAAGTTCGTTAGATACAATAGGATTCAATACTGCTAGTACTGAATGTGCCAAGATTGCTTGGCAGTGCTTGAGAAATAAGAACAACAACTCGACAAATGAACATGATACAGAGAATAGCAAAATAATATGGAATGGACAAATGTGTCGTGATGCGACTGCTAGAGTATATCACACCGAAAACAACAAGATTCGCAACAACTTCGATGAAAAGCATTCAACGGATACAAAACCACTTGCAAATATTAGAGTGGGTATTCCCTCGGCATTTTCACTGCAAGAACTGCCGTCTTCTATTGCAACAGCTTGGTCTAAGAGTGCTAATAATCTCCAAAATAATGGTGGAGCAACTCTAGTGTCAATTACCGAGTCAAAGTTGTCTTCAGATTTGATTAAATTGGCCCTTGCGTCATATTATGTATTGGCTTGTGCCGAGGCTAGTTCAAATCTAAGTCGATATGATGGTGTAAGGTACGGTATGGATGTGAAATTAGATGCACAAGATGTGAATATTGATATACTACAATCAGTGAAAGATGATATAGACTTCAGTCCTCTGCATGATATGAACATATTAGAACATCAAATATCTGCTACACGTGCATATGGCTTTGGAGAAGAGGTACAACGACGTGTCCTTGCCGGTACATCTGTGCTATCTTCTGATAGATTTCATACACATTATGAAGCGGCTGCGGTGGTAAGAGCAAAGCTATCTCAGTCGCTTGACATTTTGTTCCGAACTTCATTGAATGACGACGACTGTGATGATGATGACAAAGTCGATGCCATGTTAGTTCCGACTGCCCTTTCATTTCCATGTAGATTGAATAATAATGGTAATGGAAAAAGCGAAGGAATGGATCCAACAGCGGCATTTGCAAATGATGTCATGACTATACCTATTAGTCTTGGAGGTCTACCTTCCATATCTGTTCCAGCTGCTAGTGAAGAGAATGATATGATTGGAATGCAAATCTTTTCATCAAAAGGATCTGAGGATATGTTACTGACAGTTGCCAATATACTTGAAAGTAATAGATGATAGTTAATAGCACATCAAGCTATATTACAACATTCATCTATTCTTCTTACTACTGTCAACCTTTTCTCCACCTTTACTGATTGCTTTTGGAAGTAGTAAAAACATTAGGACTAAAGCAAACATTGACCAATGTAGAAACGAAGAAAGTAACCATACTCGTGGCTCAGGATCGCCAATCATATCTGCATCTACATCTTCTTTGCCGTATGTTGCTGCTAGCTTGAATAGGAATGTTCTGTAGAATGGCACCGAGACTGATGCCGCGTTTTGCAATACATCTAGGGCAGCCAATACTGAGCCAATACTATCCTTCGGAGCTACTTGTGTGAGTAATGATCTCAGTGATACGCCAATCAAGCCAACAGATACTGCAACCAATGGATTAACAACTGATATGAATACTTGAAAGTTTGCATCAACCTCGCACAGTGTAGCAGCTGCCAGCATTACAGCTGCAAAGCAAGCCGCCTTCCTTTCTCCTCCCAGCCGTGTCAATAAAGCCCTCAACATGAAGGATTGCACAATGAAGTTAAGTAGCTGCTGATAACTTTTCAAATACCCTCTAACATGTGGCTCAACATCATACTTCTCCTCATAGAAAGTTGACATTGAACTGTAGCTTGTTGTTCGTGTTACCCATCCATAAAGTAGATTAGATATAACGACTGAAGCTAAAACAGACGAGCTGAAGCATTCTTTTAGATTTGTGATAAACTTTCCACTACCTTTCTTTGTTGGTTTTGATTTAATCATATTGGTTGTATCATCATCTCTTTCTATATCGCTAGGAAGTAAGCAATATGCCAATAAACTATTAATAACAAACAATCCACTCGCAGTTAATGCTGGAGCCGAAGGTGATATATGCTTGTATAGAATTGCACTGGAAGATGCGCGTTATCACGATTTACGAAGAAGAAAGAGAGATAATTGTAACATATGTTAGTACTACTAGTGGGTTACAAAAGCAACCAAATAAGGCAGAAAAAGGTCAAATGAATAGCCAAACCATCGAGACTTCATATTGAACATTTGAATTCTCATTATAAAACAATACAAACGCGGACTTTCCAGGAAGGCACCGCCTCTATTTAGTACTCCACTTCTATTATCTTTCGCTGAGTATGTCTCATCAAAGCAGTCAGCTCCACAGCTGAATGCCAATGCTTGCTCACATAAGTTTATTGTTCTTAGCGCATCTGTTAAGCTGTCTCCGCTGAAGTTTACAGCCATATCACTTAGAATGAGGTCCGGCTTACTATCACTATGAATATTGGAACATGCATCATTTATTTGCCATCTTGTGTGATTGTCTGTGAAATCTCCCTGTATAAACTGAAAATTGGATTGTAGATTGTCTTTAATTCTTGTATATACGTCCGAGTGCTGTGATTGCAATGTCTCATCTAATGGAAGTAGATCTACTGCAATAAGAGATCCACCAAGATTAGGCTTTAGAATAGTTGATGCATATAAAGACCATCCACCTGGACACGCACCGAGATCAAATACTAACATATCAGGTTGTATCAATCTCTTTTGTTTGTTGGATACTTTCACTTTCCTCTTCTTTTCATGTTTGTGAATCAAAGCAGGATAATGATGTTCGTTAATCTCTTTCAGTTTGAATGATGATCTACTTGGAAGACCTTCTTTTAGTGCTTTCTGTACATATGGATCCTTCTGGAAGATGCGCGTTATCACGATTTATGATGATCAAAGGGAATTGAAGCTTTTGTTAGTACAGGTGGTTTGCAAGAGCAATCAAACAAAGGCAAAACAACATGACTTCATACGAACAAACGAAATAAAACTTTCCTGTTGTCGTTCTAACCACATCTTGCTACTTTGTGAGTGTTTATATCTTATTGGCAAGTTCATGTATACATCAACATCGATGTGTGTTGGAAACCTATGATGTGAGCAGTTGTAGATACGCCGCGATATCACACCACTATCGAGAATACTACATATACTCATAATATATTACAATTGACTAAGCAACGGCCGCCGCACAGATATTACAGTGCTTATCTAATACCACCAACATAAGTACTAAAACATCCTTCTACAAATAATTTCAGCGATAATATCCTCGCCAAGATATTATGTCACAGGACCATCATCGATTGAAATATCACGCGGCGGGCCGTTGACAATACTGGCACACCCATTGATTAATAACTTAATTGCAATATATGAATGATAAGACGGACGTTAAAGCAACAAAGTAAACTTACTCTCAAAAATCATCAAAAATTGGATCTCAAACAGCTAGAGATTTTGTTGATTAACATACCTAGCATTGCAAATTGCCATTAATGCATTGCGGATTGCGCGGCTTGACTTGGGAATGATTTGCATGGTCGTGAAAGTGATATGAAAGTATTAAAGGGGAAGTTGATGGAGCTAAAAGAAGGTACATTGGGCAATAAAAATAACATCAGCAGAGAGATTTGTCCGCTGCCCGAGATGGTATTAATTTCAGGTGTTAGTGGCACAGGAAAGAGTAGTTTGGTTATGAAAGGTCTAAGAGATCCAGCAGCGAGAATGGGAATGAACTTTGTGGGGGGCAAGTTTGATCTTAATCACCAAACATCATTGCCACTTTCAGCGTTTGTGGATGTTATGGCATCTCTTACAAATATTATCAGTGGTGGGATATGATGCAGTATATTCAGGATGATACAAGCGCATTTGAAGAGGAAGATAGGATTCTACTTGTTCGGGCTTTACCAGGTTGTGAGAAACTATTCAATAGTGTTGACAATAAGTCTGGTAGGAAAAGGAAAAGTAAACGAGAATCCCTACTTGCTGGTAAGGAGATCGTTGCTCGTTTGCAGTATGCAATCAGGCGTCTCTTGAAAATCATATGTACCCATTTAAAAGGGCTGGTGTTATTCATTGATGATTTACAGGTAAGTCTAGTTTATCAAGTGGCTTTTAATTTTGACACATTCATACTTGTCTATATAATGAACAACTAATAACCTTTATCTATCTTTTGCAGTGGAGTGATGTGGCAACATTAGATCTTCTCAAAAATATCTCCTTGGACAGTGATATCCCGTGTCTGTTATTAGTGGGGGCTTATCGGGAAGACGAAGTACCCGAGTAAGTCTATATGTATATGAGTTTGCATATATCTTGCGCACTTGACACTCAAGCAATATTTAGCACCCACCCCCTAGCAATCCAAATAAGAGATAAGGAACAAATAGGTATGCAATTGACAAAGATTAAAATTGAAAACCTTACTTTGGATAATGTCATATCACTTACTTCCGAAGCATTGGGGATGGAAGACAACGAGGAATCCGTCACAAGTCTGGCTACAATAGTTCATAGAAAAACAGAGGGTAACGCTTTTTTCGTGTGAGTTTAAATAATATGTATGATGACTTTGCTTGATATATCAGAATTAATGTTGGCCAACCTTGTCTTTACAGTCTGTTGTTCTTACGATCACTCCATGAGGAGAAGCTACTTGTGTATAACTTTGGTATCATGAAATGGACTTGGAACGACAATGCAGTAGACGCTAAACTTGCTACGGAGAATGTGACCACTATGCTTATCAACAAATTGAGTCGTCTCAATTCAAGGACACGGAATATCGTGAAGGTTGCTAGTTGCTTGGGTGCAAAGTTTTCCTTGTCGACTGTGTCTACAATTTCAGATACATTGTCCGAGGCGGAAATGAGACGTCTTTCATCTGAAGGCACAATAGAGATCGAGATAGATAATGAGGACGATGAGACCTTCGCTGGTTCAATCAATGAATTGGAGGAAGAAGGTATATGGGAGAAGAAGTCTGATGATCTTTGGTACTTTGGACATGACAAGATTCAATCAGCTGCTATGGAGTTGATCGCTAAAGACAAAAGAGATGCCTTTCGAGGAACTATTGGCAACCTCCTATTGAAAAAGCTAGATCCTGAGGCAGTCAAATCTAATTTGTTTGAGGTTGTAAGCCTCCGCAACTGTGCAATGGCTACTATTTCTGATGAAGAAGAACGCAAGGAATTGGCTTCGATGAATCTTCGAGCAGGAATCAAAGCATCAGAGAATGCGGTATTTGAATCTGCCGCTGCATATTTGAAGGCAGGTCGGGAGCTTCTCGGTTCAAGCGGCTGGGTTATAGATCCTTCAATCATGCTCGAGCTTTGTAGCGTTGGAGCAAACTCTTGCTTTATATGTGGTGACCTTAGCACAATGAATCAGTTGATTGATGAAGTAATGAGACAAGATATCCCAGTAGAAGACAAGTTTAGAGTGTACGAGGTCAAAGTCAAGGCTGCTTATGGTGCAAGTGAGTAAACCATACAAATGTGTTTGTATACCTTGATGTCTCTGATCTTACCCTCTACTTTCTTGTTTCAAGGCGAATTCAACGTTGCCATCGATACTGCTTTTGATTACCGCCACCAGCTTGGCTTACCCACTCCAAAGAACAAGCCTGCCGGTATGATTCTCATCATCAAAGAGTTTATCAAAACAAACCGTGCTCTGGGAAATAAGACAGCTGAGGATATAGCAAATCTACCAGACTTGACAGATGAACGCATAGTGATGGGCCAGAGAATGTTAGAGTTATCAACCTTTTCATCGTTCCAGGTAAGTTCACTTTGTATCATTATCATACGAGAGTGTCTGCTAACACTTCTTTTCTCGCTCAGGCCCAACCCACTATCTATCCATTGATTGTTTTCCATTTGGTGAGGACAACCCTCAAGTATGGTATCAATTCATCATCTTGCGACGCCTTCAGTGGGTTTGCCCTCCTTCTCTGTGGCTTTGGAAAATATCAAAAGAGGATAGAGATGTCAAAGGTAGTTGATTTGATCCTTGCTAAGCCAGATATGGATCATATCAAGTCAAGGTGTATGATGTTACGGGAGGGAACTATTCGTAAGTACTTTGTTGTGTTGTAAGTTTCTTTTAACGGCCTTTATTCACTTCTTAGATATCGCACAACAGACCATTGGATCGCTCCGGTACAGGATACACTTGCACCACTCCTAGAGGGCTATCAAATAGGTCTAAGGACAGGTGACAATGAAAATGCAGCAAGTAATTGTGAGTATCATGAACCGCCTGAGCTTGATGACACCCCTTCTCTTTTGAACTAACGTCTCCCTTTTTCAGTAATCATTCGTGTGTTTCATTTATACTATGCTGGGAGGCCTCTTGAAGGCCTTGGACATGAGATGCAAACAAATATTAATTCTATGATTCAGCTGAATCAATCCCAAGCCAAACTACTTTCTCTACCATATCTATTGATTGTCAAGACGTTAACTGATGCGATCACTGAAGATAATGAATTGAGTCTAGTGGACATTCGTAAACTTGCAGATGAAACAGGCAACATAACACTTAGGGCCCAATCAATCATGGCGATGTTGGAGTTAAATGTATTCTTTCAGAAATGGGAAGAGGCAGCTTTTCTACTCACTGAAGCCGGTGACTTGGGGTCAGTCCTCATGGGATTCTTTGCTATGACTCGATTTACATACTTGGAAGGGTTGATATCAAGTAAGGCAGCTCAGGCAGCATCAACATGGATGAATAAAAGAAAGTGGAAGAAGAAGGCTCTCAAGGCAGCAAAGCTTATTGAAAAGTGGGTGAAGTTAGGGAATGGGAATGTGCTACATAGTCTGCATCTTCTCCAGGCTGAGTGTGCTGCTTTAACAGGAAAGCACAAGGCGACAGAAGTCAGCTTCAAGGCTGCAATAAAAGTGGCGTCAAGGAATGGTTTCCTTCATGATCTAGCTCTCTCACACGAGATGGCCAGTGCTTACTACTTGGGTAAAGACGACGATTATTGGAAAGATTACCACATGGGGCGTTGCATTGAAAGCTACTCGGAGTATGGCGCTACTGCCAAAGTGAAGCAGCTGAATAAATGAAAGACTGTCGATTGTGTGATGACATGTGTGACATAATATCTTGGTAGCGGCTATGGCAGAGAACTAATGCTTCAATGTACGAGATACAAAAATATTAATAGTGAAGCATTAGTGACCGAATCTCATTAGTTCAATCTAGTGTTTTATTTAGTTATGCATAAGCTTATACTGATATAATAATACCTCCCTCTTCAATCACTATCACTGTCCTGAGTGAATTCCAATTTCGTATCCCCATAATGCATCCTTGGCTCCTGCTCCTCTTCATCACTTTCATCATTATCCATACTAGCAGTAGTCCTGAAGTTACTTCCTCTTGAGCTGTGTCGTGATGTTGATAGTGACGATCGCTTGGAGAAGAGTTGAGGTATCTCGGCAGTAACATCAAGTTCGTTTTCAGTCTCTTCTCCATCATCTTCTGATTGAGATTCTTGGCTGTCTCGAGCAAGGCGATGCCTGTTATTGTCCTCATCGGCTTCTTCACTGCGTCTCGTCTTGCGAGAGGATCTTGCTTTGGATGTTTCAGAGCGACGTTTACGACTGTTGTTTGAGTCGCTGCTCTTCCTACCATTGTTGGTGGTAGTATCATCATCTTCATCTTCTTCATCGTCAGGCTTCTCAGCACTCTCTTTTTGACGTTCTTGACGTCGTCGTCGAATATCCTCCAAGGCATTCTTTCTTCCCTGGACTGCTGTCGTTGCTTTTGTTGCTCCTCCACGACGAGAGGATAGCATGTCTGAATCAACCTCTAACTCTCCCAAGAGACGACTAGTAGCATCGTTCTTCTTATTAGCTTTTCGTTTCTCTTGCTCATCTTCGCTGCCATATTCAACCTCTCCTCCTCCATCACCACCAAACTCGCTTTCAGCATCATTACGCTTTTTGCCTTTGCGCCCACCCTTTCGAGTAGGTCGTTCCTCTTCCTCCTCGTCGGATGATGAGTCTTCCTTCCCAGTGGTAGCACGACCTCTAGTTGATTTAGATCTTCTACTTGCCACATCTTCCATATTATCTGTGGATGCAGTATTGGTGACATCATTCAGTCCACTATGCTGATGATCCATTCGAACACTTGCATCTTCCTGAGAGGCCCCATCTCCTTCCTCTACTTCATCTTCAATACAGGTCATGATGAAATCAACAAAAGAGGGCTTTCCACCACCACCATCTTCTGAATAATTGTAATATCCATCCCTATCCACTTGATGTTGAATTGCCATCATCCCACGGGCATTCACACTGATACAAGTTTCTACACCTATATCCAATCCTCGCATGCCACTTAGAAATGCACTCAATGAATACCTCCTAACAATATTTTTGCCATCTCCACTGGCAGAGGATAAGGTAGCATTCACTCCAAATAAGGGTACATTGGGCTTGTAGCATTCCAATCCGACATACATACCGCCTTGTCCACGATTGTAGGGTACACTTACCCAGCATTCACTTCGTGGTCCTACCGTTCCCAACTCTATTCCCTTATTGGATAGTGAAACTTGTACAATATTCGCTCCAGGCACGTCATACAATTCATTCACTGCTGAGTGTAATGCATCCGAGTAGAGAATAGCACGACACAAGAGTGGTGATGAACGAAAGGCCGCTGCCAATCCTGAGTTACCACCGCCACTCGAGCCTTGGTCGCCCTCATTGTCAGGTCCAGCATCTACATCATCCGATACTTCCACACCCGGTACTTCACATGTAACCAAACATCCACCTCCACCCATATTGGCAGCAGCATATGCATCACCACCCGAGGTAGCAAGTGATCCACCCTCTAGAAACTCCAGATGAAAAGTGGCAGTACCCCGATCATATGACATGCATAATGGCACATTAGACAATGATGCATATTCGCCCAAATGTTTACTACTATTCCCCTTGCCACTATGTCCACCACCAGCTGTACTAGTTGTGGCAGAGGACGGTTTACTCCCAGTCTTACTGAGAATGCTAAAACATTCCAATACTGTTGTGAGGTTGACACCAAATTCACCTCCTTGAATAATTTCTTTAGTTTTCCCAGTTTGTTGAGAACTATTATTGTTTCCATTATTATTCCCATCTTCATCATCACTATCTTCTAACCAAACTTCCTCTTCACCAACAAAGTATTCCTTGAACATGTTTTTTGGTAAATCTACTGAACATTGTGATTGCTTAGCTAATCCATGCTGTACATGAAATGTCAGTCCATTGGGTCCTGCATATACCGTAGCATGTTGTATCTTATTAGCAGATGCGCCTGATATTGCCGCTGATTGTGTACCACCTCGCTGCGTTTGAGTTGCACCACCTTGTGTATGACTGGAATTAAATGATGTACCATTATTACCAGCAGTTATTACACGACGTAAACACGACAACAAAGTAGCAATTGTACGTGCTGAATCACATTGGCATGAGAATAAAGGATCCGCATCATCGTCATCATCTTCTACTTCTTCAGTTTGTTGTGTTGTATTATTTGGTATTGTACTTTGATCGTCATTGTTATTTTGATTTGGTTGTTGTTGTTGCTGCTGTGTTTGTGCGATGTGATTGATATCCTCGGTGGCTATACTGTCAGTACATCCAGTTTGGAGAGATCCTCCAGGTGTATTATAATTAACCAGTGGCATATCACCTTATAGTCTTTTATCAATACCTTCAATACAAACTACAATATTCCGTACCAACACTAATAGTCTTCCAATAATTTGAGACTATCTTGAGCGCTAGCAAATAAAACACGATTAGATATTTCTCCTAATACAAATAATGATCACAATATCAATTAACAAGTGTCTATCAATCTTCTATTCAATATCAATAATACACCCTCTTATCAATAACAAACAAATACTACTACTGTCAACACTCAACAATAATTTTCAGGTCCGCAAAAGGTATCCTATTTTTTGTTGCAGTCAACTCTCATAAAATCACTCTCGTCTCTCGTTGCATGCACCTACTCCTTTGAAGATACAATACACAACAAATTAGGACCTCTATTGCTTTGATTAGACCACAATTTACACAAAGAGTCTCTATTTATTGAGTGCCGGTGGCGTTTAGATATCCCTGACTGCATACACACTCTCAACTCTCATAATTAGAAAATCAGTTCATCTCGTAACCACAAATATTATGGCTCATAGGGAAACCCCACCATCACACACGCAAACCATACACAAAGTTCGAACAAATGATCCATGTAAGTTGGTACACAATTAATATTGTATTGGTTTTACATTCTCTAATACCGATTCATTTACTCTTCTAATCCATAAATATTATTAGGTTTAATTGAACTTGCCCTTGGTGATATACTATGTGATATAGAAACAGCTGGGGATTTGGCTGATGCACTTCATGGAAATACCATGATCAAACGTGTTACTTTACGTGAATACAATTATTCAATGGATCATGTACAACTCATATTAGATGCATTAAAACATACAAGAGTACAGAAAATTAGTGTTGGTCCACAGTCACAAATCTTGGCGTATGATGGAAGATATGCAATGGCAGTATGCAAGAAGGCACATACTTTTAGAAGTTTATTGAAGTTAGATTTAAACATGTGCCGTATTGGTGGTGCTGATACCATCACGTTTGCTGCTATTATGGCAAAGAATACAACAGTTACGCATGTTATGTTACAGGAGAATAATATTGAAGACGTTGGCGCTGTGGCAATTGCACGTATGTTGAAACAAAATCGTACAATGCAAGAGCTTATATTGGATAATAACAACATCTCTCCATTTGGACAAAAGGCTTTGCGAGATGCAATTTATGATGATTCAAGCTTTACTGCAATGGAAAACTGTAATCATATCCTTCAAACATATTTTTACAACCCAAGGGCTGTGTTTGGACCAGCGGTGTTGAATGATGTACTTTCCTCCAGCGCCACAAATCTACGCAGCAAAACTATCAAGAATGCAGTTACTAAAAAGTTAAAGAGGATGGTGCAAAAGAAATATAAGGCAAAGCTTGAACCAAATGAGTTCTTAAAGAACCCGGATAATTTACTAATGCTTCCAAATGTATTAGGATGGATGACGACAAAGACTGATTTGGATACAGTTTATTCATTCAGGCCCATTCTACTCAATGTATTGGAGGGAGCAAATCCACAAGGAGCTGTCAAGACTGCTGAATGAACCTGAAACAACTACTATCTGAGGAGAAGGTTTGGTTTAGCTCTTTGCCAATATTATACTGTATTGGGTTGTCTCATTGAAACCTTTTAACGGGAAGTAGACCAGTTGACTATGAACAAACTGCAAAAGGAAGTTGAAATTTTTGAAGATGTGAAGAGTTTAAAGTTTTGTATTATCCAACTTAAAGGGTATAAAGTAATATATGTATGTACTTTAAGATTACACTACTATCTTCTTCTACGTTCCTTGCTGTCATGGACCTGAGCTGCTAACTTTCTTGCCCTCTTCATTTCATCCCGTATCACTCGGCATTTGGTACCTCCTTTCTCATTATATCTACTCAAAGCTTCTGGCATCCATTGATCAAATAACGTCAATCGAGTATCATATCATGGGTGAGTACAAATGAATTCTGGCGGAGTTGACTGCTCTGAATCATCCTTCATTCTTGAGAATACTTTTTTGGCCGCCCTCTAGAAAAAGATTAGAAGAGTTTGAGTGGTATAGTTCATGAATAAAGACACAACAACGAAAGCTAAACAAACTTACTGGATCATAACATGCCTCGCTTGCCAATAAGACGCCTATATGATCGGCTTCCATCTCATGCTCTCTAGAGTGTGGCAAGGTATACAATAATTGCTCCGCTGAAAGATGTTCGTTTCATGGTTTATGAAGATGGAGAGATGATAGTATCTTATGTTAGTGTATGCGGCTTGCAAATACAATCAAGTAAAGAAATATGACGCGGACTTTCCTGGAATTAAGAATGCAAACAACATTCCCGATGGGTCAAGCACGAGTGCCAATCTTTTGATCATGGTCATTAGCATGTTTTCAGACACTCTTTCGCCTGCATGTCTTGCTAAATTGTGAGCCGTTTCATGACCGAGAACTGATGCCAATTCATCCTCATCATGACAATACTTGAAGAGTCCTGTCAAGACAAATACGTGATTACCCGGCAAAACAAAGGCATTTGCATCATCACTTCGTACAACTGTATATGTAAAGGGAGATCCAATTTTATTATTTGTAGATTGAACTCCCCACTCTTTCGAACACTTTTGTGCAGCTGCTGCAATCCTACTACCAACTCTTTGTACAGTTACAGATGCTCTATGATCTTTTGGTAATATATCTCCTTTGTATTGTTGAAGTAATTGTTTATATTGATCGTGTCCCATATTTGCTTCCCACTCTGCACTGGTCGCAAGAAGTCTAAATAGATGCAGGTAAGAGGAGTTTGGGATCATACATATTCTACTGTTCATTGCAAAGGACATATCTTCGTACATATCATACTATGCACATATCATATGCACAATAACTAACTTACCGACGACGATTAGTAAATGGGACATTATCTAAACAGCTGTAGATATGCCAACGATTGGTACACCAGCACCAAAGATAATGTACAGAGGTATACCGTTTCCTTGTCTTTGTGGTGATGTTCTATTGATGTTTGTTGCAAATATTCGAGGATATTGTTTGGTCGGAAGCCGTAACTTTAGAGGTCTACCGAACTGTTGTAGACGGATACAATTCATACTGCTGATATTCTTTACCTCCTAATCCGCTTTCAATATATTACCTCCTAATCCGCTTTGAACTTGACACGCAACTCAAACTCTTCTACTCACTCTCTCCTTCCCCCGTCCCCCCTCCTTCTATCTTGCCCATGCTTATCGAGGTTGCCTCATTAGGTACGTAGGTAGGCTCTAATCAGGTTGGTCTTGGGTTGGCGGTATCCTTTCCTTGTCTTCCTCCCCTGGGGTTCAAGTCTCACTACAGCACAGCTTAGTAAGTAGGACAGGTATATAACCCAGGGGGAGATACTCCTTCTACTTACTTATTTTTATTTTGCTAAGTCTGAAAACAATAATACGACTACAAGGTTGCGGCAATGAGCCATATTCAGCTGTGGTATACTCTATGGATCCAATACTCGGCGAATATACTCATCGAAAGCACTACTAATAGACTACAAACTATTGCATTTCCGACGAACCGGGGTGATATCATATCAGGCATGATAAGTAGGTATAAAAACTGGCAATTTTACATATTATTCATCTATTTTATCTATGTTTAGTGCCTTATTGCATCAAATATCATTGTAGAATATGCTCTCATGTGTTATATTGTTTATTAGGACTATTTAGTACTGTTTATCCCTCTCTAATTGAGCAGGATATGCATACATAACACATATGATATTATATCACCCCACAAATCACCCCCATTACGAATAGATACGCTCTCCATTGCACCATCCAACTGCAGTAACACCAATCCCTTTAATTATTCACATATCTATCCGATTGATGCGGTTGATTGTTGAATATGACACCTCCTATTGCAATAGATAGTTTCATACACACTATCTCTCTATTATTCCCCACAATAATAACACCAATCTATCCTAACAACTTCACCAACATTATTACCCGGACCTCTAACATTACTAATCCGAATCTATACCAATTAATGGTGTCTTTAATCATCAATTCTAGTTGTTTGGGGGGTGTTCACTGTTGTGTTTGGGAGGAGTATTGAAAACCACTCAATTTT
>Ga0075439_12689_pt1 | contig 16955 bp, 11 predicted proteins | sample MintriSingleCell_FD_74264 | JGI IMG/M metagenome (GOLD analysis project Ga0075439, IMG submission 74264) | Marine eukaryotic communities from Monterey Bay, USA to study complex ecological interactions - Minidiscus trioculatus JGI Plate_4_G5... | ecosystem: Environmental > Aquatic > Marine >... | reverse complement strand
AATGTAAATAGATGAGATTGACCTTAGATTAAAGAATTAAATGCTGCACTGCCCATTGATACATAATCCGCTCCAGTCGCTAGTTGTGCAACATTCACTGTCATCACTACAAGTTTGACCAGGCCCTAGGCAACATGTACGATGCCAGCTGCTACAATAATTTATCCAATCACAACACGCTGGGTGATTTGGACCACAAGTCTCTCCGATCTCGCGGCATGTACTATCTTCATCTTCAGTGAGAAACATATCACCTTGAAGAAACTATAGCAAATGAAATCAAGAATAAGAAGAGGTCTTTGTTTAGATATGGAACACAACATATGTGTCTCCATACTGTCATATCATGACTACTTACCACAGATCCGCGAAGAGCAGCTACATGCTCACCCTGATTCTGAGCTTGAGCAAGTACGTCTTTGGTGGTGGTAGCAAGAGTTAGCGCTAGAACTTTGACGAGTAAGAGTTTCATGTTAATGTTGATAATGATAATATCTGAGATAGTTTTGTTTTAGTTTTGGGCTTGACTTGACTTGACTTGGATTCTTAGTTGATGATGTATTCTTATTCGATTCAATATTTTATGACAGCGGAATGAGGAACGTTGATTGCACATGCTAGGCCTCAAGATCGTTTGTGCGTCTTGCCTTTGAGTCTTAGGGAGGAAGTGTGATCGGATTTTGTATTTTAGCGATGAAACGGCTCTCATTCATCACCTGACCTCCTACTCCTTCGAACAAGTACATGAGGATCACCACCACTTCCTCTTGCAATCACAATATCATCATCTAGATATGTGATCTCCAAATAACGAAATCTTTGCCATGATTCTGGTATTGGCAAAGATACCCCACCGACTTTGATACTTTCAAACTTTTCAAGAAATAATGTGCCATCCGATTCAGTAGTTGATGATACTTCCAAGCTTGTTCCAAACACAACATCGATGGGTACTTGTCCAAAGATTATTTTGGATGATAAGACTATTTCTACTTGAGTCTGATTGGAATGTATTCTCATGTATAATCCCTTGAGTGAGTATAAACTACTTAATATTGATCGTAATGGTGACGATGCTGACTCGTCGGTATCTCCAAATGAATAGTACTCGGGCGGCAGTAACTCCTTGATAAGTTGTGTACCCAAATCATTCTTGGATAATACAAAGTTCCATTGACCATTTAACTTCGAATCATATGCTGGTCTCATACTCTCTGGTTTCAAACATTCTAAATCTTCCATTACACGAATCTCTTCCTCTGAATCACTAATACCAGCCAACAACTCTTCTTTTAATGATTCAATCTTTTCATACCGTCGATCATCATTAATATTCTCATCAAATAAATCTTCCATTGAACATGTATCTTTTGATGTTGATGAATATATATCAATACCTTCTTTTTGCAACTCATCTCTAATCCAATTTTCATAATTAAGTTTTTCTTTCCAACCGCGTACACTTCCTGCCATGGTTATTGATTCACCTTCCAATTCGATGGGGTAATCGACTAGACCCAAGGCTACATTAATTGAGGCAGCGGCTACCATTTCAACATTAATGGGAGGTGCTAATGGTACTGCCAATGCGTCGGGTAGGTTATCGGCCAATGCCTGGAAGGGATACAAACCAAGAACTTCCGACGCTAATCCACCAAGGCTGGATGGTATACGTGGTGGGTTTAGACTTATTTCCTCTCCTCCGTAGATGAATGTTGGCTGCATATCATGTGTATATGAATGGAGAAGATTGAATTAGATGGGTGTGTGCATAAGATGTGCTCAAGATACCAAAAACACACTTACCTTGATAATACATCCTTGATCTCCAAAGCATTCTCTCAACACCGACTCTGAATCCTACATGATAAGAGAGATAGGTATAGAGATAAGAAGGTGATCATGCAAATAGGCATAGAAGATGACCAAAAGACCAATCATAACGTACCTCCTTCCCACTAGCATATCCCTTCAAGAATGGTACATTACTAGCCAATCGTCGAACTTTATCGGTGTTACCAATCATTATGAAACGTTCTACAATCTTCTTCTTCTTTACATCACTACCTTCTTCATCTGTGGTAGAATCATCATCTATTTGAGAAGACGAGACGGAAGAAGACGAGATGGAAGAAGAGAGATTGTTAACACGATGTGCACCCTTGATAGCATTTGACAATGCTGAGTTAACTTCTTCGTCTTGATTAGTACCGATACTGCCCATTGCTGATATAATTGCCACCTTCTTATTACTACTACTACCTTCTCCTGATGTATCACCTGCTTTGAGCTGTGACATAATAAGTTGATAGACTTGTTCCTCTGCATTATTCGAAGTTAGATCTAACTTGACAAACTTATCCTCATCATCACTCTTGCCCGAGGTAGAAGTTGCAATATATTGTAAATTACGTTGTTTTAGTTGGGTACGTATTTCGGAACCGAGGAAACCTGATCCTCCTATTAGTATTATTAGTGGATATTCTGAGTTATTAGACTTGTTTGAGTTTGAGTTTGAGATGGATGAGGAAGAAGTAGTTGCACTTTGGTGTAGCTGAACATTTGATTGATATTGTTGTGATATTAATGCTTTGTTAACAAACGGTATAGAGGTAGTACGATACCGATGACATGGTTGCTTCTTTGATATGCTAGTACTGTGATGATGGTAAAGTGATGGCGATGAGAATGCACATAAGATGTGTCTATTTGTTGATCTGTTGATACCCTTCTTTGCCACCGCCGCTGTGCTAGATATTATTATACATGATATTACTACTGCTAATAGAGCAATGTATGGTCGTATTTGGGTTGTCATATTGTATGATATTGAGGAGATATTGACTTACTCTTAGGTTAACAAAGATATTTACATCAAAGAATAAAACCGAGCGTTGAGATTTGCAAGAAAAACAGCTTGCACCACCTCATTGCAATGGTGTTACCTACTAACCAAGTAGGTAGGAGGTTGACGGCAGCATTGATATCAATATAAGGAGGGGGAGAGCGACCGACGACATTAGCAGCGAGATTACGGTATATCATGGCGGATAAACAAGGCAGCAGATTCTCCCCTCGAAAGAAGAAGAATAGCATTGTTCTATTCTTATCCATAATATTAACTCAATGCATTGGCTCATCGACAAGTTTACACTTAAACATGATTGCAACACCCTTACCATCATCCACAACATTATCAATACCAAAGTTTGATATAGCCACAGTCCAATTAGAACATAAACCATCCACCGATACATTAGAAGTGCCAACAATAAAACTTACAACCTCTTCCATAAAATCACTAAATACAATCTATCATCCCCGCAATGCACACGATATACCACGAGGCTTTTCCCGAATGTGTAACAAATCCGGAGGATATGCACCTCGTCCAATATGGAATGAACTAACAAACAAAATCACGCCGTGGTTTGAATCGAATAATTATGAATATATATATTTTAATTGTCATGATAGATTATGGTATGTAGATAATTCGATGGGTATGGGATGTTATTTGAGTAAACCGGAAAGTTTATTATTACCTCCATTAAATGGATGGGTTGATTTAACTGGTAGGAGAAGTGGTGCTCCTAAGATGGAGTTTCTTGATTCATTAGAATGAATGAACACAAGATGTGTCTCTTTTTTTGAGCTCGAGCATTGCTATTCGGTAGGGTGTTATTCCCCAAGAGGTGTAGCACTTGTCTATATGTATTGCAACAAGATGTAAGGATGATGGCATCCAAGCATACGATACCTTGTTGCACATCATATGTGTCTCCATTCTCCAAGTTAGAGTGAGGGCTATGTGCTCCCCCAAGAGCAAGGTTCCTTATTAGATCTCTCTTAATTGATAACATACGAGAGAGGGAACTTTAGTCTGTAGTATATGTTTCTGTAAAAGCAAAAGATATGTATAGATAATGTATAGTTTTGGAGTTATTGAAACTTTAGATTAGTCTGTATCTCTAAGGGTAGCTTGGACCGGCTTGTCCGATTTACTTTCACCATTGCTACCGACTAGTCCACCGTGGGCTTCTATTATTAAAAAGCGATCATTGAAATCCATTACAAACTGCTCTGCCATTCCGGTCTCATCGCTACCTACTCTATGACGAAGGTTGATACGGTTAGCAAACTGGATTTGTTGTTCACCTTTTGGGTGTATGGGTGTTATTTCAATACCTTTTGGTAAGTTGACATGATCAAACTTGTTCAATATGTATCTCGTACCAAGGAGATGATAAACATCAAGATAAAGACTGCCAAACTTGTCAATGCAAAGCACCATCAAGGAGTATCCACTACACATAAAGTTGATATAGTACTCATACTTGATCTTGACCATCATTTGAAAGTTTGCATCTTCAAGAAATCCACTTTGATGAGGGCTTTGCCACAGTGTGATAACTCCCGTCATCGAAGATCTTTGCGATGAAATGAAGAAGTTCTCTCGTACCTCATCGACTATTATAAGATTTCCAATACCGTTCTTTTCAGTATTGAATGGGAATGCATTGGATGCATGCAAAGTCTTAATCCGGTTCGGGGCAGATTTGTCACTACAATCCCAGCACTCAATGGTACCAACATCCGTACCAACAAGGACTTGATTATGAGCCATAGTGAGGATTACCAACACTTTATTCTCAGCCGAAAAGTAGAATTCTGGTTGGACGTAATATTGTTGCCCATCTTCAATATTGGGAAGAGAATATTGATAGTAAACTTTATCGGTATCAACTTCTGAGTTTCCATATGGATCTCCGTCAGTCAATTGCATATATACCTTGTCAAACTCAATAGTCATAAATTCTTCTATCACTCCTGCTGGTACCCGTAGTATAGTCTTCTGTATGAATCTCTTCGATGGACTTCTTTCTTCATGTCCACTATCCCCCCACAAGATAAATTCAGTACACTTCCTCCCATCTTGGTCTCTAATGAGCCTACTAAATATAATTATCTTTTCAATCAAATGTACCCCATCTTTTTCCATTGAATCTAATGCTTTAAGTGATACTTCTTCAACATATATCCTTCTAGAAAATTCAGGTGGAAGGACATCGTATGGCCCAAAGGGTGTATCATTTCCAAAGTACTCCTCCCAATTCAACAGTCCAGCTCCTTCCTTGATAGAGTCTCGACATGATCTGAGTAAGGTTTGGATTGGTTTTAATCTCAATCTAGCCGAACCAACAGCTCGTTGAGCACTCTCACGTTTCTTTTGAATTGATTTATCAAGACATTGTACCCTTTCGAGTATACTGCTATGCACATCTACACTACCTAAATCCGGATCCACAAAGACGTATTCTTGACCAGTTCCCCCTATTAATATAGAAAACGGACTGATAAATTCTGTTTGAGCCCCGCTACCATCATCAACGTCATCCCCATAATAATGCCAAATGCTATCAAAAGGCTTGAAATAGAACTGCCGGAGGGGTAATGAATAAGATATGTTCGTACCAGCTTTTCTACGCTTGTCATGCCCAACAAGTGTATAGAAAAGTGATATTCGATAATTGATTGTAGAAATGTAGTCTTGTGATTTGCTTTCGGAACCTTCAAGCGGTGCCATTTGTAGATCTGCAAATACACCCTGCCAAAACTTTTTATACAATTTGAAATACTCGGGTGTATTCTTATCTCCCTTCAGATCGAAACGCTTGCGTAATGACTTTGTTGTGCATCTTGTAAGACTTATTAATGACCGTAGATCGTCAGTGTATGATAGGATCCGTAGTAATGTATTATCACAGAGATCATCAAAGCCAAGTCCAGAATGTTGAGCACAAGATGTGTCATCTTTCTTCTTCTTTGTGGATACGCCCTCGGACTTTGTTGATGTCGACGTCTTACGCTTGGACTTTGCCATTATATTAATATGTAATCTCTTTTCTTACAGATATGCTATGGAGGGGTATACCCTCTGTATAATGTGCGGCGGCAGTGATGTTAGTGTACTCTTCTAGCACAACACACAAGATTTTTTTTTGTTTGTGTGGTATGTATCTTTTGTATGTTGTGTAATGAATATTGATGCAGCGCCTCCCAAAGTACTTCAATCGATAGACCGTTAAAAAACTGATCAAGTGGTATAATGTTTGTATACTAAAGGAACTATTGCGGTAGCTGTGATATCCCAAAGTTGGCAATAAGAGCTAGTTGTCAAAAACTTAGTAGTTGGTCGCTCATGTGGAGACGCTTACATGTGGAATATATCGTAAGTGACACTTGATACAGTGATATGCAAATATGATCACACTTACTTCTGACTGTATCAGTGGCCTATCAAGATGCTACACAATCTTGGGGCCTCGGCTAAAGCCTAAGAAGAGGATATATATGCTGCACTTAGTTGTCATAAATAGAAACATTAACTTATCCAAGCTAACAACAAAACTAAACTACAAAACCCAATCTAACTCTGACCGCTAAGACTATATAGATGAATATGAAACTCTTATTGCTTGCCAAAGTTCTATTACTAGCTCTGACCGCCAACAATGGCGTATATGCTCATGCTCAAGAAGATAATAATGAGCCCGTAACTTCTCTTCGTGGGTCGGTAGTGAGTATTGAGTGTCGATCTTCAAAAAAGTACACATGATATGCACTCTTTCCACTAACTCTTAAACCAACTCTCTCTCGACACTCCCCCCATTTATTCATTCAAAACAGTTCGTTCAAGGTGATATGTTTCTCACTGAAGACCTATCATGCCAAGAGATGGGTGAAGAATGCAACAATTCCAATCCATGTTGCAGTGGGCAATGGAATGAAATTGAATGTGGTCGTGGCCCACAGGTATGTTGTCTTAAACTTGGCGCCGAGTGTAACCCGAACAATAACCAGTGTTGCAACGCTAGGCCATGTGGTTCTCCGCCTCTACCTCCATACCAAGGCTTCATTTGTCGCTGAATCAATCTTGGCAAAGATCATATGTATCATCTTTTAGAAGTTGTGCCTTCCGTTGTTTCTATCTGAGAATCGGCTCTGATACTGATGGTTTCTTAATATAACCAATAATCATCATAAGACCATCATTATTAAAATCAATGTATTCTGTTGTTGCAGTACATTTCAATCTTTCATCATTCTTATCCCAATACCTGTCAAAGGTAAATGGCACGCGTGTAACCAATTGCTCTTCATTATTGTTGTTAAGTAATTACATATATATCATCTCTACTTTTTACCGATTAGATTAAACTTGTGAAATATCCATGATACATTTGGATATTGTTGTATGCGGAAGTTTTTCATACCCTTCATAATATCATCTATACCGTGATGTCCATATATGTAGCATCCTTATGGATCATTTCACATGTCGATTCTAAATCATGTGTGTTTGATAAATTGCAATATTGTTTTGCTAATTTGATATATACTGATCGTCGTTCTCGTTTATATAACTAGTGACATATTATTTTGGTTGTATTTTGGTTTTGCAATTGCTCCTCATCAACTAAGTTAGGGCGTGGACAATGATGTGTTACTCTTCAGAGAGGAGCACAACATAACACTTTTTCACAATCTTACTTAGTGGTATGGTATCTTTTTCTTGTTGTGTAATCAATATTGATGCAGTGGTTTCCAAAGTGCTACCAATCGATAAACCGTTGAAAGCTGGTCAAGTGACTGTATTATTAGTATATGAAAGCTATTATTTAATAACTGATGGTTGATTTCGCTATGAAGATTTCTGGGTTTTTTCAGCCTACAGTCACTGGACACCACCAATAGAGCGCCAAATATGCCGAAGTAACTGATACATATATACTAACGTACTTGTGACTGCATGTATCGTTAGACTTAAAGCATCATGATTGCTGTTTTGGTTGTTAAGGTGTTTGGATTGTCAACAATTGCAAGGATTATCTAGCACGTTCTTCATTTCTCTCTCAAAATCGTAGTACTACATTGCAACATCACTCAGATTAGTACTATTTGGAGGTTACCCCCGGCGGATTAGATAATAATGTCATCTACTACTACTGATAAGATTGAAAATGTTGTCCTACTGCATAGCGGAGACCTATCAGCAGATATAGCCAATCAAATAAGCACAAAACTTACATCAATAATCGACTCACAACATGTGCATCAAATATCAATGGCGAAAAGTAAAGCATTCAAGTCTGCATTAATAGAAGATACAGATGGCCTTGCAAAATCTACAACATTAACGGTGTTTATAGCATCAACTATTGAGAATGAGGCACCTCCCGAAGACGCCGGTGCTTGTATACGATTCTTTAAAAGAAAGACTCATCCGGATACATTATTAAAAGACAGAGTACAGTTCGCTGTGTTGGGATTGGGGGATAGCAATCTACTACTTGATAGACAACATACATCTGCAAAGGATTGTAATCAGGTTGCTCAGGCGTTAGATTCAAGACTGGAGGCACTGGGTGCAATTAGATTTTGTCGAAGGGGAGAGGCCGATGAAAGGACGGGCTTACTGGAAGTAGAACCATGGATTGATATGCTTGTTGAGAAGATTAAAGGTTGTCAATGAAGCTTATTATGGTGGAAGATTCGACATGCTAGGCTAAGCTTAATACTTAGAAGTTGAGACTGATGATCAAACATATTATTATTACAGTATTTAAATGCCATGTTATCACGGCATCATTTAGCAAACAAGGTCTTCTATTCTCTCTTCTTTTACCATCCATTTTCACAAAATAGATATGCTGGAGGTTCATCACTAAGTATACATATCTTGCGGCGTATCCAATCCCATCGTTTGGATGTTCTTGCGTAAACTCCAGGGAAGTCTGGGTCTGCGCATCCTATCCCCCAAGAGACGACTGAAAAGGGGGAACAATTGAAAGTTAAAGTAAGAGATGATCATCATTACAAGCAACCGCCCAACAAACAAACAACTTACCTCCGATTTGGATATGCCATCCCAACGGAGTTTTGTACACCAGTGGTCCTCCACTATCGCCTTGGCAGCTATCCTCACCCTCATCCTTAGCACCTAAATGGGTTGGAGTGTGGACAGGACGAGAGACAAGTAATTTAGATCAAGTTGCAAAGTTTAAACAATAATCAAAGATCAACAACATTGAATACGTACATAACATATTAGGTGTGATAGCATCGGTATAATCAGCTTGGAAATTACCAATAAACCCCGACGATGCTGCACATTCCTCATTCGATATAGTAAATACTTCCGCATGCATTAATGTACTCGGCAATAATCCACCACTTGGATTAGTCACACCCCATCCCATAACAGATGCGGGTGTATCACTTGATATATAATAATTACCAAATCGTACAACACGATCTTCATATGGTGTATCTGTTGCTCTTGTCTTTCTATTAAGTTTAATCAACATCAAATCTGAATCAGTAGTTTGAGGATCATACCCGGCATGTCGAATCTGATTCTCGGCGGTAACATCCACAACATCTCCAACACTAGTATCACGTAAATCATATCTACCAATAACTGCCTTTATACTTTTATTTTGTTTACAATGTGCAGCTGTTAGTAACATATCGGGTGCTATTAATGACGCACCGCAATATGGACCTTTCTCATCCTGGAGTGATACAGCGTAGGGATATTCACCGTCCATTGCTCGTGTTCCGCCTATTATACGTGACTCTTTTAATTCTCTTTCTCTTTGTTCTTCTAGTTGTTGTTCGAGTTGTTGTTGCTCGATATGACGCCCTTCTTCTTCTAGCTGTTGTTGTTGTTCTTCTAGTTGTTCAATTTGTTGTTCGTCAATACCACTGCCGCGAATTGTCGATGTGGTGGATACCGCAAAGCATAGTTGGGAGAAGAGTAGAAGTGTTGTAGTGAAGTTCATCATCGCTTGTTGTTTGTAGTTTAGTATAATATATTATATACTGTCTATTGATAATATGTTTTGTCGATATGTTTAGACTTTTATGAACTAATGAGCTGGCCTGTTAATTATGAGCATTGAAAGAGATATTTCCTTTTTGCAATGATATGATAGTTCAATTTTCAAGAGGAGTCTCGGCACTGTCACAGACTTAGTTGAGATGTTTATTCCATCATCCAGTACAAGACAACAACTCCACTATTGCAATTGATAGTCAGACACTCTAGGCCTTAAGATTTAGTTGATAATCTCGGCTGAATATCGGCGCATTCTATGAGCACAGAAGCTCAAACCTCCGTATCGTAAGAGTAAAAGCGGTATCTTTTATGAGAGTAGAGAGAGTTGAGACATCGAGATCATGATGTTATCTTGAGATCGATTATATACTACTGTAATAATCACTTTGGTTACTAATAACATAGGCATTTGACCAGTATTTATTGTTTATCGAATGGTAGCACTTTGGAGGCCGCTACGTCAATATTGATTGCACAGCAAGGAAGATACCACAAACACAAAAATATAGTAGTGTACGATAGTTGAAGTAGAAGTATCATGTCATCATCAACCATCAACAATGCACGTGGTACCGCATCCATTCATGATCTTCTCAATATGTTAAAGAATCATCAATATGGATGGGTATTTGAGGATCCCGTCGATCCCATCTTATTAGGCATGCCAGGATACTTTGATTTGATTACAACTCCAATGGATTTTAGTACTATTCAGAATAAGATTAATGCAGGAACTTATCAATCTGTTGATGACTTTAAGGATGATGTACATTTAACATTTAGGAATACAATGGAGTATTATACTGATGAAGATGCGCAACCCCATAAAATGGCTAGGGAAATGATGACGTACTTTGATACAGCATGTGAGGGTATCAATATCACGATCAATTGCAATAATGGTGGCGGTGCTCTCGATGGTGACAGTACTACCATCAGCCATCTTACCATTGACAACCCAACAGATCATCTTTTATTGCTTCGTCATTCATCAAAATGTAAGACCGAAGATGGTCAATGTACAGTCACTCCCTATTGTGGTGAGGTGAAGAAATTATGGAAACACATGGCACAGTGTAAAGATAATGAATGTCAGGTACCACACTGCTCATCGAGTAGGAATGTATTGAGTCATTATCGTAGGTGCAAGGGTCCCTGCTCAACGTGTGACCCGGTAAAGGAAGCTATTAGGCAGGAGAACGGTGGTGTTATCATCAATAATGATAATGGTCATATCGGCAATAACGATAATGAAGGAGAAGAGAGTAGTAATAACGAAGAAGAAAGCAATAATGAAGAGACTGATTATGAACTTGATGTAGAAAGTATGACAATCAATACATCAGATGCTGTATATGAGTATCGGGGTAGGTTAAAGGGCATCAGAGATGGTGTGCCTAAAGATGTAGTTAGGGTACGGGTTCATCCGAGCATAGTTGAGGTTGAAGAGTTCTCATTCCGGCACTGCAAACAACTTAAGGAAGTAGTTCTGAATGAAGGCATAAAGAAGATTGGGGATCAAGCTTTCATAGGCTGCACGACCTTGGAAAGCATTAAATTTCCTTCATCTGTTACCGAGATAGGCGTCTTTGCTTTTACCGGATGCAAGAATCTAAGGAATGTTCGCTTGAATGAGGGGTTACAGGTGATTGGGAATATGGCATTTGCAAATTGCAAATCATTAGAAATTATCGAGATACCTTCTACTGTTACTGAGATTGGTAAGAAATCATTTATGAAGCATGTGATATTCGTCTCCGCTTGAGAGAATCTGATCCATCGGTGGGTTTTGATTATGCCAAGACTCCAACCTTAAGGCCTGTCTGTTTTGTGTATGGTTGTTTACTAAAGTTAATAGAAGAAGATGTAATAATAGAGCAAAGTAAAAGTGTATTCATATAGACAGATGAAACTCTTAGTCTTAGTCAGTTAGAGTTGCTCCATGTGCTCTCTTTTTAATAGGCATCTTATCTCTCTACATAAAGAAGTTTAATATGACAAGTAGAGACAATACCAATGCAGGTTTCATTGTATTTCGAAAGGAAGATGATTCTTGTACTGTGACTTCATCATCAGCATTCGTCTCGGCCCAGACATCAGCATAGACGTTACCAAAAGTCTCAGGTGTAAGCTCAGCTGATGTCATGTTTAGCATGGCAGCAGCTTCTTCGGTAGACATCCAAGTACTATGACCGAATGCAGACCATGAACTTTCACTTGGTGAACTGCCTTTATCATTTGTCTTCCATAATAAAATAGACATATCCGTACTACCGTCATCCCAAAATCTATAGACATACGAATCACTATCTTTAAAGGTAACACCCTCAAAGATATTCGTTTGGGGTATATAGATAGCTGATATTCCTCGAGTTCCAGCCCACTTTCCATCTTGATTGATGATACAACGTCCTGCATAACCCATCGGATCTGTAGTATCCATATCGGAGAAGGTCAAGTCACTACACCAATAGATACTTTCAAAATAAATCGGATCTGTGGATGGATTTTCAAGCACCACTACTCCTGGCTGCTTTAAGAAGAATTGCTTATCATCATAGGCTTGGATGAAGTTGGTATCAAAATCAAAAGTACTTTCTTCATTGATTTGTTCAGGTCCAGAGACATTCTCAGTTGTGACGTTTTGAGCACTGGTGTAGGAGATCTTACTATTACTACTTGCCACGACGGTGAACAGTACTAACTTGGGATTGCTAAGATAAACCATGATGTGGATATGATGATGAAGAAGAGTATGTTTATACATAGCTGAAGCATGCCTAATAAATGTCTCATTCTTTTTTCAGGATCTGAACTTCAACGACGACATCTCCCCTACTACGATACCGGTCTGAGTGTATTCGTGGCTGTTGCGTCACTTCATTCTACTTACATTGAGTCATGAATGGTGAAAGTAAATCAGTTTCTCATAGATTCAGTTCCAACTTTATCTGTAGCTGCTAAAATACTGTCCTTATCGTCCTCTGTGGTAGGCAAGATTCAGATGAACATGCTTCTGGTCTTCCTAGGGAGAGTTGGGTTGTAACTTTGCTTGAAGAGGAGCATTACTAAAGTTGTTTCAATCAAATCAATAACTTCTTCAAAACTATACAATATTATCTATACATATCTTTTGTTTCACAGAAAACAAAGTTCCCTCTCTCGTTATGTTATCAATTAAGAGAGATCTAATAAGGAACCTTGCATCTTGGGGGAGCATAACACCTCGACTTGGGGAGAAGACACGATGTGCATCGGGGATATCTTCATCAGTTGGATGACATCATCCTTAAATCTTGTGTATAATACATATCGACAAATGCTGTGCTCTTGGGAGACAAAACCCCCTACGATCGACAGCAATGCTCGAGCTCAAAAAAGAGACACAAGATATGTCATTCATTCCTCTACAGAATCAAGAAACTCCATCTTGGGAGCGCCACTTCTCCTTCCTGTCAAATCAACCCAACCATTCAATGGAGGTAATAATAAACTTTCCGGTTTACTCAAATAACAACCCATACCCATCGAATTATCTACATACCATAATCTATCATGACAATTAAAATATATATATTCATAATTACTACTTTCAAACCAAGGTGTCACTTTGTTTGTTAGTTCATTCCATATTGGACGGGGTGCATATCCACCTGATTTGTTACACATACGTGCAAATCCTCGTGGAATGTCGTGTGCGTTACGGGGATAATAGATTGTATTTAGTGATTTTATGGAAGAGGTTGTAAGTTTTATTGTTGGTACTTCTAATGTGTCACTTGACGGTTTATGTTCTAACTGCACTGTGGCTATATCAAACTTTGGTATTGATAATGTAGTTGTTGATGATGGTAATGGTGTTGCAATCATGTTTAGATGTAAACTAGTCGATGAGCCAATGCATTGAGTTAATATTATGGATAAGAATAGAGCAATGCTATTCTTCTTCCGAGGGGAGACTCTGCTGCCTTGTTTATCCGCCATGATATACCGTAATCTCGCTGCTAATGTCGTCGGCCGCTCTCCCCCTATCCTTATATTGATATCAATGCTGCCGTCAACCTCCTACTAGTATGCCAAAGTTCGTAGTAGTGGTGCCATGTTGCAAATGAGGTGGTGCAAAAAATGACAGATGCTCAAAATCTGCCCAACGCCGTGAATAAAAAAGATAATCATGGCAAGATTAGGCAGGCTATATACCTCCTCTTATACAATGACAACCCAAATACGACCATACATTGCTCTATTCGTAGTAGTAATATCATATCTAATATCTAGCACAGCGGCGGTGGCAAAGGAGGGTATCAACAGACAAACAAATGAACACATCTTATGTGCGTTCTCACCACCATCACTTTACCATCATCACAGTACTACTATATCAAAGAAGCAACCATGTCATCGGTATCGTACTACCTCTATACCGTTTGTTAACAAAGCATTAATATCACAACAATATCAATCCAAGGGCAAGCTATACCAAAGTACAACATCATCAACACAATCTACTTCCTCAAACAAGTCTAACAGTGATGAATATCCACTAATAATACTAATAGGAGGGTCAGGTTTTCTCGGTTCTGAAATACGTAATCAATTAAAACAACGTAATTTGCAATATATTGCAACTTCTACCTCAGGCAAGAGTGATGATGAGGATAAGTTTGTCAAGTTAGATCTCACTTCGAATAATGCAGAGGAACAAGTCTATCAACTTATTATGTCACAGCTTAAAGCAGGTGATACATCAGGAGAAGGTAGTAGTAGTAAGAAGGTGGCAATTATATCAGCAATGGGTAGCATCGGTACTAATCAAGATGAATTAGTTAACTCAGCATTGTCAAATGCTATCAAGGGTGCACATCGTGTTAACAATATCTCTTCTTCCATCTCATCTTCTTCCATCACGTCTTCTCAAATAGATGATGCTACCACAGATGATGAAAATGGCAGTGTAAAGAAAAAGATTGTAAAACGATTCATAATGATTGGTAATACCGATAAAGTTCGACGATTGGCTAGTAATGTACCATTCTTGAAGGGATATGCTAGTGGAAAGGAGGTACGTTATCAATCTCGCCTACTTTGTATATACCCATGGCTTATCAGCGCCTGCTTGTCATTTCTCACTATCTTATCTCCTCCATGACTATCTGTCTATATCACATAGGATTCAGAGTCAGTATTGAGAGAATGCTTTGGTGATCAAGGATGCATTATCAAGGTAAGTTGGTGACTGGTATCATTTTTGAGCATATCTTATGCACCTTCAAACTCAACCTTCCCCGTGTCCTACACATATGATACAGCCAACATTCATCTACGGAGGGGAAGAAATAAGTCTAAATCCACCCCGTATACCATCCAGTCTTGGTGGATTAGCCTCTGAAGTTCTAGGTTTGTATCCCTTTCAGGCATTGGCCGATAAGTTACCCGACGCATTAGCGGTACCCTTAGCACCTCCCATTAATGTTGAAATGGTAGCTGCCGCCTCAATTAATGTAGCCTTGGGTCTAGTCGATTACCCCACCGAATTAGAAGGTGAATCAATAACCATGGCGGGAAGTGTACGTGGTTGGAAAGAAAAACTTAATTATGAAAATTGGATTAGAGATGAGTTAGAGAAAGAAGGTATTGATATATACTCTTCAACTTCTAAAGATACATGTTCAATGGAAGATTTGTTTGATGAGAATATCAATGATGATCGACGATATGAAAAGATTGAATCATTGAAAGAAGAGCTGTTGGCTGGTATTAGTGATTCGGAAGAAGAGATTCGTGTAATGGAAGAATTAGAATGTTTGCGGCCTGAAGATATGAGACCGGCGTATGATTCAAGGTTAAATGGTCAATGGAACTTTGTATTATCCAAGAATGATTTGGGTACACAACTTATCAAGGAGTTGCTGCCGCCCGAGTACTATTCATTCGGAGATGATACTGACAAGTCATCGTCACCATTACGATCATTATTAAGTAGTTTATACTCACTCAAGGGATTATACATGAGAATACATTCCAATCAGACTCAAGTTGAAATAGTCTTATCATCGAAAATAATCTTTGGACAAGTACCCATCGATGTTGTGTTTGGAACAAGCTTGGAAGTATCATCAACAGAAGCAGAAGACGGTACTTTGTTCCTAGAAAAGTTCGAAAGTATCAAAGTTGGTGGGGTATCCTTGCCAATGCCAGAATCATGGCAAAGATTTAGATATTTGGAGATAACATATTTAGATGATGATATTGTGATTGCTAGAGGAAGTGGTGGAGATCCTCATGTACTTGTTCGAGCAAAGGAGTAGGAGGCAGGTGATGAATGAGAGCCGTTTCATCGCTAAAATACAAAATCCGATCACACTTCCTCGGCCTAAGACTCAAAGGCAAGACGCTCAACGATCTTGAGGCCTAGCACGTGCGATGGACGTTCCTCATTCCGCTATCATAAAATATTCAATAGAATAAGAATACAACCATCAACTAAGTAAGCTCTCAAGTAGCCAACAATCCAGTCCAAGTCCAAGTCCAAGTCAAAGTCCAAGTCTTTTCCACCAAAATTTCATATCTACCTAATATGAAACTCTTACTCGTCAAAGTTCTAGCTCTAACTCTCGTTACCACCAGCAAAGATGCACTTGCCCAAGCTCAGAATCAGGATGAGAATGTAGTTGCTCTTCGTGGATCGGTGGTAAGTATGTTATATTTGTATGGAGACACGCATGAGCATGATAGTTGTGTTCCTATCTAAACAAAGATCTCATCTTCTTGCTTCACTTGCTTGTAGTTTGTTCAAGGTGATGTGTTTCTCACTGAAGATGAAGATAGTACATGCCGCGAGATCGGAGAGACTTGTGGTCCAAATCACCCAGCGTGTTGTGATTGGATAAATTATTGTAGCAGCTGGCATCGTACATGTTGCCTAGGGCCTGGTCAAACTTGTAGTGATGACAGTGAATGTTGCACAACTAGCGACTGGAGCGGATTATGTATCAATGGGCAGTGCAGCATTTAATTCTTTAATCCAAGGTCAATCTCATCTATTTACATT
>Ga0075439_10002_pt1 | contig 16971 bp, 14 predicted proteins | sample MintriSingleCell_FD_74264 | JGI IMG/M metagenome (GOLD analysis project Ga0075439, IMG submission 74264) | Marine eukaryotic communities from Monterey Bay, USA to study complex ecological interactions - Minidiscus trioculatus JGI Plate_4_G5... | ecosystem: Environmental > Aquatic > Marine >... | reverse complement strand
CTAATCAACGTTAAATATTCGCTAAACAGATACTAATACCCTTTGTCGTTTACTGTACTGCCTCAGATGAGAAGCCTAAATTTTAATGCTGGATACCTTGAAATACTCTAAGTGTCATACATTGAAGTAACAGTACCACAAATGCATAGTTGTTTTGTTGTTGTCCACAAGTCCCTATTCACCCACCCGAACACCGGGCGCGATCGTGAAGGGTAAGCGGTATGTGTATCTGACTGAATCTAAATAACAGGCCCACCATTATCTAATAGGATGGGATGCATGGAGCGTAGCGGAATGCATCCCCGCGCCTTAAAGCTGCGCGGTTGATCCAGAAGACAAGCAATACTTTGTTGCTATTACGTATACAGTCTAATTGCTCTCCTCATCTTTCTGGGGATTTGGTGCTCTCTCACTCGTAAAAAGTTGCATGCAGCTAAAGCAATAAAGTTCAATATGATCAATCGTATTTGTATCTTTTCATTTCGTGTTCGCTTCTCATTCAATTTCAATGAACTGAACACTATTACTACAACCCTCATAATTTCAGAACTCAACTTCTATCAACCATGAAAGCTACTATTGCAATTATTGCTCTACTCACCGCCATTGCTGGCATGGCCGATGCAAAGCTCGCCAAGGTCCTGAATCTCGAAGATTCGGGCAAACCCAGTGTCAAAGGCATCCGTAGCCAGCATCATCGCAATCTTAATAATGATTGTGGTACATGCATGTCAGGTTGTAATGATGATATTGACCCACCGGGCTGCCGTCAGAGCTGCAAGAATAATGAATGTCGCCCTAAAGGATCAGGAGGTTCCAAGGGTGAGAAGATGTATGAACCTGATGGCCGCCACCATCGCCGCAAAAAAAAAATGATGCATATCATAAGCACCACTCTCTTCATGCTGCAGTACTAAATATGCTGCAACTTTCGTACTTTGCATACCTACTATTTATTATTGGAATAGGAGTGTTTAATACTATTCTATTATCAATAAATCAGACTACGTTAAACGACAATAGGAGAGAGAAACCAGCTTACTTTATCAATCAACCTAATACTACTAATAATACATCACCAAAGGAAAATGAAGTTGATAGTATTGCCGAGGATGAATCATATGATGCCGTTATTGTAGGCGCTGGTTTGGCAGGTATACAAGCCGCAAAGACATGATATTCCACTGATGAGCATTAGTTGTGTACTTATTGCAACTGTGTCCCTCCTTGTTGTTACCCTCATCATTCTCCCAGTTCAACTCGTCGAAATCTCCCTTCCCCATCATGGTACCATCAATAAAGTATGTCAAAGAAGGATGTTTGAAACCTGTTCGAAGACTGTAACCAAGCTCCTTCAAATGCTTGTGATTAATTTGTTCAATTGTCAAGTTACCAGTCATATCATTAATGCAATACGCACAAAGACCTTCGGTATCATCATTAGCTGTTTGGCTTTTAATCGAATCACAATCCTTAGTACGGCATTTCAACTCAGGGTAACAATCCTTACATCTTCGACGAGGATGATTCTCTCCATGCTTGCATGGTGCACAGCCCAAGGTGCATTTTTTATACTGATTACCGTGATCGATACATATTTGTGTTCCACGACTGCACCAAGAAGTATCGTTTGTATTATAGTACTTGATTTCATAATCCCAAGGCTCACTATCAGATAATCGTCGCCTTGTTGTCCATTGCATGATCTTGTGAATGGTAGAGACTGAAGATTCCTCTACTTGCAAGTCTCTTCGTTGATAAGTTTTGGTCCGTTTCATAATTTCGGGAGGACCCTTCTTACCATACTGTTTTGTATGCTTTGGACAGCATCCTCCAAGACATGTTCTTTGGAGTCCGCAAAAACATCCTTTGATAATGCAAATGTCATAATGTAATATTGATTTGGGTAAAGGTAACCTCTCGAGCATGCATCCTTGTTCCTCTTGCTTGGACGTAAGAGTAAAGTTGACTACACAGCATGATCGAAATTGTTTAGCCCAGCCACTACCCGGCTGGTTCATATCGTGACCTTTTAAACTCGAATCGACACCAGAGTTGGTACATTGATTCCAAACCTGGCTTGAACGTAAGAATTTTCTTGTCTTCCTCTCAGTAATCTGTTTTGTTAAAGAAGAGAAGAGACACACGAATGATGTAAGAGTATGCCATCTGATTGCATGGCAATTGATATGTCATACGATACGGGGACTTACTGTTTGACCAGTTGATGAGGATGATGGTTGAGATACATCTTGAATGAGGAGATCTAGCTGCTCATCTTCAGATGATCCTGCTGGAAAGTTTGTCACCGCCTCACGAGCAGATTCAATTAAGTATGCTTCACTACGTTCTGTGGCGTTGGTACACTTATCTCTTGTTCCTTTACCAGGGGCTTTAGGTAAGACAATCAGTATCTTAACCTGTCCACTTCCACGGTTTGCTAGAGTAGCTCCCATCTTTTTGGCAATATCCTGTACGATACTTTTATTTCGAAACTTGTCTGGCCTTCCAGTAATATAGACAACCTCTCCAGTAAAAGGCGTCTTCTTCTTGAAAGAAAGAGCTCTACTACCCGATGGTTGTTGTACAGCAGTTGAGGCAGCTCGTCGGGAAGGACGTGAGGCAGCAGCTTGGGCAGGTGGACGTGCTTTACGCTTTGGTGCAGGCTTGGATGCGGCACGTCCTCTCTTACTTCGTCGAAGAGGGGCCGGTGTCTTCTCCTTAGCACTAGGTGGTGAGGGGTCAGAAGCAGCGGCGGTAGCCTGTTCTTCTTCCACACTCATACCATCATCTCCTTCTTCTGATGTAAGGGGAAGGACATCATCTGCCACACCTAACACAACGGTGCCATCTCTGTGAAACAATACATACGTATATAGGCAGTGAGAAAAGGAGATTACAAAACTAGCATTCGGGTGCACGGCATACATAATATCATATACTTACAGAAGTTCCACAGGTACATCCCGTAAAAAACAATCCAAATGACGGTAACTTCTATACCTTCCCGTGGCCATATCCAATATCCCCACACGGATGCTACCTTGTCCAATAGTGTTATTGCAAGAGGTACAGGTTGATATACTACTCTTTGCACGTTCAGCCATGTAATCCAACATCTCCTCCTCGGGTACTGCCTCATATAATTCATGTGATTGGATTTGATTTGATGTTGAATACTTGGTGAGAAGATCATCTTCTTGATGTTCAAATGATTGCACTTCTTCTTCTTGTGGTGGTTGTTGTTGTTGTTGTTGTTGTTGTTGTGGTGGTGACTTGCTAATATCAATCCATTCAATATCATCATCCTCGTCAACACTTGTCTTTCGACGGCGGGGTGGCGGCGGCCTTTCATCATCATCCGACGTGATGCTATCCTCATCATCCGATAAACCCATCCCATCGATGCCGACATCCCGAAGAGTACCCCACTCTACACTATCACCATCTGAATTCGGCACGGGAGAAATAGCACAATCCCCACTACCATCTTGTTGCCCATAGACATATTTCATACCTGAACCTAAAGTACTGGCCACCATCATTACTGCATCAAACATATCCGCCTTATAAGTAGCATTATCCTCTCCATCTACCAAGATAACCGCCCTCTCCTCTAGAGCTGTGGTAATAACATCACCCCCAACGCTACTATCCTTATCATCACGTACACTTGTATTGCTGCTACTGCCCCCTCCAATACTATCATCCATATCCATATCATGATTCCCCGATGCACCCCCACGAGTAATAATCAAATCGGCACCACCATTATAACTGGCAACACTACCAAACACTCCTTGGGTAGAATCCTCATCATCATTAATCCTACTAAAACCTTCATTAAAATCCTGAATATTACTAGAAATACCAACTAAACTTAATCCTAAACCCCTCCCTTTTGCATTGTTTCTTTTGTTTTGGAGTTGCTTAATCCACTCTTCCATGTTGTGAATAGCATTGCCTACTTGGATGGTACCAAGGCGTCTCTTCTTAGCATTATTAAGTAATTGTTGTGTCTCATCTAACCAAACATCACTATCATCCTTATTCTCCCTCTTGTCCCTCTTCTTAATCCCGCTAGCTTTATTATTATTATATCTATTAATTTGTTTCGTAACCTGTGTATTATTGAGGGGGTGGTGCTTTTGTTTAATATCAACAAAGTGTGGTATATCCGAATCGTCGTCTTGTTTATTATGACAACGAGTGGATGTGCCATTAGCAGTCGAATAGTGGTTGGCATTAATAACATTACGATAATTTGTTGTTGTTGTTGACAAATTGTCAGAAATACCAATGCTATTATTACTACCATCCACCACCGATATATCACTACCCCAACCCCATCTATTTCGTTGTTGTCGTAGTTGTTGTGAATCTCTACTATCTTCAGAAGGCGAGTGAATGACGAGAGCATTATCAATAGAAGATGCTTTATTATGAGAGGAGGGTGTGAATGGTTCATGTTGAGAATTATCATTAATGCTACCATCCACGGCAGTGCCAGCGGCCAGTATACGCCCTCTATCATCTTCGTACTCTTCTCTACCATTATTTATTGCTTTGCCATCGCTGCCATCAGCAGGCAGTCTTATCTCGGTAGCAGTCGGCATGCTACTAAGATGTTGTATTGTGAATGAAGACAAGGAAAATAACGGTTAGCTAAAATTCTACGTAAACTACGTAAGTTTTATAGCTAAATTCGTACTATATTAATCTACGTAACAATTATTGTTACTCAAAATGTAGAAAATGAGAAAGATCCAATCACCAGCGACCAGCGACCTCTACTTGATAGTACAGCCTATCACGATAGGCATTAGGCATACTGTTCACGATGTCACGGAGACCGTTTCTTACCAAATCACGGTCGTATGGAGTAAGATCGATATCTTCGAATTCCTCAAAGATTTGATCAATAGTGTTGGAAGAAGATGATGGCGAAGGTGATGGCAAAGGAGATTTTGTCTCAGACCAAGCAAATAAACCTATGAAAGTAGCCAGTAATGCTGTAGCAATTGCAAGAGCCACTAAAAGTGTACGTGATGTTGGCATGTTAACCATTGTTATGTAGATTTAGATCGGAGAAGGGGGTAGAACTAATATTCGACATGAAGTAGCATTAGGTGGTATCCTCAATAAAAATTATGCCTCTATTACTTATCTATATCAGTGAATTGCAATAGTCCCCAAATATTGCCCTATATGAACATGAATCGACATTATTCGATTGCAAATAAAACGAGGAATACAATGGTACCATCGACGGAAGTGTACGACCACTGTATTGCAAAGTTCGCCTTAATCAACAGCCTACAGTAGGGTATGTAGGTACTTTAAAATTCGAGCTCCTATCTAACTAGGATGAATAAATCTCAGTACTTTCAAATTATATAATGGCACAAAGCTCTACGAGAGATACTAAGAAATATAAATTTCTCGATACAAATGGCAATTAACAAAAGGATGAGTGTTGATGAGGAATTACAAACTAAAGATTTAAAGGTAATAGTAGAATCGTGTCCATTGTTATAACTCGTTATTTTGTGGCGGTGGTACTTAATTTATTGGTAGGCCCAAGTTGATTTTCCTTAACATTATTTCAGCACAAGCTTACATTATGATGGAATATAATTTGATATTGATAGTAGTGGTAGCCAGCCGACTTAATTACTTGTTAGTGGTGGCGGGAAATTAACTGCCAAGTTGGACATTGCACGAATTTTGAAACGTGGTTCTTCCATCTTATTATCAAATACGATACAATGGGTGTGTAGTATATGAATTGGAATAACTTGCTAGTTTGGATGTGTAGTATAGCATGTCGTTGTAGTGTTTAATATCAAGGTAGTAGTTCCACCTCTCTCTAGACACCGGTTTTAGAAAATACGTGACAAGGAGCTACGGTCAATCAATATTGCATCCTACACCTCTACCAGATGTGGTTTGAACAGTGTCATCAACGTAGGAGATACTATCGGACATTAGTAATAAAGTTACACAAAGTCGGGGGATGGGGGGATACAAGTTCTAGTATATGCTGCTGATCGTGTATTGGATTGTATAGTTGTGCTTATATGACCTACTCTGAATCTGGTGATGCAGAGGATGTTGGTGATATCAAAGACTCATGTCATGGTCAGAACAGTTGCAAACATGGTTAGTTAGTAGTCTCTGCGTATTATACACCTTGGTAAGATCTACTGCTGATACCTATTTGTTGGTGAGTTTGGATTGTTTAGGTGAGACTACGACCAGTACTGCACTCATTGTTAGAAATGGATAAGTGAGGCAAGAAGAATGGGATTACAACCCCAACATCAAAGTCCGACAGAAGAAGAAGAAAAAGAAGTTGGACAAAGCTGATATCGTCCTTATCAAGTCTCAACAGGAGGTGTACCAGGCAACTCATATATGAGATATGAGAACGTATTATCAATATAACATCTCACTATCTTGCTCGGCATATGGATGTAGCAGCCGATAGACTAGACAAGCCACGCTAACTTATCATTCTTCTGAACCTATCGCCCTTTTATCATGACCGCTACTCACATTACACAACTTGAGCCAATAGTATAAGTATCATAATACACTGGTTCTGATTTGAAAGACTGCTCCCCTGTTGCATCTAGCGACGGAGCTCATCTGTAGAGGGTTAATCGCCCTCTATGGAACCCCCCTTACCCACTGTCCGATGAAGATACCTCACCTTGTATCCTGCCTGCCTTTCCCCTGTTCAAGCCATGCGTCAGCTGTCATAAGTAAAGAAATAGTGTCCGTTTGGACAAAGTACTTACTCTTGGCTTAAGGTTGACAATTGGTAAGAGCTTGCACCTGATACTTAATGAAATGGGTATCAGGGTTCGGATCGGTGCCTGAGATGCGGCCTACATACGTGCCTTAAATAGGAGAACGGGAGGTATTGGAGGAACATGTTTGTGAATGAGAGCATGAGGGGCCTAAATGAGAAAGCCTAAGCCTTTGCTGTGATACTTATTTCTTGCTCCCCGGTCATGTCTAGCCAAATCACGGATAACCAATAAGTGACTGGCTCCGGGGAGGCCAGCGAGGCCAGCAGTTCTTGGAGATCCCGCCGCCCCCTTCGGGGGCAGGCGGCCGTAGGTCGATCCATGAGCTCCTGCGGCGAGTGAGGGAGAGTCACGGGTGTGCATCAGTCCTTAGAGCGGACTTACGATCCCCACTCACAAGACAAAAAATAACATAAAAACTAAAACTAAAACTAAAACTAAACAATACCACTGCTAGTACTATGACGGCACACGTTATAATATTTGCAAAACCGGAATTAATCTTTTAGCGACCCAACGTACCACTTTCGCCTCTCATTGCATAGTCGACTCATGGCCAATAGTCCACTCCTTCTCACGCCAATTACTCAACAACCATACCACTTATAACCATGCTAATGAACTCATATCTAATCGTTGGTATACTATTGCAATGTTCTATTTCATCGGCATTTCTTACTCCTAAATCGCCGCCACAACAAGTCAAAGCACAACAACTTTTCTCAAGCATAACATCAACTAATAGTGCCTTCTCCAATGATGATATTGAAACTGCATTCTTTTCAATTGATGTACAATCTACCGGGAGTATACCTCGATCATCATGTGAGTATCTTTAGGTTTCTCTCGGCGCTATTTCTATTTTCACAAAACTTATTCTCATCTATCACATTATCATCTATTGCAATTCTTTTATTGCAATACATAATACATTGACAGTCGCTGATGCATTAGCCGATTTAGGTGTAGAATTATCAGAATCACAAACAAATGAATTATTTGATAAATATGACGCAGATAAAGGCGGCAGTATTGACCTTGAGGAATTCAAATCATTAATGTCGGATACACAATTAAGTGGATTGAAACCCAACAGAGATGTCAAGTATGCAATGAATATGTTTAAGAAGTATGATGCCGATGGTTCGGGTGAGATTGATAAGACGGAATTTCGTGCTATTGCAAAGGTGAGTGTGATATGTTTGTGTATTGTGGATACATGAGCATATGATATGAGCACAGACAATATATGTAATATGAAAATATGATATGTGAACATATGATATGTGAACATATGATATGAACATATGATGTGAGCATATGATATGAGCATATGATGTGAACATAATATGATATGATCATATACCCGAACTAATATCTGACCTTTCTATTTAGGAAATTCAATCTGATGCTCGTCGACGTAATCTTATTTCTGTGGCAGCGGCAGCAGTTGGGGCAACTATTGTCGCAGACTACTCGGAGGAATTCCAATGGGCACAGAAAAACTTTCGGAGCTTTTACATTGAAGAAGAGGCGGAGATTGCACAGAACAAAGCCTTCCCTACTGCAATATTAAGTGGAGATTTGGATGAGGCAGTTGCAAAGACTTTATATAAACGTGGCTTTACCCCTGAGAACACAATTCTAGCTCATTCGGTATGTTCAGATGAAGTTAATAACAAAGATGAACAACTCGTAGCTTTGATGGTACATAGATGGGAAGAAGGATTTAGCTTGGGTGGATTGGCCGGTATTCCTTTTGCTGGAAAGGCTGGATTCGGGGCATTTCTACATCATGTACCCGACAGTGGCAAGCTGTTGGTCATGTTCGCCCCTCATGTTGGAATCGACTCAAAAGGTATCGTTGGGGCACTGCAACGGGACGGCCAACAGAATGTAAGCAATGCATGTGGAGCAGGGATTGGGGCCTACAAAGCTTTAATGGCCAAGTCTTCGGCTAATACACCACCCCCGGCATTGCCAGATACCGACTTATTTGATCCTCAATTGAAAACTATCATTGATCTACTTGAACAACGACTTGCGGGTATTGATAATGCAATTGATCCCATCACCTTTGTGACATATCAAATGTATGCCATTGTTCGTGACCTTGTGGATGATTGTATTGCACAAACACCAGACCTCTTCAATTTAGCAAATGAAGTGGCCATTGTTGGAGGGGTTATGATTAATAGGCGTGTCGGTGGGGACTTTTTTCAGCCGCTTAGCTTTGAAACGAGAGTGAAAGATGGAAGTGTCATCGACTTGTTCGAAGAGAGCTTTGGACAGAGACCTGATTTGACGGGCGTACTAGGATCACAAGAGGCTGTGGATGCTTTGTATGACCGCTCCGGGAAAAGAGCCAAACTTTAAGACAGATATATTCTAATATAACGAAGGCATATGCTGTAGATAACTTGCAACCTATTCCTTATGCTAGTCCTGATACAGACTTAACTATACAAAAGTCTTCCAAACCCCACACTCCTCCCTCTCGACTGTTACCACTAAGTTTGACTCCGCCAAATGGTGCCGAACCTGACAAGGATACACTATTGAACTCAATCATACCACTTTCAAGCTTTCGTGCTAGCCGTAATTGTCTTTCATTATCATATGTATGCACATAATTAGTCAATCCATACTTTGAATCATTTGCTAATGTAATTGCCTCTTCTTCGGATGTATACTTTGTCAAACATAACACTGGACCGAAGATTTCCTCCTTCCATATCTTCATGTTAGGTTTACAATCTGTGAATATTGTTGGTCGGACGTAATATCCCGTTTGATAATGTTGTTGTAACTGATGTAAATCGTCATAATCACTTATTGGGGGTTTGCCAAGGCCACCGACCAATAAAGTTGCACCCTCATCTATTCCTGATTGGATATACTCTTGTATACGATTGTATTGTGCTTCACTAACCACCGGTCCTATATGATCATCTCCTTCTATATGTGCTGATCCAACCTGTATAGATTCTACTTCCTCCTTTGCAACTTTTAAAGCAAAGTCCCAATACTCTTCAGGTATCAACATTCGTGTCGGTGCATTGCATGTCTGCCCTGAATTACTCATTACATTCCATACACCATTTTCAATCGCCGATTTGAATTCATCCATATCTCCATCCTCTATGATATCGTCAAAGATTATATTGGCTCCCTTGCCACCCATCTCCAAACTAGCACGCTTTAATGTTGATGCAGCTGCTAAAGTTACTTCTCGACCTCCTCTTTTTGATCCGGTGAAACTAATCATATCTATATCTGTATGTGATGCTAACCATTCGCCTACATGATTCGATCCATAACCATTAACTAATTGAAATACACCCTTAGGAAAACCAGCCTCATGTATCAAATTTGCAAACAATAATGCCGATAATGGAGTCTGTTCACTTGGTTTAAGAATGACAGTACAACCAACTAATAAAGCTGGTATAACTTTTAATGCAATTTGATTCATTGGCCAATTCCATGGAGTGATTAATGCCACAACACCAATGGCTTCATTGTATATTGTAGTTGTATCATCTAATTCATATTCTGATTCAAATGATCCTTTGTCTATTTCATGTAAGAATTGTTCAATAACGTATGAACCAGATGTAACTTGTGCACTACGGGATAGATCAATTGCTGTGTGTAAGTATAGAATGATGTGGTTAGGAGTGTTGGAGAATGAGAGAAGACATGTCCATATCTAACATCTAACTTACGTGCACCCATCTCATGACTTATAAGTTGTGCCATTTGTTCCGAGTTTTTATTATACAATTGCAATAGATTCTGTACTAGATCACGACGTTCGTTTAATGTAGTATCGATTGACCAATTGTTTAATGCTTGTCGAGCAGTATTGACAGCTGTATCGACATCTGATTTTGATGCTACTGATACTTGTGTTAGAGTTTGACCCGTTGACGGATTGATCACATTGATGTCAGGAGAACTATCAATATCAGATGACGTAGTAGGTTTCACCCAATGTCCATTTACATACATTGAGTCGGTAGGTAGTTCATCAATCCATTTCATAACCACAGGATCGATATTGTTTGAAGAGCATGAACCATCACTTTTATCTGCGTTGCTATTGCAATAACTTTCATCGGCCACAACTGCAACTAAAATAAAGAACAGGTATATCAACCACATATTGCAAATCACCATTTTGACCATAGATCTCTCGGCTCTGTATACGTATCATACCAGACATTCATCTCCCCTCTCGTCCCGCACGTATGTCCCTCTTATCTTCTCCTCTTTACCTCGTTGGATAGAAGCCTACTAATACACCATATACCCCCTATCGATGTGCTTTATGTTATTATATTGATCGGTGTATAAAAACCAAAAAACATACACATCATATGCACAAAATTTTTGAAGGCAAGGTACACCATCTACCATCATTATCAATACCACTAATGAGCTCCATGTCTGTCGATATTATACCAACGTGTGCTAATTGCGGTAAGGGTGAAGAGAATAGTAACAAATTGAAGAAATGCGGTGCATGTCTATCTGTTCAGTATTGCAGTAGAGAATGTCAAATTGCTCATCGTCCACAACATAAAAAGGAATGTCGTGAACGTGCTGCAGTATTACTATACAATCAAAATTGGAGTCGTAAGCGTGCTGCCAGGTTAGGTGCTCAGTTATACGATGAGAAATTGTTTAAGGTGCCCCCAAAACCAGAAGATTGTCCAATCTGCTTCGTACAAATGCCATCCCTTTGCACGGGAAGCAAAACTGTGTCATGTTGTGGAAAAACTATTTGCAGTGGGGGGGGGGGGGGTGTCTTTAGTTTATTTAGGGTCTACGTATCGACCTCAGGGCTCTTGAATGTTTCCGGTATCTTTTTATGAGAGTATCATGAGTTCTCCGACAAATGAGCTGATAAATGCTTATATCCTACCATAGAACTATATTATTATATCATTAACCAACTAATATCTTTATCCGTACATATTATATCACTATCATCGCCCGGCGGCGGAGTTGGTTGGTATAGACAAAAAAGTGAACTAACACATCATGTGAGCAAAAATTTTGCCTGCCAACTTCTCTCTTGTGATACAATAGAGGTAGGAAGAGAATGAAATGGCATATACCCATAATAAATATATAAAGAGGGGGTATCTCGTTTTGAACTGTGAAGAGTGATGTGCAATATTTCGAGGGATTAATCGGTACCGCGCCACCAATTTTCATGTGGTACTATATTTTGTTTTATCATAATTGCGATTAGTATATCCAAGAAAGTACCATATTCGTTGCTGTTATCGCCCAATACCATATCTAGTAATACTGGGCAGATGCGGATATGTGCATAGTAAAAACTGGATGAAACAGTTGGTATGTTTTCCTCGTACAAAGAAAAGGTTTTTTCGTCAGTCTGCATCAATCAAAACATCAAAAGAGCTACGAGGTAACCCAATAATAAAACAGTATGGATGAACTACTACGTCAAATCTACAATAATGAACCTAATTCGATAGGTCTACATATCTTCCGTCTTACTTCTATTTCTAATTTGGGGTGCCTGAGTGTTGCAGTAGGTAAAAATCACTTTACGGCACACATCAAGGAAGAAGATCTTGCCAATTTATCCCGTAGCCTCGCATCTAATCAATCCATTCAAGAAGTACATTTTTCATGTGGTGATAATCGTTGTGGACAGATATTTAGTGAATTAGTTCCACTATTAAGGAGAAACCGTATTAATCGTTTGAACTTATTCTTGTCAGAAGGAATAGAGATCATTCTAACTTCACTGAAACAGTTCAATTCTTTGGAAGAATTTAGCCTAACTTATCGCGGAGAAATACAAAATGGTCAATCAGCAGTGCTCACACAAACGTTATCTTATCATCATTCTTTGGAAAAGCTTGAGTTTATCGACATGAAGTGTCCATTAGATCTAATCATTGGATTAGAGAATAATTTACTTCAGAATAAAGACGTCCAACTTGTCAGGCTTTATCTAGAGAATTCAGAGCTTGATGAAGAAAGATTATTATACCTGGCAAAAGGCCTAAGGAGAAACAGTACTGTCAAAAGTCTTGATATTAGTAAGAATAGGTGTACGGAAGTCGGTTACGGTGCATTATTTTGTGCATTAATGTGTTCAAGTTGCGTGTTAGAGGAACTCGTTCTAGATAGTATTGATATGACTGATACTACTGCTGAACATCTCGCTAGGATGTTGAATAAAAACAAATCAATCACGAGGTTGTATCTTGGGCATAATAGCGAATTCCTAACAATTGAAGGATGGAAGCATATCTGTGACGCTCTTCGGAATCCAGATTGTATGTTGGAGTTCCTTGACTTATGCAGTACTTGTGTGAATGAAGAAGTCGTGAACTTTCTTGTGCATTCTCTTGCCTTGAATACTTCACTGGTGGAGCTAAACATTTCTTATTGGGGCGAGGAGTCCGATGATGGATGTGAATGGGATGGATTTGGTGTCAAGGAAATTGTTGCTCTGTTGCAACGCCCAGATTGTACGTGGGAAGTAATTGATGTAGATGAAAGTGCCATTGACGATATCACCGCTGTTTGTCTCTTCATTGCACTAACTGACAAGAGAATCCCTCTTGCAGAGGTCTTTGGTTATGACTTCAGTGAACTGAGGCAAAGATACAAAATGATTGAGAGTAGATGGGGTGATCTGCCCACAGATGCAAGAGGGGCTTTCAATGACTTTGTCACCTTTATCGAAGACTTACCAAATGAACTTTGCAATGATATGAACGTTGTTATGCAGTGTATCCGCCCCTTGCTTGAAGCGTGGCGTCCCGAGTTGGAGGTATCTTGTGATGAATTCGGTAATTGTTATTGGAGGATGCGCTTGTGGACTGAGCATGTTAAAGATTTGCAACGGTCTTTGAAGCATATAGATGCTGTTAGGATGACACTCCGTGATGATCCACCACGTGGTAAAAGTATATCTGAAATTCAGTTCCTACATCTTATGGAGACGAAGATTACAGTTACTTTTGTCTCAGAAACATTACACGAGACACGGTACATTGTCTGTCGATCTATTCTCGTCAATTGGATTTGTAGAGCATATGCTGAAGATATTAGCATCCCATTGAAGTCCATTAGATTCACTTATGAGGGGAACACTATCTTTCTTAGCTCTGCTGGAAAGAAGTCGGTAGGAGACTTATTCACCAATGATTCAATCATCCGAGTTTCGGTAGTTTCATCAGCAGCAGCTATTACGGTTCCTAAGATTAAGCTTGCCAAGAAGGAGGTTTCGTCGGTGATCAAGTCAAAGAAGAAGGGAGGTAATAACAACAACAAGAAGAAGAAGAAGTCGAAGAGGGGAAGGAAGAATACCACCTCCTATTCAACTGTGGATGATAGGGTAGTCCATTCCATTGCTTTATCCAAGGTACACGAGGAGGCTGAATGTAGCCAATTCAAGATGATTAGACAGAGGCTCAATGATATGAATCTAAAGCGTATGCAGCCGAGGTTAAAGAACAAGACGACTAAAGTTCCAGTTTCTTCTCCTCGATTCGTTGAAAACTCACCCACGTCAGGAGTTGAGAGCAAAGCTGGTTACTCACATACACTTGTTCGAGTTGGTTGCAAGGATAGCTTATACAAGACCTCAAAGCCCTTCTCCAATCGTAGTAACCAAAGTGGTTCATCCCGTTCGCAAACAAGTAAAGTCATTACTATTGATCTGCATGGTCTCTCCAAATTTGAAGCACTAAGCAAGCTTGATGAAGCTTTACCCAAATGGATTGACGTGGCAATGAATGGTGGCTACCCATTTGTCAAGACGGTTAAGATTATTCACGGATGTGGTGACCAAGTCCTTGCCGAAGCTGTTGAGAATTGGATTAAACAGAATCTACAGGTTGCTAATGCCCCAAAGAGCATGAATTGAAACTTGATATGTGTTGAGTGCTTCTCTTTATGTTTGTGTGTATGCGAATTTGATTGTAGATTAAGACTATTAAGTTTTTAACGGGTATATCGCATATGATACAATTCCGAGGATGAGTAATATCAGTATTTATAACTACATTAAAGTTCAGTTCTGAGTAATGAAACTAAACAAACAAACTTATGTTTATCAAGAAGAACATATTCCCCAACCTAGACTCCACTTAAATACAGCTCTAGAGCTACAAACAAGCTAGTCACTATCACTCTCATCGTCGCTAAATATCCAAACTACGTACCAATCCACAAATGATTCCTTTGATATAATCCGATCTCCCGACTCGTACCGAGACACAGTGCTGATCTTATTGATCGTTCCGCGATGAGCCTCTTCACAATAAGTTGTTCCCATGAATTCCAGAACCTTACCAAAATCAGAGGCTGGGATTGATAAGGCTCCATTACCAACAATATCAAATGCCTCTTTGGCATTAGTCTTCTCCTCTGCCACATCCTGTAAATCAGACTCCTCCTCAAGGCAAGCAGCAGAGGCTTGGAGACTTTGGAGAGTATCCGCAGCAACTCTCTCCAGGGAGTCTTGGGGGATATATGCAGGCTTAAGAGAAGCAAACTCAGCTAACAGTCCTTCCGCAATCTGAGCTAGATGATTGTGGGAGGAGATCAACTTAGTAACAACCCTCTGCAATGAACGACGCTTGGTTGTTTCATCCTCAAGTGATGAGGCATTCATAACGTCCTCAGCTTCTTGGGGTTCAACCATGCGGAGACCAAGTCGATCACATTCATTAGTGATCTCCAAAATAAACTTGTCCAGTAGTTCATCGTGTAACTCTGTAGGCGGAGACACACGTTTTCCGCCACACCGGACAATTACATCAGATAATTTCTCAAACAAGATATTAAGCTGTTCGAACCGCTTCCGGATCTTAACAAAAGCAGCACTATGTTGTTTAAGTAGTTCATCATGTTGCTTAATTCGTTCACGATTTGACTCAACTTCATTTCGTGTTGATGCATACATAGCCGCTAATTCTTGAGTATCCTCTTGAGTTTCACGGTAACGTTCTTCGAGTGCGTAGGCAAGATTCTCTTCTTCAAGCGTGGGCTCCCTGTTGCCCCTCGCTAACAACCGAAGCAGGATAGGTTGAGTAGGAAGACTGGACGCAGCTTTACTCTCCCAATAATGAACCAATGAATCAGTAAGCAAGAGCTTTAGTTCGTTATCATCGCCAGATAGGGCTTCTGCTAAGCGATGTTCAAGGTCACGGATGTGTTCTCTCTCCATTCCAAACATTTTATCCTTAAGTTCAGATGCTAATTGATCGTTACCATTTTCTTTGGCAAGTTCAAAACGATTGTAGGCAGCCCCATATTCTCTTTGGAAGGTTGATAGGTATTCAGCTATAGAAACTTCATTATCGGTGGGCTTGCTTTGGGTGCTCATGGTCTCTGTTGTGTATGATTTTTTATTAGATGTAGTATGGATGAGTGATATGTGGTGAATAATATGTGTTGCTGACAAACGAATAAAGATTAATTGTTAATATATGTAAACTTGATAGATGGTGGCTGCAGGTGATGATCAATAACATCTCTTAGCTTGTACATATACCTGTCTCTATGGCGTGATTTTTGATCGGGCTGAGGTATCCTTCATATTGGTATCCTATATTTAATCGATCGCGCTCCCACAAGTATACCGAAGAGTTGCCAATTGATAATGTTGCCAATACGAATACACTGTTGTCATGGCTTACCACCACAAGATTAATATACTGCTAATGGAGGGCAGCGTTAGTTCATTTGAATAACTTTTGAGATGCTGTTGCTAGTCTCTTGGTATCACAACTCTTTATCCGTACCATAATTTATAACTCCCCAAAAGATATGAGTATTGTCCTTTGATGTCTTTTTTCATTGTCTCTTTCTTTGTTAGTTATTTCACCACCCTAACTAATAATGATGACTGATGACTGACACAGAGTTATGATATAGAGGAGTTGATGATGGATTGACTCTTTCTTTATACATTTTCATAGAATTGAAAAGTTTTGTATACTTGCAGTGATCTTAATGTATATCATCATTATATTGAAGTTTAACCAGTAGACATAGAAGCGCTCCGTAAACATCAAAACACCCCGCGAGGATGTCAAATTGAAGGTTGAATTTCTATATCATATATTATATTTGCTCGTACTACCTTGTCTCT
>Ga0075439_15243_pt1 | contig 16975 bp, 12 predicted proteins | sample MintriSingleCell_FD_74264 | JGI IMG/M metagenome (GOLD analysis project Ga0075439, IMG submission 74264) | Marine eukaryotic communities from Monterey Bay, USA to study complex ecological interactions - Minidiscus trioculatus JGI Plate_4_G5... | ecosystem: Environmental > Aquatic > Marine >... | reverse complement strand
AACTACATGAAGTGAGATGTTGTACTGAATCTTTGGTTAATATCACTGGTGGTGACAATTGGAACAAACGTTCAGGTTGTGATGTGTGGGGAGAATCTCACATCAATGGAGTGTGTCATGCCGAAAAGACATTTGCCGAGGCAGAGAAGATCTGTTCAGGTGTAGGAGCTCGTCTATGCACTAAAGAGGAGCTCCTTGCGGATTGTCCAAGAGGTAAGCCTTTTTTCAGGTCCATTTCAAATTGCTGAGTTGCTACTTCAGTTTATACTCATTCATATCTTCTTTCAATGGTTAATATCATTAGGTACGGGATGTAACTTTGATAGGGAGCAGAATTGGAGCTCTACCCCTTTCACTCCGTGTACTGATGACGCGTCATGTGACGATGGAGATTCTTGCACTATCAACACCTGTGGCATTGATGGCAAGTGTACCTCTGAACTCAGCTCTAGCTGTTCTTCCAAGTCAATCGTTTGTGGATCTACTGCTGGTGACTGTAGAGCTACCCCGGTAAAAGAAGCTTCTCCTAGTACGCTTCATGAGGTGCGCTGCTGCAGAGAAGGTCAATCAGGTAGTTGGAATCGAAAGTATAATACTTGCCCAAGTGACATCTGGGGTGAATCTATACTGCCCAATGGGGTAGGATGTGTACATTCTGCAACATATGAAGAGGCCGAGAACTATTGTTCCAATGCAGGTGGACGTCTATGTACAAAGGATGAGCTTCTTGCTGACTGCACTCGAGGTTCTGGATGTAGTCACGACCATGACTATATTTGGTCTTCAACTCCTTATTCCTCCTCTGCCAGTACCCAGCAGTCTACAGGCAATAACAAAAACAAGAAGAAAAAGGATAAAGACAAACTACCTTGGTTGTAATGCACAGAGTGATGCTGGAAGACTTGTGATCACCCAAATGTATAGAAGCGAGTGTAGACTCATTGTGTAGAGAAATAATAAGTTTATGTAGACATGAAATATATGTCACAAGTCATACTATGCAACATATTATGTAGTAATCGGTAGGTACCGAAATTTTGCAGCGAGATACTCTTGAATGATACCTAAGCTCTTGCTGTGTGGTGTGTATTAGCGACATTAATGTAGGATACCATTGAATAGTAGGGCAGAATATCAGCCATAACCATCTAATTTATGTTTAGTGTTGTAGCAATTACTTTCTCTTAGTCGTATAATATGAACTCACAACGTTTTGGCAAAAGAGGTACACTTCTCAACTTGTTCAAGTACACGCGCTTTAGATGTACCCCCGATGGAGCTTTTACGCTCAACACTCACTTCATAATCCCAAACCTTAAGTACGTCTGCCTCGAATCGAGAATCAATCTTCTGAAGCTGTTCAAGTGTTAATGTATCGATACTTACTTCCTGCTCTTCTGCTAGTCTGACACAAGCCCCGCTGTTTCATAAGGGAAAAGGGTAAAATATTGAAGTGAGTCATTACGGGAAAGGCAGTGACATGTATATCAATCATATGCTTCAATTTTGTCGGGCAGAAATCTCATTTGTAGAATTCCTTCATCGATCTTTTAAAAGATTCGTATAAGGATTATTTGATGTGTTGTCGTCATCCAAAAAATAAGCAGTGTTAACTTCTCTTCCTTTTTTCCAATACAGCAACAATATCTTACCTAATGTGATGAGTCTCACGGAATGGAACACCCTTCCTCACTAGATAATCCGCCAAATCCGTAGCCAACATCTCCGGACATAGTGCCTTCATCAACATCTTTGGGTTTGGTTTCATAGTAACAATAACACCCGTGGCAATAGCCAAACAATCCTTCACGGTATCCACGGCATCGAATAATGGTACCTTATCTTCCTGTAAGTCCTTATTGTATGCACGTGGCAATCCCTTTAAGGTTGCCATTAATCCCACACTGCGTCCTAATGCAACACCGGCCTTGCCTCGTAACAACTCCAATGCATCAGGATTCTTCTTCTGGGGCATTAATGAACTACCGGTGGCATACGCATCATCAATATCCACACATTTTAACATATTATTAATAATCAAATCCTCAGCAAATTGACTTAGGTGGGTTAACATTAATGCATGCCACATTAAGAATTCAACAACAAAGTCACGATCACAGACAGAGTCTAATGAATTGGAAGTAACTCCATCAAATCCTAATTCATTAGCAAGGAAGACACGGTCTACACCAAAGGCATTACCGGCTAGCGCGCCACTACCCAATGGACATTGATTAGCACGGGGTATTAATTCCTGTAACCGTTCAGCATCACGCATTAATGCTGCCATATGTGACATTAACCAATGACTAAATCGTATAGGTTGAGCTGGTTGTAAGTGTGTATATCCTGCCATTAAGACATCAATGTGTTCTTTTGAAAATTCAGCAGAAGCGTGTAATAATGTTGCCATATCCTTTAATATGTCCTTCTCGGCAGCAACTATCCATAATCGAGTATCGGTGGCAACTTGATCATTACGAGAACGTCCGGTGTGTAACTTTCCACCAAGTGGACCGATTATTTCAGTTAATCGACGTTCATTGGCAGTATGAATATCTTCATCGCCTGGCTTGATTTCGAACTTATCGTTTGCCCATTCCTCGTGTACCTTTTGTAAACCAGAGATGATTGTTGATGCCTCCTCGGATGTTAAGATTCCAACTTTTTCTGTTGATTTGGCATACGCAATAGAACCTTGAATATCTTGTGCCCACATTCTATGTATTATATAAGTAAGCATTTGTGGAAGTTCAATTGCAATTATGAGATATCCTAACATTGCAAAACATAACAAATATTATCACTGCAATTGCAATGTCTAATTGCTTACCGTTTATCAAAGTTAATACTCTCATTAAACTTCTCCATAATGGGATCGGATCCCCCGCTGAATCTTCCACCTTTTCCAAAAAGACCTCCTCGAGACCCTTCCTTCTTTAGTGCTGCCGCCTCATCCCTTGATTTAACTAATTCCATTTCTGATTCCTTAATAGCATCCTCGAGGATTGATATCCTTTCACCATTATTCTGTTTAGGTGTTGATGATGACATAGTTGTAAATGTGGCTTTATTTAGTATTATCTTATGCTACTAAGGACAATGTGTAATATCACTAGAGATAGGTCGGTATATCAGACAATTAATACATAGGGCTCACCATTCACCATTCAAGGTACGAAAGGTATCCTTTCTTCTTCTATTCAAACTCAAACTCAAACAAGCAACAAATAGGGTAAATCCACACAACTTTGTCTGCAACACAATAATATGTAGTGCTCATATGTTGATAATTTAGAGTGTATTAAGAAAGTAGTACTGGAGATGCTGTTAAATGCGGTGCTTGTCGTTGAGGTACTTGTGGAGCATGCCGTAAATCAAAGATGATGAATGGCGGCAATAATGCAATGCGTTGTTCTACTTGCTGCCTCCAAGAATGTAATATAGAATTGTCATAGGATGCATCTCTCATAGGAGATTTCCACCGTTGCAAAATCAGATTCAAATATGAGATTGTCTCTCTCTTACCATAACATAACATCAACACTCTAAACAACAAACTATATCAGCCACCTCATCCATTAGTTATTAGGTAATTTGCTAGCACTGTGGCAATATTGTCTTTCTAGATAGACATTCATGATAGTGATTCACCTCTGCGGTGTTTCTAATTATCGACCACAACACTATTCAAATGACTTATTACTATAGACAATATCAAAAGAAAAAAAGAGAAGGTGCTCGATGTCACCCTATGAGGAATGGCACTGTACGAAAGTTCTTGATGCAAAACATGTTTTGTATGTTTCAAGATGCCAAAAACAAGTCTACAGACAGATTTAATGGTTATTGCAATTCACTAATTACAAAAGCAGAGTCTTCTGGATTATTATTAAAAGAATATGGTATTGATATTGATGTATCTCCATCTCCAATCGGACGTGTTGCTTATGTTACCATTCTAGATTGCTGCCGTATACCTGATTATGATGGTCAAGAATCCAAGAGACTCTCCTTTCGACAGAAGGGGATCATCCAGAGATTACTATCAACTCGCAATCTAAGAAGTTGGGGACTACAAGATTGTACTGAAATCACATTTACCGACGAGCAAGAGGTTGTGTTGTGTGTGTGGTGTCCCTATGCTCTAACCTTTGAGGAATCCCTTGCCTTTGATATTCTTGAAGTTGATTCTATCAAACATCCTAATTACTGGAAGAAGGGTTGTGAGGCTAGTGTTTTTCCTGACCCATATCAACTTCTGTCTGATCTCAAATGTCCCAAGAGTATGAAATCCAATGGATTTAACAAACCAGGTACCATTAATGATTATGGTAATGAGATTGGTACTGTAGAGGAATTCACCTCTATTGGACCTGATACAAAAACTGGACATACAAATAGTATCAAATACCGCAGCTCAGACTCTGGTAAAGAGACAGACTCACATCCCTTCTCTATGACTCTACCAAGGAAGGTCTATACTTGTTCAACTAATCCTTCTACTAATTTGAATAAGTTAATGGATGACAAGCCTCACTTGAGATCTTTGTATAATAAACTTATGGAGATTTACAAAGACAAGCTTCCCAAGTTTTTAAGGTCTAGGAACTGTCCACAAGAACATTTAGAGAATGAGGTATCTCGCACTATTGCCCCCAACGAGATGTTCCTTGCTGCTAATAGATTGACAGCCAAGCATAATATGGGTCAACATACTGACCCACCTGTCCCATCTCCTGCCTTGGCAGCTGGTTCAACAAACTTTGTGCCTGACTATGAGAAAAGGACATGGTCACGTAAACAAAAGGGCGGTAATCTTTATCTTGCTGACTCTATGATATGTTTAGATTATCATCCTCAAGATGTGGTCCTCTTTGACGGCAATATGCTTCATGGTGTAACTGCTATTGGAGGTGAAGCCAACAACAGTCTTTCTAGGTTTAGTATTGTACTATTCTCAAGACACAGGAAAGACGGAAGTGGCATTCGTGATTATGGTAAGTATGATGGCAGTTATGATAATGTTCGGATGTCTAGTAGAATTAATAAGTCTAGTTAGGGTGCATCTGAAACTGATCATCTTTATGCACCATCTACGCACCTTCTGCTCCAGAATTTTCAGCCATGATTCTCGACAAGTATAACAGAGATAGTATGCAACTAATACCGAATGATGATATAAAGAAGAGGTATGCAGTTAGTATGCAGTTGCGGTTGTCCGAACTTCCGTAGGAAGGGAGAGCTATGGCCATAAAAGACCTCAAAATTCACGGATACTTCATGGACACTTCACGACCGTTTCGCGGATACAAATTAATTTGATTCCCGGGTATCCTCGCTAAAAAGATACCACTATTCCATTAACATGGATGGACTCCCTTTTCCTGAAAGCCCGTCGAAAGTGGAGGCAGTGTTTGAGCAAGCAATGCCTCTACAATTTAGAATAGTACTCCTATCGCACTTACTAACGCCCAAGTTGGTTGCAGATGGTCTCCTTCATACATACAGCCGATATAAGAGTACATAATAATAGTACGCTGCTAAATTTCTTATGCATGATGGTCTATTGATATCAATCCCACAATCTAGATAAGATGGTCATAATTAATTGCATAGAGATTTATTTGTGTATCGGAAAAAATCGGGAAATGCACATTGCATTATATTATTAGGAGGTGTAGATTCACCTTCACTATCGCACCTAGTACACCAACTTGACGCCATATCAATATCACTGCAACACAATTAATTAATACTATTACATATCATAATATATATCGGTATCAAATGAGAAGTAAGATCTGGTCACTAGAGGATGATCTCAAGCTATGGTCACTCCGATCAAAATCAATATCAGAATTGGCACCAATATTCAATAGAACAATGGGTTCTATACGATCACGTCTCAAGCATTTAAACAACCCGAACCACAAAGCATACCATCGTGTAAGAATTGCAATGAATAACCATACACTCATAACACCTTATTAATTGACAACACAAATCGGCTATCGTATGAGATAGATTATTGCTGATAGAATTGCAAGTGGTTTATATCGGAAGAAAAGGTTGGTCTTCAAAGATGTGTCTCTCAATTAATCTAGAGACTAGAGCGAACGATCCAGTTGCCCCTGCGCGAAGCGCAGAGGGGCAGCTGAGATGAGAGCTCTTTGAGGCTTTTTGACAGAAAGAAAACAAGTTGTGGTTTAAATGTTAATGTTAGATTGTATGAATCGCTACAGGCTTGTAAAAATAGTTGAATTCATGATTCATGTATGTAGTAGAAAATAATAATTAACTACTTTGCACACCCCATTCTCATGAACTCCTAAATTAAAACTACTTAAGAGAGAGGAGGTTACAATGGTTTGCGTGTTTCGGAAGTTCGGCAGCTGCGGCGTCCTGTTGATGGTTGGTTGTGGGGGGCGGGAGAGAAAAGAGGGGAAAAGATATGGCGACCAAACGATCAATCTACCACTATTGGTGGGTGTGGCTGGGGTACGAAGATATTAATAGTTCCACTATCAATAAGCATATACGGTAGTTATGGTGCGCTGGATTTAGTTGGCGTAGTAGTGGTGGCGATAGGAGTGGCGGTAGACGATTGATAGACAAAGTAATGAACCTCCATCTTGCTAAATACTTTTCTCTTCTCATGGCAACAACCAATAACAAACCAATGATTCGACGTTTGATATGGCATAGACGAGATCTACGGATACGGGATAATGAACTCTACCAAACTAATGAAGAAGTAAAAAAGATATATAGCATCTTTATCTTTGATCCCCAAGATTTTCATCCTCGATCAACAGGTATATCCAACGATGATAAAAGTGAACAATTATACGGTGTAACAAATGGACCACATTTTACAAGTCGATTACTTCATGCTGTACACTCTATGAGACACAAATTGCAATCAATGGGAGGAGATTTAATAGTACGATCAGGCGATCCTGTAGATATCATACCACAGATCACTAAGGAATTACAGATTGATGAAGTAGTTTGGTCGGAAACTCCGGGCCATTATGAATATATCCAATCTGAAACAATGAAAAAGAAGTTACTTGAAGAAGTCCGATGCAATGTTTACACAACATGTACATTAACATTGGCTCATCCGAAAGATCTACCCATAGATCAATCTACATGGCAACAACTAGCAAGGCCAAAAGAAAAGAGAAAGACGAAGTCCAAAGTCATCAGCAACAAAGCAAAGTAACAATCAGGCAATAGAAACGACCAATTACTTTGGCATTACTGCTACCACAACTAACATTTCTCCAAGTAGATTTGTAGGTATGCCTCAAATTGTTCTAGGGCGGTGATTCGAGATTTATAAATGCACCGAATCCATTACATATTGGTAGTATATTTCCAGATGATATGGATAGAGGAGTAATCCCATCATTACAATCATTAACAGAACCATTGTTGGAGTCTACTCATCCAATACTGGGATGTCTACCAAGAGAACTAATTCAACAGCTTGTCCAATGTGCTTTAGATAATCAAGTAGACTACTCAAATGTAGACATTGAAGAGCAATCCCACCAACATATACAAAACTTTATACAACATTATGCAGCTACAGCTGACAGAGCACTGTGTGATGTGTCAGATAATAATTCGTCCATGTTGAGCATGCCGTTAGCTCTAGGCATATTATCACCTCAACAAGTATATCATTATATCAAACAACATCAAGAAAAGATGGCAAATCCAGACGACGTAAACTGGCTCATTAGTCACATGGAGATGAGAGACTTCTTTATATATGATTCATTACGAAATGGACCGGCTGCTTATCAGTTAGTTCCTATGAAACAACCAGTTCATAAACCAGATGATAAACGTGAGTGGCTTCCATTATCACAACATCAAGACGACTTTGTAAGATGGACGAGTGGGGATACTGGCCTGCCAATGATTGATGCTGGAGTGACGGAATTGATTAATACTGGATATACATCGAATAGAGTACGCCAGAATATGGCTTCGGTACTGACAAAAGATCTAAAATTGGATTGGAGATTGGGTGCCGAGTTCTTTCAGCTTTGTTTGGCTGATCTTTGATGATGTGGTGTAGGTTTAGTTGAAGTGAAGCTACTATTTGGAAAGATATAAGCATATTGGCATTTTTTGTTACAAGTGGAATTCTTCAATAAATAAATCAATATAGAAGGTAATTGGGCCTACTTTGCTGGTGTAGGAGTAGGTGGTGATCCAAAGAGCAGACACTTCAGAACAGTCTCACAGTCTAATCGATATGATCCGGAAGGAAAGTATGTACGCAAATGGGTCAAACAATTGCAACATGTGAAGGAAGTCGAGGCTGTCCTTCGACCTTGGGATTTCATGGCAGATTGGGGTGTGCCGATTGTACCACCAACTACTCAGATTACTTGGAATGATAAGGAAAAGCTTGAGAGATCTGGCAGAATATCAACATTACATGATGAAGATGATTGAAGACTTGAAAGACTTGACATGAACTGTCTTATTCTCATTACATGAGAAGAGGAGGCGGCGGTATGTAGGCATATAGAAGGGGTTTTAATTAGGATACCATTTGTGGTATCCTTGAAATGAATTAAGTCTCCCGTGTAATTGAAGAGTGTGAGATGAATGACACTCTTATTATGGCTTGATGAAGCGTATGAGAATTGAATGACACTGTTATGGCTTGATGAGCGTAGCAATATCAATGGGTTAAACAACCAATGGGAGGTACGGGGAGAGAAATAGCCTCTAGGGTACTCAGACACGGGTCATTTTTCATTTTATGGGCAAGCAATGATAATACAGAGGCCGAGGATATGCCTGCAACTGTCTCATTGGTCTTTTCAATGACTGCAGGAGACAGTTTAAGCATAGGTAACATGGCAAGCAACATTTATTTATGGCCCCACAATTTGATTAGTGGCAATAGATTATCAATATCAAATCTGACGTCATATCATACATCGACGACTCTTTATATACATATTGTTCAAGATAATGTTCGGTCGATCAACTCAAAGAAGAAGAGCTAGTTTTAATACTAATGACGGCGGAGATACAGGCGATTTTCAACGTTGCAACAACTCTGTTGCAACAAACAACTCCTATGAAGATGGAATCGACGATTCTATCCGAACAGCAAAGCGTACTAACACAACCACAAGCTCATTCATTCGACGAGGTCTCAAAGGTATATATGGTACTATACGAGAAGAGAATACAACATCATCATCGAATGATAATTCACCCTTTCGAAGGTCGGGGAGCGGCGGCGGATGTGAGACACATCATGGAGACAGTAGTTGTTATGATCCAAGTGTTGAAACAAACTCGACACATGATGATCATCACAGTATGCTAGTTGAGAATCACATGTTGATTGCAACTATGCCATTGAAGGGGGGTGATAATACCGATGTCTTTCATTCAGATACTACTGGAACTACCGACTCTAGTGGATACAGCGGATATGAATTGGGAAATGGCAATGTTTATGAATCGCATACATCAGAATCAACTAATTCGAGTGGCTACAGTAGATATCAACGCGGCAATGGCAATGTGTATGAATCGAATACATCTGGATCAACTAATTCGAGTGGCTACAGCGGGTATCAACGTGGCAATGGAGGAGTCTATGATTCCAATACAACACCCACTTCATACACTACCAGTGAAGACAACACTGACTCGTATGGTAGTAGTCAATACCAAAGTTCATCAGATGGTACCACGGCATATGATACTTCGAATTATACATCATCCAATAATACTGAGACTACTCATCGGAATAGTTTTTCAAGTACATCCCAGTCAAGTAGTACAAGTAATAGAAGAATGGGCAACCATAGGAGAGCATCTGTGGAAAGTTATCCAACTCAACACCGACGAGCATCTGTGGAAAGTTATCCATCTCAATCATCACGTTCAAGTAGCACTGCAGTAAATGGACGAGTTACTCATCAACACCGACGAGCGTCTGTGGATAGTTATCAATCTCAATCATCACGTTCAAGTAGCACTGCAGTAAATGGACGAGTTACTCATCAACAAAGCCGACGAGCGTCTGTAGACAGTTCTCCATCTCAATCATCAAGATCAAGCAGCACAGCTATTAATAGAAGGGGAGCCGATCAAAATAATATACTACGCTCAAGTATAAGCAGCGCAACATCTTCCTCTAGAAGACGAACTGTAGATAATAGTGATATGTCCTCAGTTACAAGACCATCATCTCGGGATAACTCATCTATCCTCACCGGACAGACAGGGGGCACTCCCGGAGTAGATCGAGGCAAATCTCAATGTCCATATCAGATTCAATTTCATGTACAACATCAAGGGAAGAATATTCAGGGTAGTAAACGAGTTGTCCATATCCGATTTGGATATGCTAATAATGTTGCCATATCTCAAGGTATGACGGGAGTAGATTGTAGGGGTGAGGAGCATGATATTGTAGTGTTGTGGAGTATCACGAGAGGCAAACGATCAATATCCATGAATGGGAAAGAGATTCAATATGAAGTTGGTAAACGATCAAATGCAAACCGTCGTGCCGACATCTTAGAAGCAGCATGGAGACTAGGTGGCCATGTTTATGAGTTAAAATTTTATGCTTACAAACCGTCAGTTGCATCTCCCGAGAAGAGGAACCCTAAGTGGAAGCAGTACTCTCTATTTATTGATGGAAGGTCTTACTTCGACCTACCACAAATCTTTGACCTAGGAGGAAGAATGGGGTCGTCCCTTACATATCGAGCTCCTCCTCCTACAGAGGTACGTCGTTCTAATGAGTTGTCCAACTCGATGATTAGTGACTTCTCATCTAGTCAGGAACCGCCAGACGAGAGCCAGGATGTAAAGGACGCTATTAAGAATAGGTGAGTTTGATATATAGTTCTTGACTGATACTTGCCTTGCCATGTATTCTAATCTCCACACATGAATCCCTGTTCGTATATGTTACACCTCTTAGGATTGACTTGCAGCGGAAGCTGATGAAGACAAAACAAAAAGTCACACCAAGTGAAAGTCAACAGCAACGAGTTGCCCCGTCAAAGAGTGATAATGCCTCTCAGGTATCATTCATGACGGTATCTGAAGCTTCTAGGATGTCGAGTATTGACTCAACCCCGTCAAATTCAGCCACTTACACTCCTAGGGTAAATACTACTACTGACCTCGAAGGTAGTATTGATGACTCCGAACGAACTGGTATCTTGAGCTGTGCTCCTACAGAGTTGTCTGAAAGGACTGGTACTCTATCTTCAGCTTTCCAAGGAAGGCCTACAAGACGAGCAACAGTCGATACCAGCATTAGCCTTGAAAGTTTCAACTCGATGGTACTCAGCATGGATGATGAACAAACTGAAATTGCCTCAGGTTCTTCTTCAAGATCAAGAAGGGGACATGCTATTCATTCATCACACGTATCAAGTACCACAGAGTCTCAGACTACCTCGTCAGCTTCTTCATCAATGGCTGAATGTCAAGCTCTAACACCGTATCAAAGTGCAACAGCGCACCAAGCCCAGACCGCAAGAGTCCCAAGACGTGCAAGTAGTGCCTCTGCCTATCAAGAAGGACAAACTACTGCTCTAGTTCCGAGGCGTGCTAGTCTAGGAGGAGGTGGAGAAGGGGTAAATAAGTTTGGATTCTTTTGAGAGAGATAAAGAAGGATATGTATATCCACATGCCTAATGTATAGATTGTGTAGCAGCGAGAGAAGTTTTGTGCACAAACTTTCGCATAAACTAAAGCAACTAAGAAATCATCAATCCAAAAGCCCATGAGTCTCTAGTTCTGACCATTACAGTGTCACACATACTATCAAGTAAAATTAAAAGGAGACAAACGAGTAATAACATAATTTCTGCACTATCTTGCTTAATAACTTATACCCTAATCAAACAAGCTCCTGGAATAGTACACTAATCTTTGTACAGTCAGTACTATTCTTTCTTGGAGCAAGCAAAGATAGCCACATCTATCGCGATTCCTTTTAATTTCTTGATTCCTTGTAATCTGACATTTATCTTGGGCCCTAAATCAATCTTAAGATCATCATTCTCATCATTCTTCTCTTCAATCATTCCATTAGACATATCCTCCTCGCTCAATCCAAGGAGAAATGTTGACATACAGTTGCCAAAGCCGTCTGAAATCTCGTGTGGGAATACCTCCATTTCCATTAAATTAAGTTCAACTGTTACATAGCCAACAGATTTGCCTTCTTCTATCATTTCTATAGCATAGTCTAGCAAGTCATCAGCATCTGCGGCATGATCTTCATTACATATATGAAGCTTTTTCTTCAACATCATTCGTAAACTAGCTATCTCTTCATCAGCAAGTTCACGGGGAATTGTAGTCTTATCGTGATCGACATTGGAAGTCATCTCTCGTTCAGAGGCATCCAGGTCTTGGAATTGTCTGTCAGAGCTTTCCAAGACACTACTTCCATTTGACAATGGCATACCGATACAAACTTGGCCAGGTTGACAATTGGATGCCACTCTTGCCGCTCTATTGACTATAGGGCCAAAGTAATCGGCCATTCCAGTTGTCTTGTGAGGTCCCATACTTGTAAACGGACCGGAGACGATACCGACCTTGAACATATTCTCCTTGTCGACATTACCGACTAAGTCAGTAGCTCTCCCTACAGTAGACTTAAGCCGTAAGCCAAATGATACTGCGTGAACCATCCTGTCGAATGCAAGCATCCAACAGCCATTATCCTCTTGACATTCATACCCCGGTGGAGATAGCGCAAGCAACTCTGTCCTAACATACTTTGCCAACACACCAAGGTTCTTACTTCTCTTGTCCGGATTGTCATCCTTCAATCCGATAGTGTAGACAAAGCAAATCGTAACCGTCCCATTCTCATACGGGGCATCGATAAACGATGTTGTTAGTAGCTTTTTGGATATAAGGGGTGGGAACTGTCTCCCAGATACCTTGGAGGCATCTTTTACTTCATATCCCATCGCACCATCCTTGGAGGGAACATCTCGACGACCTCGTGCTTCAAAGAAGTCAAATGCTAATTCACTGGGGACGAGCTGCATGATCCGTTTCGTATGCCGGGTGGTAGTTTTTCCAGCATTAGGACCAATCAAGTTAGTTCTCTCAAACAACAAGTGTTCTCCACAATCCAATATCTGTGGCCGACCGAGGTATCGTTCGGCCATACCACTAACAGCCTTCCATGTTTCCATGGTGGTTAAGATCTGTCCTCCGTGACACATCCCCTCGACTGTCTTGGCAAGTTTAACACCCTCGCCGTAATATACCATCCTTCCCGTCATTTCATGGACTCTACTCGTCGTTGGACCATGATGTAGACCAAAGCGTACCCTAAACCCACGAAGCTTAAGGGCAGGCTCATCCTTACCATCTGGATGTTTCAATATCCCCTCAGGCCAATCAGCCTTATATAACTTGATCTGAGCCTGTAAGGCAAATGCTAAGGCATCGGCTGGATGTTGGAAGGCTAGGTTAAACGCATCACCTTCCGTTGTAATCTCATATCCCTGATGATCAGTATAACACTGTCTCATAATCTTATCATGGATATCGGTGGCAGTTTTCATATCACTAGGACATGTTTCCCAAAAGGATGTCGAACCTTGAACATCGGTATAAATGATAGTTACATCACCTTGGGGATACTTGATGTCCTTGGCCTTTTTCATTGCCTTGGGATTTAAGGCCTGTGCCATCGTTGCCTTGGACCCACCCGATCCACGGAATGTACTATCATCATCATCACCACCGCTACCTTGACTATTTTTCTTGAACCAACTTGGATTCTTCTTGGCACTGGTGGATAATCTACGGGGGATGAAACCACGCTTATTATTCTTCTCATCAGCAGATTTATCATCTGGATCGCGTTTAAGTCCATACTTAACACCTGGGGCGTATCCACTGTTATTATCACTCCGAGAGGGATAACTATCCTGTGATTCCATCTCCTCATTCATCGAGGGTAGTTGTTCGACATGATTCGTATCCCCCGTAGGGTCGGGTTTATACTTGGGTGTCATACCACTCCAATCATCATCAACATCCCATGTTAATACAGATTGAGCACATGTTTGATTATCCTTATCACATTCAATCCAAATTTCAACAGATGCTTCTTCAGGGTCAGCCACGGGTGGGGGTGCCGCAGCGGATTTGGAAGAAGGAGGGGCAGCCTCGCCAACACGTTCACGTTCCTTCTTGAGTAACTCCAATAATTCCTTACGACTCATCTCCTCTTCCTTCTTGGTATTTTCATGTGTGGGTGTTTCATCTAAGCTAGCCCGTCTTGATGCCTTGCTACGCAAATCCTTGAGTTTCTTGAGTATTTGGGCACTTGTACCGCTTCCCGTGGAACCACCCGAGGTGGATGGATCGTCACCGCCAGCAGCGGCAGCACCACGAGGGGTATTAGTAGTCTTGGGGGATACGTCGGAGACGGAGCCCATCGGTGCTGTTTCAGGTGTTCCCGAACCGGCGGCGGTAGTGGATGGTATCATTTCAACAGCCGCACCGGCTGGGGCATATTCCAATTGATTCTCAGGGTCTTGGGTAGGCGGGGGGATGAAGGGAGGATTAATTGGGTTTAATTTGGATTAAAGTGAAGGGATAAATTATATTAGAAACAAATATAAATATATATGATATATACACGCACACCCCAATCTAATAAATAAAAACAATCCAATATCACTTCCCCCCAAAATAAAACACAACAATTAATACAAACAATTTAACACTCACCTTGTTCATATTCATTATCCGAAACATCCTTGGTAGCATCCCCCTTCTTATTTCCACTACCATCCTCACTCTCTGATGCATTCGTCTTCCTCCTCTTACGAACGAATAATACACCCACAACTAACGCAACCACTACTAATATACCAACTATCGCACCACCAATTGCTGCACCACTCCCACCACTACCTTTATTCTGTTCATCTAATAACTTTTGTTGTTCAGCCTGTTCCATTGCTAACTTTTCAGCAGCCACTCGATCAAAGTAATTTGGATCAACACAATATCCTTGATCCATTAATCCTAACATTGCTTCATCACTTGATAAATCATAATTATCTTGTAGGAATGTTGATCGTTCGGAACATGTGTAGGGTGTGCCTTCTTGCCACATGCAGGTATTGCAGAATGCTGATGGGGGGAGAGTTGGTGCTTGTAGGTTACGACGGCGTGTCGTTTTGATGATTGTTTTTGGTGTTGTTTTCGGTGTTGTTTTGATAATTGTTGAGGAGGTCGAGGGTGGGGGCTGCTCATTATTATTGGCATTAATAATTATAGCCTCATTTAATATATCAGCCTTATTATTATTATCTCCGCTGTCATTATTCTCATCCAATGATGATGGCCTTCGTGATAAACGGTTGTTGTTGGTGGTAGCAATTCCAAGCTTTGATGATAATATGACACTGGAATGGAGTGACCTCAAGCACATGATAGAACATCCAAGCAATATAACAGCGGCACCTCTCAAGATGATAGTCCAAATGTTCGTATCCTTTCAATATTAATCTGACGTCGTAAACTATCTGATGAGTATTGATGATCAATTTCGGCTAGCTGGCAGCTTTTCCATATATTGCTATTAATGCCGGTGAAAAGTATAATAGTTTGTACCACCTTGGTATTGGTATCGATGATGATCTAAATGCCATCGTTGATACTGTGTCGGAGAGAATGGTGTTAGTAATCCATATAATATTGGTAAGATGTATCTTTCATACTTCATACACATGCTCCGTGTACTATATCATGATAGAGTATTATGAATTGTAAGTGACAGTTACCTTGGATAGCTGCTGTTGGTATCCAAAGCCATAGAGGCGGTGATGATAGTGGATTATGGTGGAGAGGAGATCCCGATGATATCAAAATACATCCAATAAATACTATTAATACTAATGCCGCGTATAGACTATGGATTTGGAGTATTGATGGGAGCATTATTGAGTGGTTTGATTAGTTGTTGAATTTGTTCTTTGTCGATATTTCATATTAAGTATCTTTGGATCTTTGATAATGTACAAATAATTGTGTCTGTGTAAAAGGTCGTTATCTCTTATCTTTCTGCCAGATGTTAGAAATACATAATACTATATCGACACTAACAACTGACATTTATCTACCTCGTACTCAGTAACAGAGTATGTTGTGAGATGGCTGCGTTAGGGAGATTTTGGGTCTGTATTTAGCGAGAGTGGTATCCAAAAGTCAGGGTTCGCAAAAATAACCGGTACAATGACTGAGGCTATTCTATTCAGTACCGTTAATTAGCTAAGCAGTCATTGGTCATCCTGCTCGTCGTACATTGAGGATACTGGCGATTGTGGCAGTGGTAGGCTGAACGATGAAAAAATCGATTATCAACTGCCTGTTTCTTTTGCATGATTGCAAAACGATGATTACATGATACACATGAAGGCTGAAAGTCTATAATAATAATCAGAATTCAGTTAGTGTCCTCTACACATATAATTGCTACCTCTTATTGAAAAGGAGAGGGGCATCGATATATCAATAATTGTAAACTCGGGCTAGTGACACCTAGTTTATTGTTCCAATTCTCCGAGTGAGAAAGCTTGAAGTTGCAATAGCCTCATTGCAGTATTATTGAAACTGATAACAATAACCTATGTCATCCATATCATCGTATACACTACGAGGTAGTACCAATAACCTCAAACGCCGTCGTAGCACTGTAGAGCAATTCTGCGGAGAATGCATTATCCATAAGGATACCACCACAACAACATGTGAAGATTATGCTCAACAATTATTATTACAATCAAACAGTAACAACAACAACAATAACAAACAACAACATACCAAAACAACTAAAATAATAGTATCAACAATTGAAGAGGCACGGTTATTAATACTAAATGAACACAAGATATGTTCAACATCAAAC
>Ga0075439_13132_pt1 | contig 17016 bp, 13 predicted proteins | sample MintriSingleCell_FD_74264 | JGI IMG/M metagenome (GOLD analysis project Ga0075439, IMG submission 74264) | Marine eukaryotic communities from Monterey Bay, USA to study complex ecological interactions - Minidiscus trioculatus JGI Plate_4_G5... | ecosystem: Environmental > Aquatic > Marine >... | reverse complement strand
AATAACCGACGAACTTCTGATATGGTCCCAACTTACTGTAGACTTCATATTCAAGTATACCTTCATGCAGTGTCACGAATTGCATGCCTTTAAGGAGTATTGTATTTCCACCTTTTGGTGTCCTCACAGTAAAAATCAACCCATATGATCCCGTTGGACCTGGGTCAATTCTAACTTCCAACGACTGATCAAATGATCGTGTTGGTGCCAAACTAGGACTTGCACTTGGTACTTCTACCACACTTTCTTCATCAATAGCATATATTTCCCTTAATGCCATGAAGAATGTTGATGATTGTTTCATTGAATTGATAAATGATTGTATACCCTGTTCAACATTGATTGAATCAATAATCTCATTACCCATGAATTGATCTGTGAATGATAATGAGTCTATTGGTATATATTCTCCTACAACTTGTATCTCTACATCTAATGATGTTCTTTTGGACATATCATTATCCCAATCAACAGCTACTTGGACACATGGTCGATCATATTCTGAATAGGATGCTCTGACATTTGATATATCTAGTTTTCCTTTGAGTCTCGGTGACTCTGCCAAGTATTGTAGTAGAAGAGTTTCAAACGTACTTTCAACTTGACGAGACATTTTTGGTATAGTAACGTCTTGATTCACAGTGTTGTCATTATTATTACTATCGAGTACTTCAATACCATTATTTGATAAATGCCAATCCCTATCAAATGCTAATGATATAACGCCATTCCAATAAACTTTTCTTGTTCTGGCATAACATCCTGCACTTGCAATACATTTTCGAGGTCTACCATTTTCTTTTGGTGGACAAGAAGAATCCAATCCATTTGGACATGGAAACTCGCATTTGGCATTAGCTTCACCCCAATTAAATCCACAATAGAAGTCTGAAGCCGAACAAAGTCAGCTGATGTGTGAATCTTCATAATATGAAACGGTATACAAAGAGAAACTTACCTTTTGTTGGATCATCATCTGGTAGTAGCTGTGCAGTACATAAAAGCTTATCATTGACATTAACAATATAATTTGGCACGATTATTGCGAATAATATTATTGCAAATTTGAACATAAGATGTGCACAACTATGGTAATATCGGGTCATCATATACTACCCCTCTGTTTTAGACTGACTTATTCTGTTTTAAATAATACTAATGCAATTGCATCGCTATCATGCATTATGCAGGCACAGGGCGCCAAACATGTAAAGCAGGGTTGTGTACCCAAGGTAAAATATGTTGGGTGGGTGGGTAGTTGGGTATACCCAAGGGAGGATTTCGTTGGGTGGGTATTTGGGTAGATACCCATACCCAAGTGTGATTTGTTGGGTGTTTGGGTATTTGACTTGGGTATCATTTTCTACGTAGGAATTCAGTACAAAATAAGTTTATCGCCAAAATTTTCTCCCGTGGGGTACTTGAGGGGTCAAAATCCGGGTCATATAGGTACAAAATGACCTGTTTATAGCCAATTTAGGGGCATCAAAGTACCCTTTGCAGTTGGGTGGGTATTTGGGTATGAGTATATACCCAACCACTTGGTTGGGTGGGTATTTTAGTTGGGTATATACCCAAATACTCATGCTCCTGGGTGGGTATTTGGGTTGGGTACGCACTTGGGTACACAACCCTGATCATAGCCAACAAAATCGCATTGACTTGAACACTATCTCTCAATATGGACCCGGCTAGCAGTAGCGACGATGATTCCTCTTCCAATAGTAGAAGGGGGGATAGTAAAGAAGATGATTATACCAGAGCACGACGACGTGCCGAGATAGAACCAGTAGATAGTTCCGAAGATGATGGAAGTTCAGGTGATGGAGAATATAACAATTACGAAGATGGGGATTTGCAAGATCTTCAGGATATACAAGATATACAACAATTGCAAGAGGGTATTACTAACTTTGATGATTTACCTACAGATGATAGTGAGGATGATAGTGATAGTGACAGTAGTGATGGTGATGGAGATGTAACAAAGCAGTGTGCAAAAAGTTATGATAGCGAAGTTGAAGAGAGTAGCGATGAAGATCAACAACAAGATGAGGAGGATGTACCAATAAGTGAACGAGTAGCATCCAAGGCTCAGTTAGGTAGACGATATTATACTGGCGACGACGACAATACTAAAGCCTCAGATTATAATAATGATATGATGTTTGATGAAAGTGGCAAGAAGCGTAGAGCTGAACGAAAGAGTAGAGCAATTGAACGATTGAGAGAGGTATTAAAGAAGGATAAGAAGAAGAAGAAACAGCAAAGTAGTACAACATCGTACTCATCAGATGATGATAATTCTGATAATGTAGAACAGGCTACATCATCCAAAGAAGATACCAATACAACAATAACAAAGAAGAAGAAAAAGTCTAAACACGCACCAACAGAAATGTCATCCAAACGTCGTGATTACTTCTCCCGTGGCCGTCCCGACTTAAACTCCTCCGGTATAGGCATTTCCATCGGTGCCAATAAATACAAAGCACGTGATCCAAGAATGACAAGTCTCTCAGGACATTTAGATGAGAATATATTTGATAAACGATATTCTTTTTTAGAGGAAGTACAAGAGAAGGAAATTAAACAATTAAAGTTACGTATTAATGCATGGAAACAGAGCGGTAAGAAGGGACAACGATTACGTAAAAAGTTGGGTATTAATAGTACGAATGGTGATGAATCATTGGAGGTTGATCAAGAGGAATTAACAAACTTATTACAACAACGTGCCGAACGGAAACGATCACAGGTAGTCCGATCTGCGAAGAAGATTGTGAAACAAAAGATACAAGAGGATGTTGCCAGTGGTAAGCGTGGCGCTTACTATCCAAAACGATCCGAATTAAAAAGGATGGAGGCTGAGGCAAAGTATATGGAAATACGTAAACGTGGTGGCGAGGAGGCTGTTGATAAGGCTATTGCTAAACGACGGAAGAAGAATATGAGTAAGGTTGCTAAGAGCATGCCAAATATATAAGAAGGTCTGCTTTGATGTGTTTTGCTTCTAGTTTATTTGGGTGATAGATATGGGTATTAGGACCTTAGTAAGGTTGAAGTTATGTATAACCATTAGGTATATCTAAGTATATCTTTATCCAAAATCTTATTAATCTTATTCATGTACACTTTTATAATACAGTTAACAGTAAAGCGCTTTAGCACCTCTCAAAACAACTATATCTTCGACCTCCTCACCACTCCATCAAGTACATTTGTTTTACGACTCTTCTTCCATAAGTCAACAAACAATAAAGAGCTGACTTTTAAATCCGATAGCAAAGGACGTGTCCCTCGTCTTTCCAGTCATAATTCTTTCCCATCTGTAGGTCGACCAGCGACACATACCAAGTTAATACAGTATCGACTACCCTTTCCATCTGGTAAGTTATGACCGAGATGTGTTCCATCAATACTAACAGTTTCCCCATTGGATAGTACACGAACATTGTCCCAATTTGTTTCTTGATCTCTAAAGCTTGGCCATCCGTGATTTCGACTCTCCTTTAGAAATTCATCCATTGTTCTGCCACGAGGTGCTATATATGATATTGGAGACGATGAAGGATATATATGTATAATCATTAGATAACCATTTTATGGGAGAGAACATAGTCTGATACGAAAACAAATGAACATATATGACATATAATATGCAAATAATATGCATATCACATGTCAACAATAAAATGAACATATCATATGCACAAAAAGACATACTTACCATGAAACAAAGGTTTGCCCGTATTAGAATCATAAAAAGTAATCTCATCCGTGGCAGGTAAATTCTTTGCCTCTTTTAGAAAGTCACTAACACTTTGAAAGTATCCCGAATGCTCAGCATAATGCCTGTTGAAATTGCAGATTCGATCGGCTGTATCTTGATCTACCTTCCATCGTAAATTCTCTTGTACTGGTACTGCAGATGTACCGTGTGCTTTTTTAGACATTATGGATTCATCACCCATGACGGCTGGAGCTGGATATTTGTTATTGTTAGATGACATGGCAATGTTTCCCATTGATATTCTTCTTGATATAATTTGATTTTGATGTTCTATAATTTGTTTTAAGTTGTTGCTGTTAATAATTTTGTGAGACGATGATAATAATTGATGCCGTCTTACTCCCAGTTGTATTGATGTCGTGTACACCCGCCTGAGCATTTAGACCGTGCTTTGTTGGTTAGATGTGTGCCGCTATTGATAGTAGAAGTAGAAGATAGACTGCGACCACACGACATGATCGAGTCAGTAAAAAATCATGCTTGAGTAAAAAAGGATACCGTATCTTTATAACCGTATGAACCAAATGAGATAATACAAAAGTACGCAATACGGAAAAGATGGGTTTTCTTTAATACAAAGAAAGGCTCAAAAACACAGAGAAAGGGTGTCTTATCTACTGCATGGTTCTCATGTATCTGGCCAGGTACGGTCAAAAACATCACTACTGTCTGCAAAATAGAACAACATATAATTGGGATTCTTAGGACAATAGTACCGAATATGGCTTCCAATTAGTTCTAGAAAGATCACATCTTACGAACCCCTCGATTCTATGTCTCAAACGACAGTTTTTTATTGGCATTTGAATGGATTATTATAAATAAACAACATACATAGCTAAAGCACTACATACATAGCCTCAGTCGATTGTTGAACAAACTAACCATGATGACGAATACGAATGATACCGAGGGCATCGAGGTTGAGGCACCACCTATGATGTACGGCGAAGACGACGCGGACTCGATTGAACAACTACCCAATGCCAATGATGACGTCGTACTCATGAACAATCTACCCAACTCCTCTCAACATGCTAGTAAAAAGTATATCATCGTTGCTGCTTTTGTTGCTGTTGTAGCTTGTACTGCCTTATTTAATGTTGGTATGGGTTCGGCGTTAGGTATTGGAAATGCCATAAACAAAAGTAACGCCGCCTCGGTTAGCAGTGCTTCGAACATGGCATTTACAGCCTCAAACGGCGGCGTTAGTGCCAAGGCGGCTAAAGTTGCTAAATCAATTAAAACACCCACCACCAAATCTAGTAAATCCAAATCAGGAAAATCGGAAGATAGTGGTCCTGGTTTACCAGTTGCTATTCCTGATGTTGATGGGAGTGGCGTATCAGTTACTCTTCCTCTTAAGTTGGAAGAAGGTCGTGATTGTACCATTGCTAATGTTGCCATTGCTTTTGGTATTAATCATCCAAATGTTTTTGATTTGTATATGACACTTGGCTCACCAGATGGTGGTTCTGTAACTCTTGTTAATGCGCCACCTTCTACTGCCAACTTGGTACCAGGCAATGTAATTACATTTGATGACTCTGATCCTGATGCTTTGGATCCCCGAGACTTAGGGGCTGGATTAGGTGATAATGACAATATCCCTGCTGGTACTTACCAAACCTTAAGTTCATTTTTTGGAGGTGGAGGACTTGGATTGTTTAATGGTACGGTCTTACCATCGGAAGGAGTTGATTTGACATTTAATGTTTATGACCGTGCAACACCTGGTAAAAATGGTACACTTGAATCAGTTGAATTAACAATCACATGTGCTGAGTAATTCCATATATGGAGGTATGTTTGGTTCAAAATTGGGGGGCTGTGTTGTCATTTGTGTAGAGGGTTTAATTGGGTATTGATTTGTTTAAGTTTGGGGGATACATGTTTACGAGTTTAAGTTTGGGGGATATCTTGTTTTATCTAAGAGTAACTGTTTGGGGGTATATGTGTGTATCAAGTAGACAACTAACAGTCTAAAAGGTATAGCCATAACTTGGTGTTTACATAAGCAGGGCATCTTACTTTTACGAAGAGCAGCAGCACTCTATACATTCTATATTGGCTAGCATACGTTCTTCCTTAGAACAACTCGTCATTTATACTACATTCCAAGTAAGAGTAATACCATCATACTTCCCAATAAGGCAACATTACTCCTTATTATTGATGAACTACTATTTGCTTCTGTCGGTCTTGGTGTTATCGTGGGTGAAACTGATGGACGTGCACTTAAAGTTGGGGCGGGAGATATCGTTGGTGCAAATGAAAACGGTGACGACAAACAGAGTGGACTAGTATCACTCCTATCAAAGCATTCACACTGCGGAGTTGATAGGGTGAAATCACACCGTCCGCGTCCTGAACAGTTGGCTGGACATATCATACTGAGACGTGGTAGTTCGAGAAGAAGATAAGCAGCACATTGTGAGTGTTCATAACGAGTTGGCATATACATAAACACAACAGCCATATGCATATACTTACTCGGGGCAGATCTGTTCAAATGGAGGACAGATAACATCAACACCACTAGGCAGCCTTAATACTTGATCCTCATATTGACAAATCAACCTCTTACCCCCATCCGTAACCAATATAACCTTCCCCGCCTCATTCCCATACTGTCCACAAACATGTTCTAAGCATAGTGGACGGACACCACTAGCATGTTCAATACATCTACTATCCTCGCCAAACACCTCATCCCCCTTCTCTACCCATGCACCGTCAAGCTTTGGGTCTGTACAATCTAAGACACGGACGTTATCATCTACCTCAAATCTAAATATAGTAGTATATGCTGGACAGAAATCCATCTGTTGTAATCCACCACCCACCGATGGGTCTTCAAAGTATTGATATCCCGAGGGTAGATTACCATCCCATTTTGATATATCACAATAGGCAACCAAATGCTTATCAGGCGTACAGCCTATACTCGAGGCACTATTACAAAACATGCCCGATGCCCAAGATGGTACCACACCCTGTTGTATACATTGATCTTCGAGGAAATCACATCCGGCACCTAAGGCGAATGGTGAATTCTGTGCCACATTATAATTCGGTAGATACCATCCTGAATCTTCTAATAAGGCGAGTGTTAATGCCGTGACGTACTGTGTCGAGCCTGTATACACGGCTGTCATGAATTCATTATTAAATAGTCTCTGCATTTGTATGTTTGAATGGGAAAAGGTGATTGATGTATGAGTTAAATAGTCACGGTCTTTTATACGGGTATACAAAAACACAAACAAAAAACGCGTACATGATCCCAATGACTACCAAAACAATCAGTATCACCAGTAGGTTGATTCTCCAACCTACCACCAATCCCATCCTTAGTATGACAATCAAATTGATTCTTAACAACATTACTAACAGTCTCGGTAACTACCTCATAGGCTATATATCCATTAGCAGTCGTTACTGGTTTAATCGTTGATTCATCAGCCGTCAATACAGTCTGCCTCGTTCCATCGACACATAATACTTGATTTTCTGGTGGTCTATTATACCTATCACGTTGTGTCCTAGGTCGTTTGGTAGTATGACTATAAAAGAATGGAAAATCATATGAATTCATACCCAAGATATGTGTAAATTCATGTGCAATTGTTAGTAGACGTCGTTTGTGTGTTTTGTTGGTACGATCGGTTGGGTCCATTGGTCCGAAGCATATACCTGTATATCCAACTGTTGGTCTGTCTAATTGATCATGTTGACAATTCGTTGCAAATGCTAATGTTTGTAATTGACTTGTATATTCGGAAGATGAACTGTCGTTGGTTGATTCTGGACAGAGTGTGGTACCCTCGACGGGTATGACAATAACTATCAAATCACGATTATTATATACCAACGAATTACTTTCAGTGTTTAATTCAACATTCCCATCTGTACCAATGTTTGATATAGATGATCTTGCATATTGAGACGTTGTACTACTAGAAGTAGAACTAGTATCATACTGTAAGAAATCATCTAAATCAAAACCACTCAATTGTTTCACTTCATTAGCACATTTGGCATTATTACCACTTAGTGGTATCTCAATTTTATTAGCCGGTATGATACTTAATGTTTCGGACCAAAAGTTTTTAAGGGATGGTAGTAATATGTTTCGGACGTATGATACTTCCGGTGCGTAGTTGGTTAAGAGTGCATCGAGGAGGTGTGTATCGAATTGTACACGTATTGGTTCATACCGTGAGGAATCTATGTAGGTTGTTGCTACTACTCGTTGTGTTTCTCTTTCATTTTGATTATTGTTGATATGCTCTTCTTCGAATGGGTCTATTTGATATGATATAGGTGGTGAAGTATTGCAATAGAGAGTTAGTATTTACATGAACCCGTCAAAAACTAACAAAGTACACCTTGCAAAAAACTTTACACACTGCAAGTACTTATACACGCCACAGAAAAAAGTAGAAACTTACGCATACCCATATAATCAACATGAATAGGTTCTCTACTTTGTCTAGAATCACGTCCATTTTTTAAATAATCATTCCATTTTCGTTGATATATATTGTGATCGTGTATATTGTACTTATGTGTATTGTTTGGTATGTTGTCACTATTGTCATTGTTGTTAGGGTTGTTTATTGGTGTTATTTTCAAAGAATTATCGTCTATGTTTTCTGGTATGGAGAGACATGGTTTGATGCAGTATAGAAGAGCTATGGTATATAGCAGAAGGTGGTGTATTGACGTCATCATTGGCTGGTTATTAGTAAATTTTTTTGTGCACAAGATGTGTGTACTCTTTTTATTTGCAACTCGTGACAAACCGGCTAACGATGAGATTAATAGAGCTAGAAGAAGAAGGATATTTGTATATATACAATAACTATTGCGGGTTTAATTTGTTCAATTGAGAGAGCAATTCAAGAGTACAATAATCTCATGGTGAGTTGGTGTTTTGCAATAATAGTATCGTACTCTTGTACCTTTTCATATAGTTTATACGGTTTAAATGATACGTATCTCGAATTACTAACCATGAGTTTTGTTAGTAGAGTTGGCGGCGGCCTACTATTAATCTGAGACCATCTACAAAGCCCTATCGTGGTTTACTACACGTCTAATAATAACCATAATCGACTTATCAGGAGGATTAGTTGTAACTTCCAAAAATTATTGCAACTTGCAACATATTATTTGATTGACAATACAAAAAGAAGATGGACCCGGATCTATTGAGAAGAAGGGTTGAACAGAGCCGTAGTATGTGTGGTACATCCTTAAAACTCGGGATAGCTGACATAACTGATGAATACGCGTTACCGATAAGTGAAGTTGTGAAGAAACGTCCAATACTAGAAGAAGTTCAATTGTATGGAAATAGAATTACCAATATTGGATGCGAGGTATTTGCTACCTTGCTTCGAGATACGAATTGCAATCTGCGTAAACTCAATCTTCATAATAATGATATAGGTAACGAGGGTGCAATTGTACTTGCCGAGAGTTTATTTGGCAACACCAAACTGAAAACTCTATGGATGAGCTATAATCGATTTGATAATGCGGATGCCCAACGTGTACAAGATGCCTTCACGAGGTTATTATGCAATACAGAAAGTATCAATAGTATATATTGTTCAAATCATACAATAGAAGATTTGACAGTTAGTTATAAAGACTTACCTCATAGGCCCCTCATCGAAACAGTAGCAATTTCCTCAGCCTAAAATTGAATGAAGGTACAAATAAAAGTCATGTTGCAATCAAAAAGATACTACAATATCATCCCATTGATATGGAACAACTATTCGGGTGGGATTCAGAAGATGAGCAGAGTCTGAAATCATTACCCCATATGTTATTGATTGGTTTAAAAGAGCCGACGAAGCTGTGAATGCAGTTGAGGAAAACCAACCAACTAGGTTTCCCAATTTGCCAAAGGTTCAATACAACATTGATCAACGGAAGTTATCGGCAATATACCATTTGCAAGGTCTATGCCATTGCAATTTGTCTCAAATACGAAAGTGGAGAAAAAGAAGAGAAAGAGGATTGAGTAGATTAATTATACGTATTGAACTTTGAACTACTTTGGAAAATCTCTTCTTTTGTGATTCACATATGATAGGCCGAACTGTCATCTCAGCGTCTATCAGACCTTGACATTGCATATGTTTTAAACGAAGATAGTCCAGTATCTTACCAAAACAGTATGGACTATGCTCGATGAGAGTCACAGTATCTTGACTTGATTGTTTCAACTTCTTTATCTCCTCCAAGAGTAGACACAATGTACCGGCCCGTTCAATACCAATCATCTTTAGTCCATCCATACTTAAAGCAAGTAACTCGTTGCCTGTGATTTCATTATGGACAAAGATATGTGCAACTTCATCTGAGACATCGTCAATCTTCTTAGCCCAATCACAGACTTCATTTGGTGTCCACTCCTTTACACGTAGGTTGTTACACCCTTGTTCTGTCCACTTCGTGTCATCAAACTGCTGAGCTAATACAGAATCCTCAATAGTGCACAACGTGTCTCGTTTTGTGGCCATGGTTGTTCCATTGACATTCAATACAACGATATCTTTGGTATCACCGCAAACAAAACCATGGATGAAACTTTGTTCATCCTCAAAACGATCTTCCAAGTATTGTATTTTTGATTCAAAGCTAAGAAGAGCTTTCCGTTTTGTAGTAATTGCAGTATTTAAATCATCTATGTTGATTGGGTTACCCTTCTCTCTTTCTTTAGTTGTGCTAGAATCAACAACTTCAGCACTCATAGGCGGCTTTTCTGTGACACTAAATACTTCAATCTCTTTTATTTGGAATACGTTACTTGTGTTACTTGCATTCGCTAAAGGCCCTGTGATATTAGAAGAGTCGTAATACGCATTATTGGCATTACATACAGAAAGTGTAACATTTGATCCTTGTACTAACAACCCACCCCCGAATGTTGGACCGTAATTCTCATTATGACAGACAGCATATATTTTCTTCTCTTGATCATATATCTTCATCTTTTGAGGTGGAGTATCTCTTCCGGCCACAAATAAGAAGGCCTTGTTAGAATGACCCCACTGATGACTAGCACTACTTATCCAGGATACATCAGAGTACCCACCCAAGAAATATCCATCTGTTGTTTCTACGATGGTAAGAGTAGAACCTTTATCATCACACTTACCATGAAAAGATGCTGCGTCCAATCCATCCCTTGATCCTCTATACAAAAGCTTTAGCTTTCCATCTGAGTCTTCCTCATTTAGCCAATCATGGAACTGATCTTCAGTTGCTTTATCTTCGATGATATTACTATCAGCCCGATCCTGTTGCAGGAAGAGGAGCTGCTGCTGAAGAATAAGATATACAAAAGATAGTATGGTACCTCAATTCATTGCAAAACCCTAATTGCAACCGATAGTCGATCTATTCGAATTCAAAAAGCATGCACAGTAGAATACGCTCATATATATCCCTTATGCGATGAGTACACATCTACATCATACCATGAATCACCCCCTCAAAATTTGGCACATACACCTGCGAAGGAACACGCGCACAAGAATAAAGTTAGCTCAAACGGAAATGAAAAAAGAGTCGCACGAGAGCAATGCAGCCCTACATTTGCAGCCAATAAGAGCCGACAGATTTGCATCATATATCTATACTCTTCTTCTTGCCACTCTAAATGGTCGGCGGAAGTATAACTGCTGAAGCGGCAGGAGGAAAATAGATGTTGAATAAATTTGCTCACATCTTGTGTCATTTTTTAGACTATTATTAATATATAACCTTATACGTCGACTTACTTCAACAAATTGCAAACCAGATACTAATATGATAATGCAATACAAATATAAAAGAAGGTATCATCCAATAGGTTATCTCTACATACTACTAATCAATACAATATCGACAATATCAGCAACCAACAACTTTTGCGGTGAATCATGGTCAACTACCTCAAACAATTGTCTTTCATCCCAGCCATGTCCACTCGGTACATCATCCGAATGCACCACACCCGGACAACAATGTTGGGGAGATACCTCCTGTGATACAACACAAGGACATGGTATATTATTTAATCATGATGATCCATCACACACCCGATTTTGTGGTACATCTTGGGAAGATGCAAGTAGTAATTGCAGTGTTGATAGACATTGTCCAAGTGGGAATGATGTAGATTGTCCAGGGAGTGAAACTTGTTATTTACATTTAACTGAGAATTGTCATTATATTGATTTATTGGGTGGGCCTGAACAGGCCGCCCTAACTTTAAATGGCGGTAGTAATGGTAGTGCTAACAAGTTAAATTCAGATCATCCAAGTAGAACCAATTACTGTGGATATGATTGGAATAATGCAAATGAATGTAAAGATGATCATTGGTGTCCATCTGGATCTGATTCAGATTGTCCACCGGGCAAAACATGCTTTGCAGGTACAGATTGTAAATATATTAATGACTTGGTACCAACAGTAACACCCACCAACTATCCATCTTCGATCCCAACAATGTCACCAATAAAATATGAGACAATAGAAAATACAAGTTTTTGTGCTAAACAATGGGATGAAACTGTTAATACATGTCGTATTGGATCTTGGTGTCCAAGTGGTGATAGTAGAGATTGTCCAAATGGATATAAATGTTATACATGGATAACAGGTTGTAATATATTAGATTTTCAAAGTTATTATGAAGAACATAATCAGGAGATATTTGGTGTTGAACATTGGTTATTACCGGAGGGTGGATTACCTGGTGTTGAGGATGTGGTGATTAGTACAGAACCGGGTGGTAGTAGTAATAAGGTGCCGCAATTGCCTCCTGCTGAGATTAGTAGTCAGTTGGGATTGACTTCACCTGCAGAGGCGGAGGTTATTACGGTTAATGAATCATCAATACCAGTGGCATCCCCTGCTGAGATTAATAACAATGCAGTGCCCCAGGTGATAAGTACACCAACAGCTGTAACAACAATCGAACGAAATGAACCAATAACACCTCAACCAACTCCATTCGATCCAGATCGATATGTAGCCGCCAATCATGTCTTTTGTGGCCAATCGCATACAGATGCCGCTGCACGATGTTCACCGGAAACATTCTGTACCGATGGTGCCGCGACACATCAATGTGATAAGGTGGGTGATTACTGTTGGGCGGGTATCACCGCTTGTAATGCTGGAGAATGGAAGAATAGGCCTAAAACATCTCCTCCCAGTGAGAGTTTATCACCTAGCGAGGGTAAGGTTGAAACCTCACGGCCGACACCACAATGGTCACCCGAACCAACTGAATCACCAACATTTGATCCCGATAGTATAATGGGTGTACCTGATGGTAATTACGACATATCATCGGATGGTAGTTACACTGTTAATGGAAATGAAATGAGATTAAAACAAATGTCATATTGTGCTATAGATTATAATGATTTGATGGCAAATTGTGCTACAGCACGGAATTGCAATAAGTGGCAACCTTGCCCGAGTGGATATGAATGTTATTCGAATGTCAAGTGTTTAGTACCAATGGATGAAACGTGGGATACGGCATCTGACACTAGTAGTACAGTTGCAACAGATAAACCGACATTTCCACCGATAACAATGTCACCCATTGCCGAACCGCCGGCATCATGGGGGTCACCAATACTAAATCTAACGACTAACCCTCCATCATCATCTCAACCAACAGTCTATACATTAACAGAAGATGAGATTAAACAACGATTATCATACCCAAACAATTACTGTTCATCAAGTTTATCAGAAGTCATGTCATCATGTTCATATGCATTGCAAACATGTAATGCTGAAGATCGGATGTGTCCATCGGGTACGGTATGCTTTGAGAATATACAATGTCCAAATCCAAATGAGACGAAGGCACCAACATCTGCACCTGTACATAGACTTACATTGAAGCCTATATCATCCGAACTTGTTACTAATGCTCCCACACCTCCTCCAACGATACAACCAACGGCCAAGATGACTCCTCAGCCTACTATGTCACCATCAGTAAAGAGTCCGTCCCCTCAAAATTACTGTACCACAAGTGTATTAGAGATACAATCTACTTGTACAACAGCCCAAACTTGTAATGACGGTGAACCCTTATGTCCATTTGGTATGTTCTGTATGAAGAATTATCTGTGCTCGTCTGATGATGAGGAAGAAGCGACGCCGCCGACGACGATACCATCTAATGATGAGAAGCAAGGCAACGGCAAGGCAGTGCCTCAAAACTATTGTGCCCAATGGGAAGAAGAGCTATTAGATATATGCACATGGACATATACATGTAATGAGGGAGATCCACCCTGTCCAACGGATACGTACTGCTTCGAGAATTATGTTTGTGAGGGTCGAACAACAGATGGAGAAACTGAAGCACTAGCAACTCCGACGGTGGTGGATACAGACATTGATACATCAACCGCACATGCCTTAGATTGCAGTGAATTGTGTCTACAGGCCATTGGTCCATCTGATTGCAAAAACGTTCAAAGCAGCGTTGTTATCAAGATGAAGAAGATCCCGCCGTGTACTGAATCAACTGTATCAGTTGGACATTTATGTAAAGGAACGGGAGAATGTGATACAGACACGGAACTGAACAATTGTGGAGATGGTCATGATATATACTTTAGATTGGAATCATCCAAATGCATAGAGCATGGACTTGCCGTTGGATATGGAGTGATACCTCCACCTGATACAAAAGAAGAAGTCAAAACGGAAGAAGTAAGTTCTGAAATTGACCAGGATGAACTCCCAAATGATATCGTATTAGAAGACAAAACAACATCAACATCAACATCAACACAAGCTCCCCCTCTACTAGACGATGAGACAGCAATAGATGACAAGAGTAAATCAGATGATACATCAACCAACTCAGATTGGGATAATTGGCCAACGGATAGTGAATTAGAATCTTATAATGATAATACTGATAATGATGGATTGGGTTCGTGGTGGCTGATGAAAGAGAATCATGCGACAAGAGGTGCTCCTGGTAGTTGGAAGAAGAATATGATAGCTACTTTATTGACGGGTGTAGTTTTATCTTTCATGGCATAAGAGGGAGATACCCAAGTCCTAAACAAACACAACAAATACAACTCTTCTCCTATTACCCAATAAAGTATCCTTATTACCTATTTGTCCTCGAACAAAAAGTTGACTCTTCACCGACAAATCACATCACAGAGAACACACGTATTTAGTACAATAGATTAGTCAAAGATATCTGTTTCCTCCTCCTTCCTCTTCTTTTCCTTGTCCTTCTTGGGCCTTTTTTTACCCTTTTTGCCTGACTTGCTCGGCTGAGTTGGCTGATTGGTTGGCATAGGTGTAGTACTATACCCAGCACATTGACTCTCGTATATTTGCAATCCATCCTGCTCACAAGTACACATTCCAGTAACTTCATCCTTAGTACAATTGTACTGAGAGCTACAGTGATCGAAATCACAAAGACAACCGGGCTGACACATGCCATTGGGGTCATCAACTCCATCAATCTTGCCCGTGCAGTTCTGCTCTACATTCCCCTGGGCACACTTTGCACGGCTACCAGGCATACCTAGCATCCAATCAACACCACCAAGTTGATACAGGATACGCTGATTCATATAGTAGATGGGACCATACATAGGACAATGTACACCTATAGCATCCTCCCCAGTACAATAGCAAGCCTCCCAATTCCCTCCACTTGCTGCCTTACAAGTTTGACATGCCCCTCCATATAACCATTGCATTACACCAAAATCCGTTTGATCGCTCAAATACAACAAGAGTCCTCATAGCTCACACAAAAGCCCTCTCCACCCTATTATACTATTCTCTCTATCTCCTTGGCATCGAGCTATTGCAAAAGTGGGGGGCAGTTCATCTAAGTGGTTGTTGGGTGTTCATCTTAATCTCTTGAGCTGGAGTACTTTGTTGTGAGGCTGAGGAGTAGGAAGTAGCGGTGTAATACTTATATTCTCAGTGCATATGATATGAGCAAAATATTATGATAGGCGTCGATCAAGTACAGCGGGAGCATGAGAGTGCTCACAAAGATGATGCTACTTCATCGTCATCATCATCAGCTGAAGATGAACATGTTCAAAATTCTTGCAATGATATAGAATACAACTCAAAAGTCGATACCGACGACGGCTCTACACAAAAAGCAAAGCATTACAAAACCAAAAGAAGCTATCAACATTTACCACTCTACATATCATTCCTCTTTGCCATAACCGCACTTACACTATCAACACTAACACATAACTCAACATCATTCGTCACCTTAACAGATGCATTAAATGCAGGACCATTCTTTAAAAGTATAAATGAAGTAGGATTGAATTATTGGAAACTTTGTAGTATTAAACAGAATGGATTAGATTTTATATTGGATGAGAAGATAAAATCTTCAGGAGATGAAGATGATGAAAGACTAGAAAGTAGTAGTAGCAGTGATTTAATAAAAGAAGGACCAAGAGGTCCGTATATACAAGTCAGTCAAGATGATGACATATCTCATAAAGAAAAGATAATGCAAGATGGTAGCGGCCAAAGCTTAGAATTACCGCCCTCAATATCGTTTATACGAACAGCTCATGATTTAGTCAGGAATGTAACTTCTACAGTTCAAACGACCTATCATAATAGTAACTCCATACAAGAACAACAAAGAGATTGGTACTCAGAACCAAATCATGACGATATACTAGTATCAGGTGACTATCCCTACCATGACGATGACTATCTATACGAATCATCTACTATATCAAATGAAGAAATGTATTGGAATTGTCATATCTTACACTTTACAAGTAAATCGAATAAATTGGATACTATGTGGAATGTAGCACGAATGTTTGAAATGTTGGGTATATTATTTGGAGGTAGTGCTACTTTGTTATTAGGTCTGTTGATTATTAGGAGAGGTGGGTTTAGTATTATTGGACAAGGAAAAGATGGAAGGAGCTGTTGTAGATTGACAAGTATTAGATCCGATAGGAGGACTTCTTCTGCTTCTGAACAACATCATTATCAACAAACAAACCCATCCAAAGCCAACAATCTATTCAAACTAGATACAAACACAACAGGGTACAGACCAATATCAATATTGTTTCTACTATCCTATCTCTTACAAAGTATAACATTACTCTTCTTGGATAGTAATATATGTCGTGAACAAGTCT
>Ga0075439_12974_pt1 | contig 17047 bp, 14 predicted proteins | sample MintriSingleCell_FD_74264 | JGI IMG/M metagenome (GOLD analysis project Ga0075439, IMG submission 74264) | Marine eukaryotic communities from Monterey Bay, USA to study complex ecological interactions - Minidiscus trioculatus JGI Plate_4_G5... | ecosystem: Environmental > Aquatic > Marine >... | reverse complement strand
AAAGTACAAAGAAGGAGACGTGGTACGTATCGGGACAAAGCGGTTCAAGTGCCGAGGATGGCCTAATGGACTGTGGTGTAACAAGTCCGCTTACGCCCCTTCCCTCAAGTCTGGAATTTGGAGTGATGCGTGGGTTGAGGATGGTAACTGTAGTCAACCTCCTTCAGTTTCCCCGACACAAAGTGTGAGTTTTTTTGTACTATGTCGTTGGCAGATCTCTTATCCTGTCAATGGCGGGGACTTTGGAACAGATGTGACATGTGTATATGTGTATGATCTCGGAAATATCTACTTCTTTACTTTGTACTTATCAATCTAAACACTCACCTACCTATGCATGATACATGGTATCTCTTAACTCAGCCGACTACGCCAATCCCAAGCCGTTCTCCCTCTCGTAGCCCAAGCAAGGAGGTGAGTATTCAAACACATATCTTGTGTATCTCTGATGACAAACACATATCTAATTAAGTTCTTATCTTGTTCGTCTAACTTAATCATATTCATGTGATCACAGCCGACAACAACTCCAAGCCAATCTCCTTCAAAAAGCCCGAGCATCGGGCCTTCAACGTCACCATCAAAAGAGGTAAGTGTTGCTTGGACATATCTTGTGTACTTTTCTGAATCAAAGAGTTACTGTTGAAGAGAATACCGGTCGAAAACTCAAATAAAATTTCTCTCTTACCCTCATCAGCCAACAACAACTCTTGTTGCATCATCATCAAGTCAAGCACCTACAACAGTTTGTCAGGGATCGATTTCTACTGATCCTAGCACAGGCAGTAAGTAGTTTCTCTCGATGTCTTGGTATTTTTTTCTCGTTTCATTTGTATCTAAGATATGTCCTTTATATTACAAATCACATAGCCGTCACATGCCCTATTATTGATAATGGTAACTCTGACCCCAAATTGGGTTCTGGTAACTGTCAATTTTCCAATAGTGCTGCCCTCAAGAGTGCTGTGGATGCCTACACTAGCGCTGGTACGACCTACACTGATAATGGTACAACCAAGGATTTAACCGCGTTGGGTGATATCGGTACTTGGTGTACATCGGGTATTACACACATGGCCGAACTTTTCAATGGCAAGAGCAGCTTCAACGAAAGTATAAATGCATGGGATACATCATCCGTGACAAAAATGGGCCTTATGTTCAAAGGTGCTACTGTGTTTAATCAGCCACTCGATTCATGGGATACTTCATCTGTGACGACCATGGCCGCTATGTTCCGCGATGCTGCTGCGTTTAACCAAGACATTTCTGGATGGAATGTCAGTTCTGTGATTGCCACGAACAGTATGTTCAGAAATGCTGCTGTGTTTGATCAGCCGATTCAATCGTGGGATGTTAGTTCTGTGACAAACATGCAATGTATGTTCTGTGATGGCGCTTCTGCGTTTAATCAAGACATTTCTGGATGGACTGTTAGTTCTGTGACGGACATGAGAAAAATGTTCCGCGCTGCTACTGCCTTTACCCAGAATCTATGCCTCTGGAAAGATGCCCCTGCGGTGACTAGTTTTGCTACTGGTACTTCCGAAGCGCTTGATGCAGCCTTCCATATGTTTTTGAATTGCCCAGGAGGTCAACCAAAGGCATCAGACAACAGCTTTGATGCTTCCCAATGTGTAAGTGTTGGATAAAGTTTGGTATCTCTCTTTTGGATGCTCACTAAAATTACAACTTATTCTTTCTATTCATAGTAAGAACACACGACCTATTTTAGAACAAAGAAGAAGAATTGAATTATGTTTGTTACCAGGAGAAGAGTTGATTGAAAGTTTATTGTAACCCCAAGACGAATCCTACAAGAATAGATCATCTGTGTAAAGCCGTTAAGGATGAGATTGCCTCTGTCTCTATCCGCTGTACCTCTTTTGGTATAGTTTAGAATGCACATTGAAGTTACCTCTTATATGTTATATTACTGATTGGGAATGTTCAACCTCAAGTTAAACCATGCTTGAACCAATGATGTAATTAACAAGGAAACTAAACTAAACAAATTTTGTATTGATGATGTAGTGCCTCTATCAATCCTTGTAGAGACAAATGAACATATAATCCCTTGTTATTGAGTCAGCCATATATATGGCCACACAATAGTAGAGCCTAGATCGATCACCCAATTGGGGTAAACTGAAATAACTTATTACATTAAATCTTTTCTATAATCTGCTTTGCTGAGATAGATGATACACCAAGCTTGGTGGTTGCAATATGTTTCAGACAATGCTGGAAGGCATGCGGTGAAGATTCAACTTCTACAACCAATGAATCGAAACTAATTTCACCTATCATACCCGATAAGCAATGTAAGCAATACGATAGGGCAGCCTCCCAATACTCTCCCCCTTCACTCTCTAACTTAAATGGTACATGACAATCCAAGGTTGTGACTCCGGCTGTCATCAATATATACCTCATTAACGAGGATATAAACCTGGCGGAAAGAAGCGTTTCCATCATGCTACTAGCTGAACCGAGAGAAAGAAGGAAGAATGAGGACAAGTTGTAAAACAGTTGCCCGTCTTCTACTGATGCCGCTGTTCGTCTTGATCTCGGTCCTTTGTACAATGAATCTACCAAGAATACAAATAGATCTGACGATAGCTTGAGTGATCTTGATTGCTCTTCACTGTTCATGAAGGAACTAAATGTATTTTGTAGACCAGAAATGGCAAGAGCGAGTAGTCTCTTTGAGCCGGCTTGTTCTCGTCGATCTCTTGATACTTGAACCACCCTTGTCCGAGACTCGATAATTGAAAGAAATAGTTGTGTCAGTTTCCCATCGCCAGCCTTGTGTAGATGTTGAGTCAGCTTGAGAAGAAGTTCCAGTGAAGTGCATTGATATCCAATTAGAGCTGATGACTGAACTTGTATTACACCCATCATGCTGTTGAACAAGATCTCGGATTGAATCATTAGATCCTGATGAGCCTTGCTAGATGACAAGGATAAAAGTAATAAAAGGCAGCCTTCTCAAGTGTCAGGTCATCTTTCAACAGCAAAAGCTTCCAAGTTGTTTCCTGTTCTGTGTTGACTGGAGGTTGAAGTTCCTCCTCGGACACTTCTTCAAGCTTCTTCTCTTCACATACTATCTCTTCTTCTTCACACGGTCTCTTCTTTACATTCTTCTTCTTAGCAAAGAAGCCATTCTTATCATCACAGTCAAAGTAATATTCACCCTTGACTTTTGAATTGCCCAGGAGGAGAACCAAATGCGGGAGACAACAGCTTTGATGCTTCCTGTGTGGTAAGTTGTGAACATCAAGTTTATTTGATTCATTCTTCATATCTCTCTTTGGATACTCACTCATTGAAATACTTCTTCTTTTATAGTAAAAACACACGACCTATTTTAGAACAAAGAAGAAGAAGTTGAGTATGTTGTACAGTATAGGAGAAGAGTTGATTGGGTGAAGAACTACTTTGATTGGTTTATTTATTATAAGCACACTCTCTAAGCTAGTAATAACTCTCGAATAGTTGAAGTCTCCAAATGTTCTAAACTTCTGTGTCTTGCTGCATCTTCATGTTTCAAAAACCCAGTCTGCATTATCTGTAATACATCTCCATGAGCAACTAGAACGCACATCCAACATGTACCATCATCACTCCCCCCATTTGATAGTTGCGCATCTAACTCAGTAATTAACTTAGTTGTTCTTTCCAAAACCGAATTGGCTGATTCAACTTTGAATTCATCATGATCTGGATTGTTTATATCTATATCCCATACCTCTTGATATCGTGTATCTGATCCTCCATTCAACTCTCCGAAGTACCGCTCTCGTAAACGTTTTTCTACTATAATATCATCACTATAGACTGGTATGTTGGCCTTTTGTAATGATTCACAGAATATAGAAGCAGTCTCTCTTGCTCTTGTAAAGTCTGAACTGAATATGGCCACACCTTTATACTTCTTCTTATTGTTTGTAGATTGTGATTTTATATAGTCCTTAGCAAATTCTTCTCCTGCCTTTCTTGCCTGATCTTTACCGACATCTGATAAACCATGTTGAACTGTAGATATTGCAGGATCTGATGATATTATTTTTGCAACGTTGGCCAAGCTCTGACCATGACGTAGAGCAAAGTATGATTGTGTGAGGTTCGGCCGTTTGAGGAGATGATTTATAATATTGCCACTAGATTTTGCATACGCCACCCTCGGCAATATTATAGAGTGAACAATTGCAATAAATTTGAGGAAAGCTAGCATCATCTTATCCATATCAACCTAAGAACTCAAGCAAACAATATCAATTAATCAATCAAGTCAAGCACTAATAATATAATCCAAAGGTGATAGAGGGACAAAACAGTAACATCAATTAACACTTAACAGTTCAACAGCAGTCAACAAAACAACTCATCATGAGAGTACATTCCCGTTTAGTTATCAAAGACTCCCAATTACTTTGCTACTTTTTCTTGAGTTGTTATTGTTTGTAGGCAAACGTATAGTTATCAGCACCAAAATAGAATGGGCGGAGGAGGCTGGTATTACGTCCCTAAGGTACGTTAAGGAAATAGTGTGTAGTGTTTAGTATATCATGACGGCTGTTCGGCGGTTATCTAGAGCAACAATAGGCCTATAAAAATTGATGGACAAGTTCTGCATCTATCTGTGCTCATATTTGGATAATATGATGGATGGTATTCCGCGGTCATATATTAATCTGACTGTTTATATGTATTAAACAATGTATATGATGATTTCATTCTCACAAATTGCAACATACTTCTCTTCTACAAATCCGACACACTATACAAATAATTATACACAAAATTAATAAATTAGGTTTGGTCACCCGCAGGTGGTTGGTGGCCAACACCCGTGGCATGGAAACGCAATACTGCAATATGTGCATTTAGTATATGTGTGGTATCATCATTAATATTTAAAGTTAGTGCCGAGAAGGAACGGAGGCCGATTGCTCCTTTTAAACATTTGCCAAGTCAAATGTGGTGCAAACATGCGAAAGAGGATGATCCTTCTTTACCATAAGTACGGTATTATTAAGATATGAATTATGCTACATTGGGATATTCTGAATAATTTGGAGTATTAAGTTGGATTAGTGGGGATTTGGGGTGTTGTTCACAAAAATAAAACAATCAATAAATGGGAAGTAGGGTTAATAATCGGATACAAAGTCCACTGAATGAAATCGGGGAAGGAATAGACCTATGCCTATAGACTTATGTCTATTGTTGTAACATAGAGATACGAATTACTTCTGAATTAACATCAAACTGTATCAACAAATTATATAAACTTGAGTACATGAGGATACCAGTAGTGTGGTATCCTAGTCTAATTGCTTTCTGTGGTTTATTACATAGGTACCTATTAATATGTTATGTGAATATGTAGAAGGCGTGTGTTTAAAGTCTGGTATGGGTGAGGAGGCAGAGACAGGAAGAGAGAGTAGGAGTTAGGAGATTGAGTACTGGTGACATGGAGAGTTGATGCTAAGACACCCCGAGAAGAGTTGCAAGCGTAAGTAGACTAGTGGTAGATTTAGTAGACGATTTATCATATTCATTGATACGGCAACGATCAGACGAGCTGTTAGAAGAAGAGCAGCAGTATATTTATTCCTAGTTATCAATAATTATGAGCAGTTTTGAGAATAATAATGATACATCAAAAGCAAACATAATGAATGCCACCATGATAGAACGTTCTATTGACGATTGGTTATCTCATGATGATAAAACTATCCATTATATAATGTACGCCGATAATAAAATTGCTGGAAAGGCAAGTGGCCAGGTTGTGGCCGGTAGTTTTTGCTCATTATTTTGTTCATGGAAGGCATCATCCTCTGATGATGATCAGGAGTACTTCACAAACTTATCCACCGATAGAATACATAAGAAAGATCATAATGCATCAAGCGAATTAGACGTCGATAAATCAAAGGCAAAAATACTAAATCCTCCCTTTGTTGCACGCACTATTGGTGATTGGACATCTAATCTTTTGTCAGATGCTACCTATATTATATATCAAAATAAAAGAACTGGAGAAACTATGTGGGAACCACCACCTGGTTTTGAGGATGATCAGCTGCACGTCGAATATAGAACAAGTACTTGTCACCTTCAAATTACATCAGAAGATAGTGAACTGGAAATTGCAAGAAAACAGCTTGCCATTGCCAAAGAAAAAGCTACTATAGCAAGGACATATGAGAAGTCTATACAACAAGTAATTGATACTTTGCATAAGCAACTCATGCGACCTGCAATAGACAAAACAATTTCAGCCAATAATATAGTTAAACATGCGGAAAGAGAATTAATAGAAACAGAAAATAGATTAAATGGTGTTGATGGATCTGTTCTACAGAATGAATTATGGATTAGATCATGTTCATACCTTACTGAAAGTGATCTATTTGCTCTTGGTCAAGTAAGCCGTAAATTTCTATCCATATCATCCACAGACGAATTGTGGAAGCCCATCTGTTTGAGACGATGGAAGAAGAAGCAGAATGTTAAACGTTTCATGAAGAAAGGTCCACCACGGAAAACTAGTGGAAGGCAGGAATATATTTCTGGAGTATTGTCACGTATGAAATGGTTTACAAGGTGTGACGATCCGCCGACGGAATTCCCAGCTCTTAATGTGAGATCAGACGATCTTGATCATATCATTGATAGTTGGAAGGAATCCTATATAATGGCAGAGCTAGATTCAAGGCGGAAAACAATATCAAGAGAGGAGATACTGCACTTTAAATGGAAGGAAATACATGGCGGGAGACCTGGACAAATGGTTCAATACTTAGAAGACGGCACATATACATCACCTGTTCATGGGACGTGTGGCTGGGCATTGTATGAAGGCTTCATGTATTTTGGTCATGATATGGAGAGAGATGGAGGTAACTGGGAATGGCGTGTTTCGGTTGAAAGAGATGTAAATAACTGGGGTTGGATAATAGGAAAAAAAGGTCAAGAAACAATGTATCGAAGTGCCAGTTAACACAACGGAAGATATCAAAGAACAGGTCAACAGCATCATACAACGAAAGAGTTGATGCATGCAGAAAAGGAGAAGGACAGGTCTCTAGCTCTGAAGGTATCTAGAAAGAGATGCTAATCAATGACGAAAAAGCACTGTTGTGAAGATTAGATATCAAAACGTCACTCATTGTAGTGTATAAGAGACTAAGTAAAGTCATCACGTCCAGAGATATGGGTAAATAGCGCACCCTCCCATCATCACCCCCACCCATCTATGCTCGACTTACTGGACTTCGACATGCAAACCAGTTCAAATACAACCCCGGATATCGTTAAGTCGCCAAACTGTTGCTGAATTAAGCCGATGGAGAATGATTGACGCAGACTGTCAACAACAACAGTCAGCAGTGTAGATCATCATGTAGCAATATAAGTAGCACTATTGCAAATGCAATGAAGCAAACGAGCAATAGTTGGATTATCTTCTTGCTCTGTTTCATGTTTTCACAGAAATCATTCGCACAAGCACTCACAATGATGTCATCGTCTAGTACTAAGTCAATGCCAAGGATAGAGTTATTCTTCAGCAACAAGGACGAACTCTGCAAGAGAATTACTTTCTTGAGATCTAAGGGTAAGTTTTCTATTAGTATCATGATATATAGTGGCTTATTTGTTAGTGCATGATATATAATAATATGTGCATAAGATGTGCACATCTCACACTATAATTTTTTGTATCTCTCGACATATCTGACTGTGGCCCATATGTATTTAGGGGTCACCTCATTCAATATAGTGAACAAATCAAACAAGGATGATATAATTCAATCTGTAAATGACATCAAGGATGAATTCCAAAAAGATGAACAATATGAGAATAAGTTGAGCATATGCGCACATTACAGCATGAAGTATAACAAAAGCAGAAAGATGGATGGTGCATTTTTACAACTGAAAGACTATGTCATGAATATTAATGAGTTGAGTAATAATAGCGGTGACAGTATAGAGAACGAGATACTTTTTATAACTGGCTCTGGACCTAAAGGAAAGCTCTGTTCCTTGACTGCTTTACAACGATTGCAGAAAGACACATCCATACAACACAACAAATCTCGATTGAAACTTGCGGTAGCATTCAATCCATTTTTTCCAAATAAGCAAGAGTACAACGATGAAATATTACGTCTACAGCAGAAAGTTAATACAGGAATTGTATCAAAGGTATACCTTCAATTTGGTACAGACCTAGAACGATTGAGTAGTGCTCTGAAAATCTTGACAGAACTGCAATCCTCAAATCGGTTTACTATATGTGGAAGCATCTTCCTCCCCACAAAGAAGTTGATTGCACAGCAGAAGTTTCGTCCTTGGAATGGAGTATACCTAAATGATGAATTCTTATCTTCAGAAACTGGTGCTAGAAAGATCGTACTGCAAATGATGCGGCTGTATGAAGAATGTTCAGCTGAGATACTGATCGAGGCTCCTGGAGTACGAAGTGAGAAAGATTGGGGGATTCTTGAGTCATTATTGAAGGAGAGGGATGCGTTTATATTAGACAACAGCAACAAAAATAACAACAGCAGTAGAGAGATGGCTCGCAATAACAGAGAAGATACAACGAAAAGGAGAAAGATATCAACATCGTCGGAAATGCAACATCAAAGCAAAGCAGAGTATACCACATCATTTCCAACTTCACATTTAACCTCAAAGGTATTGAATGAGGCTGCAATCGTTTTGTTTCACTCACATGATTTGAGGCTACATGATAATGTGGCTCTTCAGATGGCATCTCATCACAAAGTAGTCATTCCAGTCTTCTTATGGTCCAAAAAGGAGCAAGGGCGCCATTTGGCGTTAGGGGATGCCTTGAGGTAATAGTAAAAGATGCACTGTTTAACCTCGACAAAAAGCTAAAACAATACGAGCTGATGCTCATCTGTAGAGAAGGAGACGATACTTCATGTATGCTACAAAATATTGTACATGAATGTAATGCGAGTGCAGTTTATTTCAATAAGGAACACACACCAGAGTCTCGAATTAGAGAGGATAAGTATCGAGATGTATTGAAAAAGATAAATGTAGAGAGTGTCGAATGTCAATCCTCGTTGCTGTTTGACACAACAACATCTCCATCATTCGCCTTTGACAGTGGAAAGGGTGGACACTGGGGAACATTAATGCCATTCAAGCGAGCTTGTGAGAAGTATTTGGACAAGCCTCGACTTCCAATACCTAGAGCAGATACATTTAGTATGCTGAAACGAATGAAAGGCCCTAACAAATGGCCTATGTCTCAAGGCATTGACGAGTTGAGTATTGCAGCTGTGAATGGAAAAGAATCGTGGGATCAGCCAATTCTACAAAGCTTTCCCATGAGCGAAGAGGGTGCAGTCAAGAACATGAACTCTTTCTTTACCGATGGAGGATTCGCAAAGTATGAACGTGATAGGAGTAGAGCAGATATTGATGGGTCGACTAGCGTGCTTTCTACGCACTTACGTGTTGGAACCTTATCACCAAATGAACTCTACTATAAGATTGAAGACTCATCTTTGGATTATAATGATCGAAAGACGTTCTCTCGGAGACTAATCTGGAGGGATTTAGCTTATTTCCAATTGCGCTCGTTTCCACGCATGAGAGATATCTCTATCAGACTTCATTACGAGCAAACTGAATGGGTATCAGGAGAGGAAGAAGAGACAAGATTCAATGCTTGGAAGACGGGACAAACAGGATATCCTCTTGTTGATGTTGGCATGAGGGAGTTGTACAAGACAGGCTGGTAAGATTTCGATTATTTTGTATGCACATATTGTTGTGTGTTCATAGTGCATACTCATACTTATCGTATGCTGCATGGTATCACAATACGCTTAGGATGACACAGAGTGTTAGAATGGTAGTTGCTTCATTTTTGGTAGAGTACTTGAGAGTGAACTGGGTGAGAGGTGCTAAATGGTTTCATTACACGCTTGCCGATGCCGATTCAGCTATCAACTCAATGATGTGGAAAGTTCGCGTTAGTATATGTTTTACTATGTGAATTGTGTTCAATGGTGTCTCTGTGTCATTTGATCTTAGTGCGTCTTTATATGATTGCCTTTGCAACCCACATGTACTAACACAAGTTGCTATCATCACTTTTCGTGTTCATAAAACATTAAACGCGCATCTTCCAGGCAGAATGCCGGCAGATCAGGAATAGACCAGTGGAATTTTATTATGAGCCCAGTATCAGCGTCACAAGATGCAAGCGGTGAATATACAAAGAAATGGTGCCCAGAGCTGTCTAAGTTACCAAAGTCTATAATCCACAAACCATGGGAAGCTCCGGAAGAAGTTTTGCAAACTGCTGGAGTTGTTTTAGGAGAGACATATCCCACACGAATTATATCAGATCTCAAGGCTGAACAAAGCAAATCTTTTCAGGCTGTTTTGAAGATGAGACGGGCCAATCAGCTGTTCAATAATGACCGTGGATATGATATGATAACACTAGCAAATGGAAAGCGTACAGTCGTATTCACAAAGAAAATGTTTCGTATTGATAAACAAGGCAATATAATCAAGGATACTGCTTCACAAAGTAAGAAGTCTAGAAGTAGTACTGGTGGTAGTGGCAAAGGAAGAGGAAGAAAAGGTGATAAGGCTCGAAAGAAGAAGCTTTTACGTCAGGAGGCAGCTAGGAAGAAGTAAGCAACAATAACATAACATAGAGAGTAAAACATATCGAATTAGCTAAAAAGATACCATTTGGGGCATCCTTACTCTTTGTCTTATACGATGTGTTGTAAATAGTATTGATGTATAATGCATGTACTGTTGGGTGTTCTCCTTGCAGTCGACGTGCGTGAGAGCTTTATAAGGTAGTAACTTTCCTACACTCGAAGGGCAGATTCCGTTTTGTCGCCAACTTTTTTCATTGAAGTCATATCCTGCCTCGATGCCAATCATCGATGCTTTATTCCTCCTCTCATTGCTATCGGCGCCTTACAATCACTGGTTCCATTCATAACTCTTTGCTCTCATTTATTATCATATTATCGAATGTGTGAATTCTGTTCAGGACCAAACACTTTAGAACACGGTCGAGATCAACAAGACGCTTCATTTGCAGGATTCTTTTCATCAGATGCGATAGACGCTGCTGTTCGACAAGCAAATAATAAAAGTAGTAATAAACGAGATGTGTCAAGGTCAGGGGATGATGACAACGAGGAGGAGGTCGGTGAAGAAGACTATGATTCAGATGGTACCTAGCATAAACTTGCGTGGTGATCATCGTCATCAAAGTAGAGTTGCAACAGCATTTGTATCTCCTCCGCTACTTTTACAGCGTCAGAGTACTTCCATCTCGACTACTAGTATAGGTTCATCAATTCCATTGGAAGATGATTCATTCCTTCGCGGTGGCGGTGATCAATCATCATCATCATCATATCAGCAGCAACAAGATAAGGAGAAATTACAAAGAGTTCCTCGTCAAGATGAACCAAATTTATACAACATACCAAGTAACTTACATCCAACATATCAACCAATACCAATTATCATACAATTACTAATTGCAATTATATCAGCATCAATAGTTGGAAGGAATGGGCTGTCAACATTTATAAAATCAATCTCTATACATAAATGGATATTCAAACAATTGTTTAAGTCAATGGTGGAAGTACTAGTGTCAATTGAGTTACCAAAGGCAATATCATTTATATTACGTACGGCATTGTTATCAACTATTGCCAAATTATCTATACAAGAAGTATTTTATATGCCATCAAGAGTTACTACTAAGTATTTAGTTGAGAATGATGAATTGCCAAGTAGATTGTCTAGATATACACAAGTACAACCGGTACCAGTCTCTTCACCTACCAAAGAAGCATTGGCTACATCTACTTCTTGGAATGATGACGATGATACTACTAAACGGTCTACCCCTTCTTCGTCAATTGGTGTGCATTCCATTCAATACAAACACCAACATAAGCTGACTGATGATACAAGCCCCAATCACAAGAAGTATGACGGTATCTACCTTCATCATGGCTTTGGTGCATCATCATTATCATGGCTACCAGTATTGCCGTCACTAGTACAGCAGATTGGTAGTTCAAAATGTATAGGTGTTGCACATGATGCACCAGGCTTTGGATTTACAGATCGACCAAATGTCAATGTTGATGGTGGATTGTATCAATATGGTTTTGCAAATAATGTTGGAATTGGACTTGCTCTGTTGAATGATGTGCTTGATAAGCAAGACTCTCAAGACGGTTCGGTAGTAGATGAAGCAGTTAAGTCGGTTGCATTATTTGGTCATTCAATGGGGAGTAAGTCTACCTTGCTTCAAGCATTGTATTATGCCAAGCATCCAGAGTTGAATGTGAAGCCTAATCTCGTTGTATTGGTTGCACCAGCGTTGGAAGGTGCTACATTGCCTTCAAGGAAGTCAATCGTATCATCAAGCAGTACTAGTAAAAGCAGGGTGAAGAAAGAAAAGTCAAAGAGCAGTTGGATACAAAAGTTAGCCACTAGAGCTTATTTTGCATGGAGAAAGATATTTTTAGATTATCCATTTCAATATGGACTGAGACGACTTGTAGGAGGATCGAAGGATTTCTGGCGTAAAGGACTGGCATTAGCATGGGGTAATGTCAATAAACTCTCGGATAGTGACGTCCTACGCTTCCAATGGCCATCGATAGGTCAAGGATGGGAAGAAGGATTGATCAACTTTACTCGGGCACGTATCCTATCATCTCCGATTCCTTCTCAGCATATGTTGGATGATGAGGAATTGTTGGCAGAGGTTGCAAATTTAAAAGATACTCGGGTTATCATCGTATATGGATCGAATGATAAAGTTGTTCGGATTGAGGGAAGTGTTGCCGAGAAGTTAAAGGTTGATTATCCGAATATCAAATTAATAAGGATGGAGGGGAGTGGACATGATCCATATGAGGAGAATGTGGATGAGTTTATGATGGAGTTGGAGAAGGCAATAAAGTAGGAGAAATATACGTTGACTATATGTATAGATAAAATACTTACGTTAGGCTATTCTTCTATACAAATCTTCTAAGGTTGCGTCGACACCAATCACTTCAATATCATTTTCATCTACACTTCGATACATTGTTCTTTCGTTCTTGCCAATAATCCAACCCCAGGTATTTGCATCTCTTTCTATTTTTAGTGAAGTTCCGGCAAAACTAAACCGATTATCTTCTAAACCCCAGTTTACAACACCCATATAAGGAGAATGATATGTGCCATCAGCATTGAACTGACGAAGTCCCATATTACTTGGTCTTCCATCATATATCAGCTTCCACTTAAAGTACACAAGCTCTTCTTTTGACAAATAGGGGCGCTTAGAATCCATCTCTGCCATTATATATGATTCCTTCCAGGATTTAATTTTGTGCATCAAAGAAGCCATGTTAAGAGGTGGTAGTCGAGCGCATTCATATTGTCTCCCATCCGTCATGACTGCATTCTGTAAAAATGATAAAGAATTATTATATTGCTTCATCAAATCAGTGCAGTATGTCACCCTTCCATCATTAATCCCTTCTCCATCCTTCCTTCTTCATAAAACGTTTAACATTCTGCTTCTTCTTCCATCGTCTCGAGCAGATTGGCTTCCATAGGTCGTCTGTTGATGATATTATTAGAAAGTTACGGCTTACTTGACCAAGTGCAAATAGATCATTTTCTGATAGATATAAGAACGATCTAATCCATAATTCATTTAGTAGGACAGGACATTCAGTACATTCTTTACTACTGTCAGACATCAACACTAAAATCAACAAAGATACAATGGTACTACCGCGGTATCCTTCAATTAATATGATATATTACCCAAATATCTCAGTACCGTCGTCTGTACTTCTCATCCAACGATAGTATATGTTCCTTATTGCAACAGATTATATTCAACTATTTATTATGCAACTCTTTGCAACTTGCAATACATTAGTTTTCATGATAGAAATCTCTTTTTTGGAGATACCTTACAAGAAGTCCAAGAAAATATGAAGGGAGAGAAGAAGGGCATAGTAAAGTGTGACAATGGTAAGACAAGTTGTATCTCAACGACATCTTGCCAAGAGGGTGGAAGGAGGGATTCCAGATCATTGCCATTGCAGCTATTTGTTGCGATATCATCACTAGCTTTCAATCTTTTACATGTGATTGTGATCAGATATCTACAAATATACAATATGAGCATGAGCAAACAAGAACACCGAGCGTATACTCGAAAATCAGTACAGTTTTCATCCTCGAGGAGCAAACTTATTTATGAAGAAGAACAACAGACATTTGATAAGTGGTATTCAACGAAGGAGAAGGCTCAGTTCAAACAGGATATGTTGAGAGATGTGAGATACCTTAAACTCAAGAGGAAAGTTCATAAGCAAGATGTCAATGAAGATGATCTTTACAGATGCATCGGAATAGAGAAGTTACTACTCCCTACCGCCATTGGTCAGGGTCGAGTATATAGAAGTAATCATGTCAATATCATATTGATGGCACAAGATTTAGGGTATAGAGAAGAAGAACTTTGTCGTCTATCTCAAATGCTGTCCAGACCTTCAAGAAAAAGGGCAGACATTTGGAGTTGTTAAGGTGACTCTTTAATACAGTTACTAACATAACTTATCAATAACCATGTATATTTTGATGTACAATACAATACCTAAGAGTCATATTCATCATACTGTCCACTAGTACTTCCAAAATTAGGTCGTCGTCATTTGTTGTTGCTGTTCATCACTTAACCCATTATCATTATTGACAACCAGGTCGACCATATCAGTAGCACCCAACTCACCCAGTAAGCTTGCTGCAATAGCATCATGATCTTCTGTTGAATTCTGATATTGTTCTTGATTGACTTGTTGATATTGTTGAACCGGCTGTTGTTGTTGCTGCTGCTGCATGGTAGAAGCACCTGCTAATCCAAACGATGAAGGGGGAGGCATCTGAGACTGGGTACTTGTATAGGACTGTTGCTGTACAAACTGTTGCTGTTGTTGAATTGGCTGATGTACTTGTACAGGCTGCTGTGTTTGCTGTTTAGATTCCTGTAAGAAGATGAAATCTCTGGCTAGCATGAGAGCAATATCAGGTCGTGTCCTTCCGCCATCCTTGTAACTTGAGTATGAGCTCAGTATTGTATTCACGACATCTTGTTCAGCCTCTGATCTCGAAGGCCGTAGTAATAGAAGACGTAATGACATGAATCCTTGAAGATAGGCAAATGCTGGATCATTTTGATTAGACGGCATGTTTTCACCAAAAATTGATATAACCTCAGATGTTAGAGCAGCTGCATTCTCTGGGCTAAGTGCTTTCTGTGCTTGCTGCTGAGCAGCTGCCTGTGGTGGACGTCCGATATCAACAATCAATTTCCATTTTGGACTGGGTAGCAACCGAGAAAACTCTTCTGTGAGTCTAATAACCAAATCATGATCCTTACTCCTATCATGCCTTGAGTATAATACAACCACTACACGGCCAACATTAGGAGATGGGACAGGGATGCCAACTACAGTCTTTATACCCCACTGCTGTGCCCCACCTACTCTCTCAAAGTGGTGTAAAGGAGCGTTGTGAACACTCTGTTCCCATGTTGGAACTCCCATGTGATAAACTCTTCCTGGTAATCCACATCCAACATCGAAAGAGAAACTTTCAGAATAGTCTCCAAATGCCGAGAGATTAAATTGCTCATCAGCAGACATTGGTACCGCTCGTCTTGTTTGACCGGCGGCATTATCTCCCACAATAACTTGTTTTGCCACTGTTGAGCCTGCAAAGCACAATCGACACTTGGTCTTTTCTTCTATTTGTTTGCCAGCTTCAGATCCTGCCACTGAACTATTTTCTGATGGAGCCGTCTCTGCTGCTGATGCATCCGGAACAAATGATGGTACCCATGCATCAATATATTCAAATGGGACATGATTGCGTTGTATGTAAAGCATGATTCTATGTAGAAATGGAGATCCCATACCTTGAGATTGTGCGTTATCATCGTCAATTGTTGTATTGGTTGGTTGCATCAAGTTATTATTGTTGTGCATCATGGGTGTAGAAGAAGCGTTGGCATTTGGATTGTGAAACATTTGACCATTCATAGATTGTTGCTGTTGATTTTGTTGTTGTTGTGGTGTAGGTTTATCATTCACAATCACTACACCTCTATCAGGATTCTGCAAATCTTGTCTCATTGCATTACCCATCATCATTTTCCGTCGTATACTCCGTTCAGCATCCCTGGCTCTATTCACTCGTCTTTCCATTTCTTCAACCGATTCTAACCATCTATCAACATTTAAGGGTTGGCCATATGAGACACAATATGTACTAAATGTCTCCCTCCACTCTTTCTGCATGTGAAATTTAATCTCACTCCGATCTAAGGTATTATTTAATGAGTTGAAGAAGGCATTTTCACTTTCACCAAACTCACTTCCCTCAATCGCGTCTGTTAGGTATCCTGTGGTACGTTTGAATGTTTTACTACTTAACTTGGCATTCTTCATCTTCTTTGTTAATCTTGATTGTTTTGACTTGAGCATGTTAGATAGGAACTCATTAAGCTTAATACCCTCGGGTAATGGAAGACGACCTGCCATGAACTTTTGTATAAGCTTATCACAGTAGGCAGTTTCCTCTGTTGTCCATCGTCCAGTACGCAAGTCGGAACTATTGGGTGCTTGTGGCTGAGGCTGAAATACATATGATATTGATATTATGGACGGGAAAAGATATGATATGCATTAGCTAGAAGCAGGGTAAAGTAGGCACACACAGAAATAAAGATATATACACAAGATGTTACTCACAGTATCATTCATCATGGCATCAACAATCCCAGAAGCATTACTCATAATTGATGATCCACCTTCCAACTTGGCCTTCTTCCGTGCTCGACTCTTCTCTTTAGCCTTTGCTGTTGCCTTATCCGCAATGTCCGATAGACGTCGTGCTTCATCTAATTCTGTAAATT
>Ga0075439_13138_pt1 | contig 17059 bp, 14 predicted proteins | sample MintriSingleCell_FD_74264 | JGI IMG/M metagenome (GOLD analysis project Ga0075439, IMG submission 74264) | Marine eukaryotic communities from Monterey Bay, USA to study complex ecological interactions - Minidiscus trioculatus JGI Plate_4_G5... | ecosystem: Environmental > Aquatic > Marine >... | reverse complement strand
AATATATATTAATTTATATATGTCATGATTGGCATCATAGTGGATTGATGCACATATTATATTTTACTCACGGTATTCTTTTGTTATCTATATTTGCAGATATGATGCATCAGAGTTGGGGCGTATACTGATCATTCCATGTAAGTCTATAGATCAAGTATGATGTATGATGTATGTTACATACGCGCTCCACACTCTGTGCTGTATCCTCCAATGATACTGTCCCAATTTTTTCGAGTACGCAATAAAGAAGGTGAACGGGGTTTCACTAGTCTATTCTGATGCTTAAACTGTGCATTGATGGCGTTTGATACTTCTTCTAACGACATTTCTAACCATCTTACTTTTTGTTTTCTCAGGTTATACTTTAGTTGGCGTGTTGGGTATCGAGGCTGTGCTTTCATATGGTGTGTACGACTATTCTCTGGATTATGTTTCACTCCTTTAAATTAAATGAAACTACTTATATCTCATACTTAATCTTTTCTCACCCTACGGTTTTTTAGGATGTACATACCCATACAACAAAAAATAAGGAGCCAGAATGGAGGCGAAACTAACACTTCTCGAGGCATGAAAGAATAATATATTAGCATCAACAACAGAAATATGTCAGGTAACGACGATCAACACTTTGAGCTCAAGCATGTCATTGGTGCTTCTACATCATCATCGGCGAGGCTATGTCTACTAAATGAAAGCACTATTGTCTATCCGGCGGCAAATCAAATAATCTTACACAATACATTGGAGAATTCACAACAATTCATCAACACTGGTGGTAGTGTCACTGCAATATCGGTGAGTCATTCAACCAATCTTCTAGCTGTGTCCGAAAAAGGTAGCGGTGACGTTAAGTTATTCGACACCTCAACTCTTCGCTGTAAACGAACACTCGCTACCGACGCAACAAATGATATCATTAGTCTTTCCCTGAGTAGAGATGCCAAGAAATGCCTGACACTTGGCGGCTCTCCCGATCACGTTTTGACAATGTGGGACGTAGACCGATCGACAGTCTTTGTATCACTCAAACTTTCAAAAATTACAAAGAAAGACTTGTCTAGTGTATCAATGTCTCCAGACTGCAGCCAAATTTGTGTCATTGGAGAGAAGGTTATCCGGTTATTTCACCTTTCAACCACAACAAAAAGATTTCAAGCTATTAAAAAGGCTACTTATCTATCAATATCTCCGAATTACACAGCTCAGTTGTTTCTTGGTAATGGTGATCTCGTGATTGGAAGTGATAGTGGAAGTCTTCTTGTACTGGGAAACGATATGCAAACAAAGCAACTTCTCAAAGTCGAATACCCTGTCACCTCTCTCGCCCCATGTCCACGAGGATTTGCAATTGGTTGTAGCGAGGGTACATTGGTCATCTTTCAACAAATCAACAAAGATTCTAGCTTTGCAGTAACACGAACAATTTACACCCAGCAGAATTCACCAATCCGTTCAATGGTAGTTACAAGAATGCAGCAAGGCAGCCAATCAGTCATTTATCTCACAGACAACCGATCAATTGTACAAGTACCACTCATTGATAATGGCAACATCACCGAGACTGAGGTAGTACCATCTCTAAACATATCCACTCGACCCGACATTGACAATCTCATACCAGATGCCGGATCACTGTTTGTAGATTCTTGTGTTTGGAAACCTCTCATTGTAATCGGGGGAAACGACGGAGTTATTCGCATATTCAACTATCAAACTCGACAAATTACGTTAACACAAAAATTTGATGAGAAGATATGCAGTTTGAGTTTTCATTCAACTGGACAGTATCTTCTAGTTAGTTCACCATCGACCGTTTCTTTGAATGTAGTCCTCATGGACAAGTTGAGCACATTATGGCAAGTAGACTCTAGTTCAAAGCAGTCTCCTGCATTAACCTGCTTCTCCAAAGGAAGCTTGTTTGCCATTTCATTGGGAGGCACGACTACCATACAAGTTCACGACATTCAGTCTTCATTTGAGATTGTATCCACCTTGAGAGGAGGCCACACCAAAGCAATCATCGAAATGAGTTTCTGTGGACACAAAGACGAGCTTGTTAGTGTTGGTGCCGACGGAGTTGTCTGCCTATGGGACACTAACAGATGCATGACCAAGACACGAACAGTCGACTTTACATCTCCTGCTTTTCTCTCTGCTGTCGTCACTCGAGATTGCTCTCATGTGTTCGCTATATCAGCTGATGGCCAACTCAAAAAGATTGATGTAGTCAAGGGTGAGCTTGTTGCACAAGCCAAGCTTGATGCTAGTGCAAAACTCATGACATCACTAGAGGATGGCAAGGTTGTGATTAGCACGACTGATGGTTGTGTGGAATGTATATCCCTCTCCGAATCATCTATCATAATAAGACAGAGCTGCTTTGATTCTTCACAGAGTAGAGTCTCGTCTATTCATCAATGCACAAGTGGTCTATTGATATCTGCATCAAGAGACGGATTTGTCTCTATTTACAATCGCAGGGGTACCGAAGAACAGTCAAGCAACTACCGTCCACTAGATGGAATATCAGTTATCTCTTCTGTCGAGCATGTAAAACAGGTGGACATTGAGAATGAGTTGCAAAGCAATATTAACACCATCGAATCCAACCATAAGGCAGCTATTGAGAGTGCCCAAGCTGATCATGAGGCTCGGAAGGCAACGTTGAAAGATGAGTTGGAGATGAAAAGGGACCGGCTCAAGTATGAGATCAATGAGCTTAGGGACGGAAATGATGCTCAAGAGAAGCATCACAAGGATCAAGTTGATCTAATCATGACTGAGCATCAGAAGAATACGACTAGTGTTCGTCAAGATTATGAGAAGAAGATTGAGATAGAAAAGAACAATACTGTCAAGCTTAGCAAGAGTATTAAAGAGAGAAAGGTCGAGCATACATCGCAACTAACCGAACTTGAAAAGAGACATTCTGAACTTATAAACAAAGAGACCATTGCGTTGAGTGAGATACTTGTTGCTGCCAATGAGAAGAATGAGCAACTACTCAGTGATATCAAAAGACTGAAACAACAAGCCAAAGAACAACAAAAAGAGACGGAACTAGATGCGGAGAAGGAGATATCAGACTTGGCCGCTAAGCACAGCTCTGCTCTACAGTTACTCAAGGAGAAGAACTCTTTACTAAACACCGATAAGAGTATACTCAAGCAGCGAACACACACACAACTTGAGGATCTAAAAGAGCTCAACTTTCAAGTTTCATTTCAAGAAGACAAGGTTCAAGCATCGGAAGAGACTGTGTCGACTCTAATAGCACAATCAAGGCCGATGGTATTGCCATTGGTGAGTTAGACAAGTCAATCCTACAGAAGGAAAGTGAGCTTTGTCTCATCTCTTCGAAGAATATGAATGAAGAGCACAATAACAAGTCATTGGTCCAAGCAACGAGTGATTTGAAATCCGCTCTTCACGAGGAGGAAGTCATGGTACAGGAACAAGCTCTAGCATTGAAACAAAACAAGAAACAGTTAAAAGAGGCAATAAGTACAGCCACGAAAAGTAGAAATGATCTTTCAACCATGACAATGAAGTTGAAACAGCTACAGACAAGTTGCACCAACACTCATGCGGTTATAGATGAGAAGAAACAACTCATTGACGAGTTGGAAAAGGGTATAGCCAATGCCAGAGTTCATTCGGATGACAACAAGCTGCTAAAGGCTAGTGTAATTACACTATCCGACAAGTTTCTACACGGCACAGACATTAAGATGGTAGAGAGCTCATCATCAGACAAACTGATAGTGTTGGAGAAGAAGATTGATGCATTGGGATCAGCAATACGAAGAAAGAAACAGACACATGAGACTGAAATGAGTCGTCTTTTCAGAGAACAAGCCAGTTTGGAGAAGGTAAGTATTTAAGGGGCTGTGTTCAATGCTTTGCTTTGCTTATCACTTATGTTTCATATCCTCATCTCTTCTTCCTAGGAGTTTCAAGATGCCATTAAACAGAAGAAGAAGTACCCCATAGTGGCTCACTTTATCTGATAGCAAATTGATGAACCAGAGGTAAAAAGTATATGAATCTGGGAAGTGTAACATAAACTTTATTATCAACTCAAACTAATAAGACTACTGTCTACTGTTGCTGATATGGGCCTCTCGTTCTTCCTCTTGTAATTGTAAGTTATGTGTGGAAAGGATGTCTTGGGCATGAAAGGCATCTTCTGCTAACGGTTGACTTTCATCAAATCCGTCACTGTCATCGTCATCATTCAATGTATTAGCATCTTGATGATCAGAAGCAGACATATCTTGGGCACTCTTCTCTTCCTTATCACTCTTCATCTTATTAACTCCACCTCCAAAAGCATTCTGAATCTTCCACTGTTCTGTGCCAATATCAGGACCGTCGTTGATATTCATCTGAAGAAGAGGTACTTGTACTTCCATCACACCAGTATCGTTATTGAATGTCTTACTTGATTGACGAGTATCAACAGGAAAGGGCAATACACATTTTGTTTTGCCATCCTTTGTTGACAAGACAAGTAGGAATGCCGACAATTCTACCGTTGGAGGAGTGTCCACAAGATTAGTAGCCGAACCAGATTGTTGGATTGAGCATTTGGCAATGATACTGCAACCTCCTTCCAGCCAAGACAAGTCTGATGAAGACTGTAACAAAGTGGTGATATCCACTGGCATTGGTGTAACCAACAACTGAGATTCATGAAGAGTACTGTCTTCCTTATCATTATCCTTGAGCTTTGGAGATCTAATCATCTCTCTCAACGTTGTACTTGGCTGACCTTGAGGTACTAGATCATCTTGATCTGCTACTAACTTCAAGAAATCAAGTAATGGCATGCACTTTGAGTCGTCGCCCTTACCAACAATGAAGAGCTCAATATGAAACTCTGCTTGAGTTGGAGTTTCATTTGACGAAACTTCACTAATCAATGTCAAACTCTTCTTGCTAGATTCATCACTGACAGCAGATGATGGACTCTCCACTTCTTCGACAATGGCAGACTTACGTCCCTTGACTCGTTGTTTTGCAATCGTGGGCTTTTGTGCAGTCTCGGGCATGATGGGAAGGCAAGTCAACTCATCAACGTAGCCAGCATACTTCATCCTTGGAGTTTTGAAACGCCTGTCCAACGTTGCACCAAACTTTCTTGACGCGCACTGAATCACCAAATCACATACAAATTGGAAGTGAGATGGATCTGAATTCATTCGACGAACGACTTCGGGATTTAGAATACAGTCTGCCGCAAATGCCGCATTGCCACCCTTGTCAAAAGTTGGCCTCAGCTCACCCATGCTGGTTGGCAGTCGCCAACCACTAACTTCCTTACCAGTCTCATCATCAAGCCCACTTCTTTGTGCAGGTTTGTCAATAATTGGATGTGACACAATGTTTAGAAAGATCTTGACATCATCACTTTTGTTGCCGTCATTGGTTGTGTCCCCTCTTCCTGAAGCGATACTAGCTAATGACGACGGAACGTATGATTTATTTACGTTTTCATTGCCAAAGTGATGACCTTGATTCTCCTTGACTAGACGAGTTTTAATAACAATGCCCGACGGATCGGGTGTAATTACTATCCCTTCTTCGTCTTTGTTTGAGGATGGACGTGCCGATAAAGAAGAGGCGCATGGAATTATAATATTGTTGTTATTACTATTATTTCCCCCGCCAGCCGTCGGTGGAGTGTAGTTGATCGAATAATTATCATCTGATGTCATTGTTTAGATGGCAGACTCCAGAATATTCTGGTGCCTTCTTTACTTTGAGTTGATGATTTAGTGCTTGAATTTGATTCAGATGTGAGTGTGTGTTGGTAGGTGAAATTTTACCTCATTCGACGTACTTCTCTACTCTCTACCTCTCGTCACTTTTGTTCTTATCATAACAACTATCCGCAGCCACCTCAAACACTAAACACTTGGTAGGCTGTCACTTATTATAACAATTATCCACAGCTAGATCGGTTGTAGGAGGAGTAGCATACTTGATGCTTGAACACTGCACCTCATTAGCATTGTCAGACACACGATGATGATTTGCCTAATAACGATCATCATAATTGCTATTCATTTACTTGTGTCAACAATGGCAACAGAAGAACAATGTCACCTTGACTGCAGTTCACCAGATAGAACACCGACAAGGCCTTGGCATGAGACTGATCCCCTACGGAATCCACTACGTCTAACAAAACCATACCCATTTCATATTGCTGCTAATGATGATCTCAACGAGTATGATTTGCCAGCGTTTTGTCGACTTGGTTGCAATTACTTCTTCGTCTCGGATGAAAGTTCAAAGACTACAACATTGAATACTTGTCTCGATAAGTGTGACGATGAATACAACTGGCCAACTGATACGCCGCCATATAATGATTATGTAGAAATGGCCAGATTAGAATGTCGTGACGGTTGTTTACTGGCATTAAAGCGTTGTCAATCCGGTTACTATTGTGAACAAGTATCATTTAATGATGATGACGAAGATAACACATACATGGGAGGTAATATGCATCCGTGTCCAGCGGGTACATTTAGAGATGTTGATTACAATTCAGTTGAGGAATGTATACCATGCCCACCAAACTATTTTCGAGAAGATATAAAGGGTAGAAGTATCGACAGTTGCTCGCCATGTCCAGCCGGAACTTCCGCCGTTGACTATGGAAGTACGTCAATAAAAGACTGCGTCCGTTGCCCAGCAGGCCAATACTCAGAGGAGGGTGACTATTGCAAATGTATAACTCCTCAAGCTTGTGTCGCGGATCAATTACCTCCGCCAGCTGATGCCGAGAAGAAGGGCACGCAACCATACATTGGCAGATGGTGAATGTTTGTGTTGACATCTAATGTAGACTTACAAGAACGTAGCAACCTTAGCCTTGAGCTGATCAAATTGTGACTCAGTTGTATGATCTCGAACAAGATTCATAATCTCGAGTGTATTCATACCATCCTTACAACAAGATGTAAAGACACGTGCCAATGCCGCCAATGGTCTTGATGTTGTTGATTTAGTCGATGGTAGTTCAGATGATTGACATATGGCTTGTAATATCGCATAATACATGGTAGAATCTATTTCCAATGATGTATCATTATTGGAACTTCTTTGCATTTCATTCCATAAACGTATAGCCACACCTGCTCCCATTTCTTTGGCACGTTGCAATTTTGTATCTTTAGATTCATCTGTCGTATCATCACTATTTCCAGTATCAAATTCATCATTTACCAAGCATGATTGCAACACAAAGTAAAACGAGTCCATATCCGGCTTGCTAATACCATCTACCCCATCAACATCACTACTGCTACTTCCCAATGAGCTATACAACTCATCATTCAATTCAACATGCTTATTCCATTCCATCCAAGATAATAAAAATGAAAAAGCATAAAATGCCTTATCGGTATCATTACTTTTTGACCAACAGCTTAATACACAATTCCAATTCTCTACTGTTGGATATAGTAAATCACTGTTTGATTGATGTTGCTGCTGCTGTTGCTGTACAACTCTAGACAACATACCCCAAATAACATCCTCCGCTTGTTGTGGTACCTCCCTTCCCTCTCTTTCTACCTCTCTTCCTGCCTCTTTTCCTGTATCTCTTTCTATTTCATTATCATTACTACCACTAACTTCCTTACCATAGGATAATAATACCATATTGTATATCTTAGATGTAGGCGTCGGCAAAGCAAATTTTGTATGTGATAAATGTTGTGGATAGGAATTGTATACCCCTTGATATGACGATGATGATGTATTGCTGCCTTCTTCTGATGCTGATGTGGTTTGTTCAATATCCTCTTTAGTTGTGTCAGCTGTTGAGGTTGACTCTATCGACTTATTTGATTGATGTTTAACTTGTTGTTTATTCCTCAAAGCTAATGGACTGCATAATTCTAATTTATGTAATATTGCACCAGCTCGTTGCGCCAATCCTGTGAAGCCTATACCTTCTTGCTCTTGTTGTTGATTAATAGGAGCATAACTAGGTCGTCGTGGTGGATTTTCGGGAGTCATTGTCATTAGTCTCCCGATTGCCTATATTGTGTATAAGATGGTATAGAAGAGATGAGGACATACATGTTGGTTTTGAGCTGTGACAATACAGACATATCAAGGTATATGTAAACACACAAATATCTATATATAATTCCAACAATAACAAACACATACTCATAAACAAAATAAACTCTTACCCGATGGCAACGTTCCGTCCTCGGACGATCAATCTCACGCCATATATTAGTTCTATATAAATCATCCAACATTCGACATAGGAAGCGTGTTTGTATATCTATTCTTTGTAACTTTGAGAGTTGTTTAGTAACTTCTGGGTTGTTTGGTATTGTGTTGATTGAAGATTGAGGTGAAGATTGTTGCTGTTGTTTTTGGAGGTTTGAATTGGTATGGTTAATGGCGCCTGCACGTTGTTCCAACTCTGCTGATCTTCTCTGAGCATCAACATATTCATCTACAGCAACACCATTATAAGTCATACACAATGGTACCAAGTTCATACCAAATATACGACGTTTCCATGTACCATTAAGTATAGGTGTAATGTCTATATTGTTTATGCTGTTGGTAGTATCTTGATATTGTTGTGAAGTATTAGTAGCAGTAGCAGTAGTGGGGGAATTGAGTGGTTGATATGAACTCCATGCATCATCATAATCAGATGAACGGAACCAATCTCTCCAATCATCTTGTGTATTGATACTATTAGATGATGATTGCAAATGATGATGTGAGTCATCAGTTCGTCTATGTGTTGATATAGAAGAAAAAGTACTAGAAGCAGTAGTAAAGAAATTATGACGCTTTATGATGTGCTGACGAACACATGATATGGATAATGAATGCATCATTATTGAAGGTAGGCCGTGGTATTATGTTTGTTTGATAGCGTGGGCGCTGATATCTGATACCATATCTACATCAAGCAACTTTTCAAGCTTTTCACTCTCATAAAAAGGAAGGATACCGACTTAGACATAAAGAGTTTTGTTTTCAGCTTTTGTTGTTGATGACAAATTTGTAGAGACGATAGAAGCTGCTACCACAATCAAATATGGACGCTAAAGATCAAGGTCATCGATATGGTAACTTTCCAAATTATTATACATTCCATCCACCTACGAATCGTCTTTCTGTATTGGAAGATACGAATATATTAAGCTATATACGTCATGGTCTAAGAAATACTTCATCTTGTGTTGATGATGATGGGAAGAAGATGAATAGTACTGGAAGTAGTAGTAACATAGATGTAGCTGATAAAGAAGTTAGTGAGGAGGAACGTGCTACAAAGAAACTACGTACAGAGAAAACAAAACTACAGCAGTTACCAGAAGATTGTATATACTATTGTGATTTAGGTTGCAATGAAGGTGATTTGACATTGGCAATGGCATCATCACTACTTAGTAAAAAGTACACATCAAATGAACATACTACTACAAGAGATGAATTGATAGTCAACAAAGTATCAGAGTCAAAAGTTGTCAGTAGTGCTAGTGTAAAGGTGTTAGGATTAGATCTTGATCCAATGTTGATTGATAGAGCTAATAATAAGTTAGTATCTCCTTCCGATTGTAGTGTTGGTGGTGACAAGTCTAAAAAAGTTGAAGAAGGATTAAGATTCAGTGGTATCGATGCAACATTCAAAGTTTGCAATCTATGTTCTGAATCGGAACATAATAATGCATACACATCATACATTAATGATCAGAATTTACAACTAAAAGATACATCAACATCAACTGCAGAAGCATCCACAATAACACAAGTACCATCAACTCAACTATTTGATCTAACAACAATATTCTCAACAACAATGTGGATACATGTACATAGTGGTGATGAAGGATTAAAATCATTTATTGAAAGGGCATGTTTATGTACTAGGAAGTTCTTGTTGATTGAACCACAGCCTTCGGGATGGTGAGTAGTAGTGTACATCTTGTATACATATGAGATATTGATACCCTTTGTTTATGATATTCTCACATACCTATTCATGTTTACCACTCACACTCTATCATTCGTTCGTATGTGTGGATACAGTTATCGAAAGGCAAACACACGTCTACGTAAAATGGGTAGACAAGAGTTAGATGATGTAACACCAACACGTTTAAAGATGAGATTAGATATTGAAAGTGCTATACAAAAAGTAGTTATTGGTTGTGGATTTCGTAGGGTTAGTTTAGATGAGATTACAAAGGCCTCTACTAATGATGGTGATACGGCAAAGAAGGATGCTGCTACTACTGCATGGAATCGATCTTTACAATTATATGAACGACAGACTTAACCCGAGAACTGTATGGATTTAGAAGGCCAAAGCTTGGGAATCACGGCTCTTCTTCTTCTTCTTCCCTGTCGAGTTACTTTCATCGTCACCACCCACAACTTCTTCTTTCATCTCATCCTTCATTGATTCCAACATCTTTTTACAAGCATTAACCTTCTTTTTTAATAACTTCCTCTGATCCTTGGGCGGCTGACATGTAAGGGCATGTTCAAAATCGACTAGTGCCTCCTCGGTGTTTCCTAACGTGAGGTTTGCAAGGCCTCGTCTGTATAACAACTTTGTATTGTTAGACTCAAGAGAAAGTACGATGGTACTATCAATAATGGCATTACCCCAATCTAAATGAAGAAAATAACAAATGAGTTTGAGTTGGTGATAAGCTGGAGATGGATGGCAAAGGCATTATAGAAAACAAATCACTAATACATACCCTCCAACTTGATATAAGCCGCTGAGCGATTTGCAAGAGCCAGGGTATTATCAGGATTGGTATCTAATGCCAAGGTATAAAAACGAACGGCATCAGAGTAACGCTTCTCGTTCATTGCAGTGTTCCCCTCAGATTTGAACTTCTCACTATCCAGTTCATTATCTGTGAGAGTTTCTTCAACAATGTCAACTCGTCTCATACTGGATGAAGATGCTGTGGGCTTGTCTACGAGTTCTTCTTCATCACTGTCACTTGTTTCAACAATACTAATCTTCTGCCAAGACGAATCGGAGGCTGTGGAAGTTGTATCATTAGGGATGGTGTTGGAAGTCTGTGCATCTTTGGTAGTGGCAGACGACTTGTCATTCTTGACGACTTTACTTGGGGCCGGTGATGATGGTTGAGTACTCCTCTCGAGATCAGTGGCCCCTGGTGTGAACACCTCTTCAACAACATCATCATCCACGGCGTCATCAACTTCGGTAATTGCCATTCTATGGAACTGCTTTGTAGGAGATGGTTCCTTCTCTACCACTAACTTTGGCTCAGCAACAATCTTCGTCTCTACCACCTTTGGCTCAACAACAATCTCAGTTTGTTTCTTGGGTTGCACCTCTTCCTCCTCATCGTCACTATCATCAATCGCGGCTAAAGCTTTATCAACATCAAACTTGTCCCAACGGTCAAAGTATTCCTTGGTACTTAACTTTTCTTTCCGAAATACTTCGGTAGTGGTAGTAGAGGCTGCTTTCTCGATGGTTGATTTGGGTGGCGGAGGATTGCTCTTCTTGACTACAACTTTGGGCTTGACTTCAACATTTGCTAGATTGGTGTTGGTGACAGCTCGTACCGGGGGGAGAGTAGTATCCGCCTTTACTGGTGAATGGCGGTTGTCAATGCCATCTGTTAACCAATCATTCAGGCTATCCTTCTCCTCGCATTCTTCGGCGGCGGCGGCAGAGGAGGAGGATGGAACTACCTGAACTTTCTTCTTCTGTTCGGGCATGAGCATAGCAAGTTTGTCCTTTACCGTGCCTTCAAGGTGTGGGTACTTTCCAAATTTACCAGCCTTCAGAGTTTGTAGTATCGCCTTTAGTTCATCGATTGAAGAGCAACTATTAACAAAGTCGTAGTCTAACATTTCAGCAATGACTTCAATCGGAGCATTGTTAGAGGAGGAGCCGCTGCCAAAGAGCGATGAATCATTGAATAGTTCAGCCATAATGTTAGTTGGTACTGCTTAGAGGTAGAGATAGAGTAGTGTTGGTTAGCAGGATGCTTTAATAAGTCTGCTATTATGGGGTTGGGTTAATAGCTGAGTGACAATGTCAAGAAATGAAAAGTAGAGAAAGGTACTCTACCTACGTACCATACTTACTACCAACACACCTAACACAACAGCAACAACCCCTTGGCAAATAACCCTTGGCAATAATAAACACTGTCTCCTCACCTCACGTCATCAGCAACAAGCGATGGGGATTATATTTGACGTATCAAAACGTAGCAATACTAATGCGAACAACTTTAAGAAACTATGTCGGAGATTACGATCATTTACCAAGGTCAAAGTTAACAAAGAATGCCTCGATACTAGTCGGTTGAAAGATTGTGAATTACTAATCATTAGCTCGCCGCAGTCACCATTTGTTGATGAAGAGTTGCAGATTATTAAAGACTATGTCAATGACGGGGGCTCATTGGCAGTCTTTTCATCCGAAGGAGGATCACAAGGCTCAAATATCAACAAACTAACAGCTGACTTTGGTATTAGTGTAGAAAATACCACTCTTGTTCGTGCTGTATATCACAAGTATCTCCATCCCAAGCACGCATTGGTACAGAATGGCGTTGTTCAGCCAGAAATTGGTACAGAGAAGTACATTCCTCTCAACGATACAAAGCGGAGTCAACAACTTCGGGAGAATATGACACACGAAACGGCTACAGATTCAAGTATGTCATTATCATTTGTATACCCCAACGGTACTACTCTTAGTGTACAATCGCCGGCATACACTGTATTATCATCAGGATCGACGTCTTACCCTGTCGATTGCCCAATATCGGCAGTGTATGAGACTTCCAACTTGAGTGGTGAACAAGGTCGGCTTATCGTCTGCGGATCATCTGATATCTTTGCCGATGCATGGCTTGAAAAGGAGGAAAACTCACAGCTGTGCGACGTTCTATTCCGTTTCCTCCTTCGTCAACATGTTTCGTTTGACCCTTCATTAGGTCGTTCGGACTTTGAGGAGAAGGAACTGGTCCCCGACATTGCAACTTTATCTCATCTTGTCAAGCCATGTCTGCAAGACAATGATCCACTGCCACAAGATTACAAAAGTTTACTCTGTGATGATTTATTTGGGTTGAGCAACGACCATGTGCCCGATGTAATCGATACGTACAAATATATATCGCTTCCATATGAACCCCTGACTCTAGTTGAGCCTCAGTTTGAGTGTCCTCACCCACCGTTGAAGATGGCTACTCATCAACCTCGGATGCTTGATCCTCCGCCACCTGCATTAGAGCTCTTTGATTTGGATGAATGTTTCTCTAAAGATACTCAAACACGTTTGGCAGAACTAACAAATCAGTTTACAGGTGATAAGAATGATACCAACTTGGAACGGTATATCCTAGAGGCACGTTCAATCCTAGGATTGGACGATGGAGTGCCACCAAAACAAGTGCTGTATGATGTATGTTCTCAGATATTCCAATTCAAACTTGAGAATGAGCCTCCATTGCAATGTTAATACTTCTTTGACAGCTTGGGACTGATATAGTGATAAAGTTTAGTAATATTTAATATAAAGAAGATGTTGTTGTTCGACATTAACTTTCGCTATTCTCCATATTCTTCTATCGTCTCTGTGTGAAGAAGGGAGACAGTAATGCCTCTCTTGCCGTAATTCTTCGTTTAGGATCAATATCCAATAACGATCGAAGCAAGCGTCCCAAACCTGAAGGCCGATCGTACTCTGATATCATCTGTTCAACTGGGACCATCTTCCGTACATGCTCGATACTTCTTGATGACAATACACCGCGTATCTTATGCCAACCATGAGAATCAAAACACTCCTTTGCCAATGGGCTAGAAGACTGCTGAAGAAGTTCTTTAGAAAATGGTCCGACAGCACGTTCAATCAGTGCAAGATGCTCTTCATTGTCATGTGTACCAAATAAAAGTTCTCCTCTATACAATTCAGCAATTATACAACCTGCACTCCATAAATCAGAAGGGAAGCTCCATCCCCAACCTAATATCACTTCCGGAGCTCGATACTGACGTGTGTTGACAATTGAGCTCTTCTTTTCATCATCGTATGTGGCACCTAAATAAGAAGAATAAGTTAATGGTACAAGTTGTATATAAGGTATCAGACAAATACTTAATATCATTACTCACCTCCAAAATCAATCACCTTGACCTTGGTAGAGACAGGGATTCGCTGACTTGATCCATCCCAACATCGATACGTTGTCTCCTCATTATTTGATAGTAGTATATTCTCCAGCTATGTGATCATAAAAGTTTAAAGCAGTCAGTTATGAGTATGCACATGTAATACAAACAAAGTAAGCTATAAACAACACTCTCTTACCTTCAAGTCTGTATGTATAAGACCAAATCCATGTAAGAATTCCAATGCCTCCAGTAGCTGTTGTGCAAAATCACGGACACAAAACATAGGAAAGGGTCGGTATTTATGCATCTTTAGGAAATCATATAAAGACTTTCCCAAACATTCAAAGGCTAAACAGTAATGCCCAGATGATAGACTGAACCGATCAAGTAGTGTGGCACACAAATCCTTCTTCTGTCGTGATTGTTCCATGTTAATACGTTCACATATATCAGCCTCGATTATGGCACTCTCATGATACCGCTGAATGTTACGTACAACCTTGATGGCTACAGTAGTGTTAAGATTATCTTGTTGATGATCATACCAGGAAGATGAAGATTGTCTGTGATTCGGACGTAGGGTTTCACACTGAACTACTCTTCCAAAAGTACCCAGACCAACATCACGGATGATACGATATCGATTATCAATTACAGTGCCCGGACCACCACGAAAGTGACCAACGGTATCATCTCGTGACGATCCAGAGTGATGATTATCATGCTTCTTCTTCTTGTCCTTCTTCTTATTCTTTTTTGAACGATGTCGTCGTTCGTTTTGTTTCTTGTAATCACTTCTACTGCTACTGAAGGATCGACTGCGGCTGAAATGCTCAGGCTGGTGGTGGCCATGACTGTTATACATTCTTGGTGATAATGAGCGGTGACGTGAGCCTGGGGAAGAGCTACGAGAGTAACTTGGTCTTCTTCTGTTCCGACTTCTGCTACGGATAAGACTAATACTTGAACTTCTATCCCTTCTTCTTCTACTCTTCTTCTTTTTCTTTTTAGAACTTGCAACCTTACTACGGAACGGGGGTGAATGGGAGTACGATCGTCGTTTGAATGAAGAGTCTCCCCTTAGATAGTTTGTTTCATTTCCTTGAGGTGAAAGGGGACGACGAGTAGACCTTGATGAGTAACCTGATCTTGGAGATGAGCTTCGTCTTGACCTATGCCGGTGCCTACTCTTCTTACCACTGGCACTCTTCTTTCTATCACTCTCCACTGACCTATCTTCTCCTAAATCTGCTTCCTCAGAGTCTCTTCTACTTGGTCTCTCCATTTGGTCAACAGCAACTGCTGCGGTAGTATCTGCCCTGCCACCCACGACAGCCAAGTGATTATCACTATCCTCACTAACTACAATTCTAATTCCTTCATTCCCCTCTTCTCTATTGTTATTATTCTGTCCTCCCTCTTCAATATTGTTATTTCTTCTGTTTGGGCGGTGATCATCTTCTCTCCTTCTTCTGTGCCGTCTATCTCTTTCATGGGATCTTTCCCTACTACTGCTAGAACTATCATAATGTCTATGTCTACCCCTATCCCTTCTCCTTGACGAATCATCTCTACGCCTATCCCTTCTCCTTGTTGATATACTACTGTTACTTCTATCCCTGCTATAACTTCTTGAATATCTCTTCATAGCATGACGTGATGAATTTCTTTTTCTTCTTTGATCAAATCTTCCCGAAGTATCACTGCGGCTTCTAGATCGATTTTTCTTTCTTCTATGATTGTCCCTACTTCTCCTCCGAGAAGAGGATTGATCATCTCTCCTTCTACTACTGTCCTTCCTCTTTCTTTTGTGGTCTCTATTTATATTATAATCCCTCATTTCCCTAATATCATTACTATAATTATAATCCCTCATTTCCCTATTATAATGTTGTTGTTGGTTCATCCAAGTGAGGTTTGTCCTATCGTTGTTATAATGTCTTTCTTGTTGATTCATTAAATTCACATAAAGTTCATATCTCTCAGGGTGATTCCTTTGCATATGATGATGCAAATCATAATTTAAGGGAATATCATTATTATTAGAGTGATGTCTATTTCTCTTTCTACGACGTCGTTCTTTCCGTCCACGTCTGCTGCTATTACTATCGTGTTTACTATGTTTACTGCTGTGTTTCCTATCACTATTTCTTTTGTGTGAATCTTTTTGTTGATCATCTTCTACTCTATCATTATTTCGAAGAAGTGGCTCAATATTATCATTTGCAACATTATCATCATAATCTCCACTATTATTTTGTGGTGATGGTGGATATGGAGGTTTTTCAACACCATCCATTGTGGTGTTAACAACAATACTTTGACTTTGCAAATATTTAAACAGTAAATTATTATATGCACTTTAGCTTGATATAAAAGCACGCCGTAACCCTAAGGATTAACAAGGCCCTGTTACACTATATAACTACTCAACCACTCGATACGATAAAGGCTGCAATTATAATATCAAGCAATGCTCCAGGGTGGGTATCGTAACTATTTGGGTTGGATTATTTATACCCGCAAGATACGAGCATTGGTATTAAATCCAACGCCAAGTTCACAGAGGAGGTGAAAGCCCAAACCTGAATCAAATGGTGTGATACATGAAGATTCCTATCAATCTATTGGGTGGCAAGAAGTAATACTGTTGGGGTTTTGCTGCAATTTATTGAATTGTATAGTCTTTTTAATTTAGGAAGATTGTTACTTCCTATTCCTATTCAATACACACTCCAACTCTAATCCTTTCATACAGTTATTACAAATACAGCTTGGAGCACGAACATTACTTTGATGCACTTCACAAGACTCAAGACTTTCATCTTCCCAGTGGATTGTATAACATTTACTTTCACTATTCCAA
>Ga0075439_13322_pt1 | contig 17086 bp, 9 predicted proteins | sample MintriSingleCell_FD_74264 | JGI IMG/M metagenome (GOLD analysis project Ga0075439, IMG submission 74264) | Marine eukaryotic communities from Monterey Bay, USA to study complex ecological interactions - Minidiscus trioculatus JGI Plate_4_G5... | ecosystem: Environmental > Aquatic > Marine >... | reverse complement strand
GTGCACCAATCGTTTCAATCATCTGCATATGCTTTTGTGTAGCAGTAAAGCCAGTAAACATTAATCGAACCGTTTCCTTCCCTCCTTCACTACGCTTCCTTGTTTTAACCTTGGTATATACCTCCTTGTTATCAAATGGTGATTCTTCGGAACATGAAGGTGTCTCGAGATTATTCTTCTTATTTGAACGTCTTCCTCGACGAGAGGTCTTTGGCTTGGCTGTTTCCTTTGGAGAATCTGTTTTGAGAGGTACATCTTCCTTCTTCTTCTTTGTGGCAGTTTTGGCCTTCTCCTTTACTGCAGTTTCATCCGTGGCTTCATTGACATCAATTTCACCTGCTTCTTCTCCATCATCAACCTTCTCCTCCTTATCTTCAGGCTTACCCATTGATCGTGTAACACGTTGAGGAGAAGATGATTGATCATCCTGCATCTTTTCTTTAATCGATTGTAACTCTTCTGCTGGCAAAAATGACCATTTATCATCATCTTGCATATCCATGCCATCATTATCTTTTGTTATTGGAAAATCTGCCTGTGGTGCTTTATTCTCTGCAGTATCATCTTTCCCTGCTTTTACTTTTTCTTCAACATTTGTAGCTTGATGTTGTTGTTGTTCCTCAGATGTATTCTTGTTAGTTGTTGGACGTTTCTTACGCCGTGAACGATGCATCTTTCTCGGAGAGCTGTTGATACCGGGATTAGATGTAGCCTGTTGTTGCTGTTCTTCGGGCTCTTTCCCTTGTTGTTGTTGTTGCGGTTCATGGAGAGCCTTTTTATCTTCTTTAGGCTCAATATCAGGTTGAGTGGCAAGTGAACCAGTACTCTTCTCCTCATTTCCTTTATTTCCTTTTTCACCGCCATCAACTATAATACTATCAACAGCAGCAGCAGCAGCAGCAGCAGTAGCAGCAGTAGCAGCAGTAGTAGCGTTAGAAGCGGCAGAAGCAACCTTCTTTAAACTATCCTCAGTCAATGTCCCATCCTCAAGTAACTCATCAACCTTCTCCACAATTTCAAATACATAATCTATATCTCTTTTAGAACTTTCATTCATTAACTCAAATAACTTTGTTTGTAATATTTCATTCTTTTTATTATCATCAATTGTATCATCATCATTATTTTCATCGAATTCGACATTATTTGATTTTTTTGTATATGTAGTATGTATAGCTGATAAAGTTTGTATAGCTAATGTTAATGGTGTTTTAGTTTTCATTTCCATTGTTTGAGTTGCCTTTATACATCTATTGTAGAGCCATTGTGCATTACTTGTACTACTATTGTTTGATATTGTTGGATTGTATGTATTTGTTTGTTGGGCTAATAGTTCTGGCGGTGTTTGATCGTCTTCCTCTTTTTCTTTGTCTGCTTCTTCTTTTGCTTCTTCTTCTTTAGCAGGCATATCAGAAGTCATCTCATCTTCATCCCGCTGTAACGAAGGTCCCAAACCAATAAAACTACTGATACCATTATTATTGTAATCTGATGATGCTCTTACATCATGTTGCGGAGCAGATTTCTTATGTATTATATCCTGTACAGAGAATGATGTAGTATTGAATTGTAATTGATTTAAACATTCTTTATTCTGGGGACGGATATGTATTGTTGTATTGTTAGATTGTGCTGCTGCTGTTATAGAATTTGATGCTTGTGCTATTGATGTATTATCAGCTTGGGGTTTAGTTGTTTGTTGTTCGGAAGATTTTGTAGTTATTTCGTTTGTTGATTCGGATGCTACTTTCATATTATTATCCTCATCCTTCGACTCTGAAGTCACCGCACTATCAACCTTATCATTTATTGATAATTTTAGAGTATCACTATTTATATCCTCGACTGTATTGTTGTGTATGGCAGCAGTATTATTCTGTTGCTTGTGTTTGATAGCAGTCTCTAAATTGTTCGAAGTAGTTGTGGCAACATTATTATTGACGGCAGCTCTACCGACCCCGAACCCCCCACCAGGCCGTGATCTCGCACGACCTCTACCACGCCGTGGTACTATATCTATACCGTGTACTCGAGGCATTATATCTTATCTACTCCTTACTAAAATAAGGATAAGGACTTGAACAATGACAAAAGGAATAGGGAGTCAGAATTGGAGGAGAAAAGGATGCCACCTCTGCACTAGAATGAGTGACACTTATTGTAGTCTAATAAAAGTATTATATGAATTGTTTGATTTAATTATTGTCCTGGTATTCAATTCTACTTCTCTCCTTGATACATACAACCTATTAATCACAATGACAATATCCCAGATATAAAGTAAGACTCCCAATGCTTACAAGTGGAATGTTATTATTTTTTCGATTTTCGAATGAAATCATAAATTTGATTGCTTTGCAATATCTACATAGGAGTGGATGGATCTACTGCTAGAGTGGCATATTGATTTCCGACCGTGTATATAAGAGCCTTGTATTGGTCTAGTATTTTTTATATTGTATGTCTGGGACGCTGTCCGGAGGACCAAAAGTTATATAAAAAAATGAATGAAACTGAAGTAACAAAATTATTTACAGAGCTTGGTATTAATAACCAACAAGCTGCCACTCTTCGTACAATACTCCTTCCCGAAGCACGTGTATTACTTGATAAATTTATGATATCTAACGCTGGTAATATCGAGGAGGAGACTGATACGGCGTCTACTAAAAAAGAAGAAGTTGCAAATCAAGATTTGCCAAGTGAGGAAGGTGCACCATCATGTGAAGATAATGACAGTGCATCAATCGCTATCGACAATGGCTATACAGTAGATGATACTAGCAGCACAAATCTAGAAATAGAAGGTGTAGCATATGATGATGATGCATCATTAGCCACTGAAGATTCAGCCGCTACCGGTAATGGCTATACCTCAGATGATACAGTAAGTCAGGATAATGAAGATTCTGCCAATGGTTATACCCCAGATCGTACTGTTAAACAACGTATCAAGAACTGGGGTATATACCAAAGACATGCTATTAGTAGACAAGTCCAACAATTATTTGACGTTGATATGACAAATAAGCCGGGTAGGAAACGATGCAAGAGGATTTGTAACATCCTAATTCGTATGATTAATGGTACTACTCCAATGGATGAGATGGAAGAGTGCAACACAGAAGTAGCTGCTGGAATTGTGAACGCACATAGAGTTGCTCTCGGTTTTGGCAGTTACGTCGTGAAGGAGAATGAGTGGAGAGAATATTCAAAAAAGAAGAAGGCTCAACGAAAGAAGAAGGGCATGGGTAGTAGAGGTCCTCTACCCGACATGTCCCAACCAGTGGCTGACATGTCAGACGAGTTTACTGAGGATCATAAACTCACAATGATCGATTACGTCAATTTCTGTATGGATATTCAAGGTAAGACTAAAGGGAAGATATTGTATGTCCAAGAAAAAGAAGAAGGAGATTCTGCTACCCCACATGATAAGAATAATCATGCTGAAGAAAAGGGAGAAGATATCCAAGAATCGGAGCTTGCCGTAACACAAACCGAAGAGGACGGGGACGGAGGTGTTACTGTTGATTTATATGAATATCTCATCAAAATTAGTGGTGAGGATGCAGCCATTCTCCGTCCTGTACTACATCCCAAAGCACGTGAATTACTTGATGAATTAGTTTCTGATGGTACCATTGAAAGTACTGCTGCCACGGAGAATATGACAATAGTAGAAGAGGGTGCAGTAACTGTGGATTTATATGACTTACTTGTCAAATTAAGTATTGAAGATGCAACCCATCTTCTGCCTGCACTTCATATCAAGGCACGTGAATTACTTGAAGAATTGATATCCAATGGTACCATAGTCTCACCACCAGAAGAAGTTGCAACAGATGGTCAAGACAATAAGACGAGTGAGAAGGCTTCAAGTCCGACAAGTACTGTGGATACACCAAATGATGAGAGCAGTAGTGTTAAGCCATTGCTCAGTGGCAACACCCCAGATAATACTTCTACAAATCTAGAAGTAGATTTCAAGGAGAAATGTATCACCAAACGATCCAGCGAGAACTCATTGGATCCTGATGTTTATGGTATGACAAAAGCTTCCAGTGAAGTTCTACAAAAGCGTAGAATTGTAAAGGTATCAAGGTGAGTTGTCGTTCAAATAATGTGTACTTTACCTATTCTAATTGCTAAAATGCTAATGTATATTCTTCTAGACACAGTCAAAAGTTTGGAGGCGGAAGAGGTTCAGTGTCGGCAGCGGGTAAAATGAATAGTTCAGATGAGGAAGCACAACTACACGAGACTGAAATATTATGCAAAGAAGTATTGGCAAAGGAGAAAGAAATATTATTGCATAGTATCAAACAAGAACGTTTTAAACAGGAACAATTACAGGAAGTACTAAAACAAAATGAAATTGAAAGACAAGCTGCACCTTCGGATGAGAAATCAAGTGATCCAACCGCAAATGCACTACCTAAGGGGTCGGCGTGGATTCCAGATACACCAAAAGAGAAGAGACCAAGTGATCAACCTAATATGCATCCAAGGCTTGGAAATTCCTCAAACAATACTCCAAGTCAAGAAGTTGTAAAGAAGCATGTCACAATGGACAATTCACCCTTTAGTAACATCCTCGCTGCCGTAGGCACTCCTCTCCTTTCCTACCTCGCACCACGAGAGTTGTTTTGTCTAGGCCTTACCAATCATTCTGTAGAATCGGTCATCACTGAAAGTCTCTTTGATGTATACCATATGCAACATCAACATCGTCGTCGATTCAAACAACTAGAACCACCAATAACAATTAATGAGATTGACAGTACAATTGATAACGTGCAGGTTGATATTTTAGATCAGCACACCTTTTCAACACGCGAGGAGATAATTGAAGTTTTACTTGATAAGATCCGTCTTGCAAATCTAAGGTATCATCGGCCAGGCACATTTGTATGCACTGATACGTTGGAGGTTACTATGGAGCAGGTGGCGGAGGATATCAATGACCTATCAAAGTGGTTACATGCAGACGGTGCTTGGTATGGGACATTTGTAAGTACATTTGTTCTTTCATATAATATTATTACAATCTATGTAATACATATCTCACACAACATATGTAACTAATATCTAAATCTACAACAGAGATCTGACCCGAATGAGATCTGGAAAGACTCTACTCGATTCAGTGTTGGTTGTAGAATAGGAGAGCATGGACAAAAGGGACGGAGCAAACGATGTTGGATTGATTACTTACTCCGAACTGTAAAGCCACACCGTTGTAATATTGAAGTCTTTCTCGAAAGAGAATGGGCAAGAATGATGATTGCTCAGAGGGGCATGAGAGGCCGTGAGTGGCAATGGAAATGTGCCGGTGCTGAAGGTGTGGGGTACATGATATACAAACCAAGTCCTCACGACGAAGACAAGGCAGTACAGGACATTGTCAAATCGTTACAAGGCAGAAACCCTGATATGTTGAAGGACAACTCGGCACTTAGACAAATTCAAGCTCACATAGATGAAAAGCTACAACAAATTGAGATTCGATTCATTTCGGTTACTCCAGCCAAGCCGGCAAATAACCCCCGAAGTCTTCTCTCTGCCTTTGGGGTGTAAGATCTATTGGAGGAGAAATCATTACCAAGATGCAAGTCTGCTACAGCAAAGGAATGTGAGATTGATGCGTGCATTCGTATCAATATATGTTTTCATGTATTCAATCGATTCGATGGAATCAGTTCATTTTGCATTGATGCAATAAACAAGTAGTAACATTGCAACTAAAGACACAAAATATTTGAATCTGTGTATTATGTAAAGTGTCTTTGACAAGTCAGAGTTTTAGTTTAGTTAGACATAGATCTGAGAATAGTTTCTTCAATCTTGTTGAATCAAGCCTCGTGATCTCAGTTGAGCCATAGTTCTACCCTCTTCATCGCCTTTACTCTTCCAAGCCTCTTCTCCGACACCCAAGACGTGCAATTTATCACCAGATGCAACAGCCATTCGTCGTCCATCAGCTGACCATTGAAGACGGTTCAATCCCGATGATGATGACGATGAATCTCCAGCTGTAGAATTATCAATCGGTATGCCTTCCGTACCACTAACAGGCTGATCAAGTGAGGAGGCAAGGTTCCAAATGTTGACCGTGCCATTACTCGATGCCGTGGCAAATATGGAGGGATGTACAGGACTCCATTGAGCATCACACATGTAATCATACGAGTTGCTCAAGAAGCTCATCAATGGTGCATCTGTATATGCTGGTGCCCAAAGTTTTGTTGACCAATCCACACCAGTTGTAACCATGAGACCACCCGCACCTCGTGAGAATCCCTTGGATGAACCTCCCAATCCACCGGTTGTGGTTTCCTTATTGCCTAACCTTGGAGTAGAGCCAGTAGGAGGCATGATCGGACGGGTGGCAACACTAGTTACCATACCATAATGTCCCATCTCGGCTAATTCCGTGGCTGCCGAGGTATTAGCATCGTCCATGGCATTATCATCATTAGTCACAACAACACCTCCGGGATGCAATGTACGGATAATACGTTTATTCGATGAACTACCATCCCGTCCAGTACCTGCCAAAATCGTATGCAACCCTCCTCTTTCATCACCACATACTATCCCTTCATTGGTGTTACCATGTAATACTTCCAAACAACTTAAATTGGCATTTACCTTGACATGTTCAATCGGCTCCCGTAGGTTTGATACTGACCAATAATTCACTTTCCCGTCGGAGGAGGCTGTGACTAATTTGGATGTTGATAGTCCACCAGCTCCTCCGCCACCACCAGCTGCAATATTATTATCATTACCCAATACCTTCATACCAACTAATTCACAATCATGTCCACCACCCGTAACGGCATTAGCACTCCGTTGAACAGGATATCGTCCAACCCGTGAATCCCAAACCAATACCTGACCACTCGATCCACCACCCAATATCAACTTTGGATGTTCCGTCGGATGGAATTGTGAATGCAATATTGGACAACCGGCGCAGAATAAATGTTCAGGACGTGATGGCATGGACAGATTATAGATTGCTACAATACCCTCGTTGGGTATAGCGGAAGAAGAGGATGTTTGTAAGAAGGATGACGATGGATCTAACGGATTCAAATGTCTTGTCGTTGGATTGGAGGATGGCATTCCCTTGGTTGCACTCTTTGTACCACCCTCCCCACTAATCTCATTCCCTCCATCCCTAAAACTACCACTAACAGCATTATAACTAGCCAATACCCATTCCTTATGTCCAGGACACCACTCGATATCGGTAACATTTCGTCCATTTGTAAATTTTGGAAATTCATATGATGCACGAGCATTGAAATATCCACCAGTTTGATATGCCTCCTCTTTTGTCTTCTTCTTTTTAGAACGTCGTTTCTTCATCCTTGTAGCTACAGTTGTAGTAGTAGTTGCTGATGATGATACACCATCTGCCAATTCATCATCTGAATCATCATAATATTCCTCATTATCTTCATTATCATTTGCATAATCTATACTAAAATCTACAACAGCACCATTACCACTTACTCCACTACCATCCTCTCCTGTAGAAGAAGTACCAGTAACACCCCAACCACTACCATTTAATATACCATACATATTCATATCACTCGCTCCCAATAATCGTTCAACACGTTTAGATGCTGTTGATAGGAATGTATTGAAGGGTTGTGATGATAATAATTTTTGTTTTTCGGATTCACTTAGTAGTAGTGTTTGTGATATATCTGATGTTTGCTGTTGTGCAGATGATGTACGATCTTCGTAGGATGCAGTTCGCATTATTGAGGAGGTAGATTGACCTCGCTGCTGTTGTTCATCATCTTTTGTTGATGAACCGTCTTGTGAACTTTCATCACCATCTTCATCATCCTTTTCCTCATCTTCATCCACAAGAGATGGTGGTGGAAAATCATCTTCCATACATTGAATTGCTATTTCAAATGTTTCAACCTTTGGTGTTTGTGGTGCTTCAGTTTGTTGAGATGGAGCTGGTTGAGTTGTATTTTCAGTACTACACGGAGTTGACTCATCTTCCTTCTTTTCAGTATCTGTTGCCGCCTTGCTCTCCTCTTTACTTACAACAGTAGCATCAGTACTACTAGCAGTAGCATTACTAGTAGTATCAGCAGCAGACAAACCCTTCAATCCAGGAGCAGTAGTATTTAATAAATCATCGATATAACTATCTAAACCACTGCTTCCACCAGTATCTGTGGTTGTTTTTGTTGTTGTACCGCCGCTTGTAGATGTAGGCTGACGACGACGTGCCTTAATCTCCTCTAGACGACGTTTCTTCTCGGCCAGTGCCTTTTGACGTGCCTCTCTTTCCATATCTTAGTAGTTTGGTTTGTATAATTGCAGTACAAACTTGAAAATGTGATGAGAAAAGTTCAAAATGGAGGTCGAATCGGATATGTGTCCTTTCATCATACACTTACAAGTGGAATGTTGAGAAAAGCATCTCTAGTCTAGTAATTGCTTGTGATCAAATCGATGCACTAGCGATGAGTAGAAAGTTATATGAGCATGATTTGTATATGCCATTAATCAAGTGGGTTTGCGAGCTCAACAAGAGGATGCATTATGCATTACATGTCATTAAAAAAGATACCAAAATATCTTTGGTGGTATCCTTTAACTTTCTCTCGCCTCGTAGATAGCTCTTTCATTGACTGATACGGTACCTATGTTGTGTATGGTTTGATAGAGTACCCGATGCAAACCAACTAAAGATCCTCTTTAATATAGAACTACCGAGTTCTGCCGTCATTTTAATAATTATTGTACAATATTGAACATATCTTGTGCACAAAAATAATGTATCTTCGTCTCCCCCTTTTACTTACCTTGTCATTGTCGTCTGATATTGTTGCAAGCGGTAGTGATAAGCAACAAAATGATACATCGAAAGAAGCAGTAATTGATGAAACTGGCAATGTTGAAATGGTGGATCCAAGAATCACTGTAATGAAAAGTAAAATCAAGGAGGCAATACGTGACGGCACATATGGTGATGGAGCTCCATTCGACAATAGCAAGGCAGATAGGTACAATGGTATCGAATTCCATCATGCAGGTGATTTAAGAATGACTTCTAAGGGTATGGTTAACACAGCCAAGCCTCCAGAGGGTGTACCGAAGGGATTGTACAAGACACGTGCGGCAATAATGACAATTCAATATGGTGGCAAAACAAAAGAGATGAAACTCAAAGATTTATACGATGATCTTTCAGCTAATGAGAAGGAATGGTTGACATTCCTCGACCATCCACTCAATTTGGAGTTTACTTATGAGTGTGCTACAATTTGTTACCATCATGCATATTTGCAGTATGAGAAAGGTAGGGAAAGGGAATATATATGGGAAATACTTGATATGGAAAAGAAGTTGTTTGGTATTATGAGGAAGAATATGAGAGAGGAAGCAGAAGCTGGGTTTGCAAATTTGGAGTTTCAAGTGGACGACTTTGTGTTTCGGAAGAGTCTTTGGCTCTCGCCGCTTGAGGGTAGTCAAATCTTCAAACGACAAGTTGCATATGAAATCAAAATGGGCCTAGCACCAGAAGATTGGAGTCACCAACTTTGGATGGATTATCGGAGAGAACTAAAGGATCGTGGTATCACGACACCTCGCAATATTCAAGATGTGGATGATGAAATCATTGTTAACCATATGATATCCAAATCAGTCAAATTTGATGAGAAACGAGATAATGTTGGGCTAAGTAAAATCCTCACGAGATTCTTTGAATTGAATGGCAATGTCGTTAGCCAGCAAAAGAAGCAGAGGATTGATTTCTTTGTCACTGGGTTGACAAAAAAGCAATATGTCACGTTGACGAATGTTTTTGGTGGTGAAGAAGGTGGCTTGACTCTCAATGAAATGAAGGACATGCGGAAGGTTATCTATGATGTTGATGGTTTAAAAACTGTACTTGACGCTATGCCTAGTTCAGGAACAGAATGAAAGAAGATGAAGTTGGTACATATCATATATTGATATTCAATAAGGAAAAGATTTCACCTATGCTAGGGGTATATCATAATCGAGGGCAGTAGTTTGGACATTTGCATAAGTATTACTGAATGAAGAAAACATGTCTATTATGTGTTTCACTCCCTGACTTAGATATCATTTATTATGTAGTTTAATACAGCTTCAGATAAGTAAGATGTCGGACCAGGTTGCAGCCAGTGAACACAATCCATCCCTTGTCCAATATGACAAAATTCTGGCGCGAGAAATGTTGCCTCCCATGTCTCAAGTGTTGGTATGTCTAGAGATTTCATAAAGGGTACTAAGCCGACATCATCCCATATCTTTGACTTCTCTTTATTGATTTCAGATGATGGGACACAGACTGCTGACTTGGTTGTTTGTAATGCTTTAATAGAATCATCATAGTATCCATCTTGTGTATGAAAGTGTGCTCCCGTCGTCTCTCTCCATACAATGTGAGCACCCCTTCCTTTCGCCGCCTCTATCACTTCTTTGTTCTTTACAAATGAGTTCAGAAGGAAATCACGTCCTCGATCTCGTCTCTTGTGTAGTCCTTGATTCAAGACAAAGATGTCACCTTTCTTTGCATTCTTTAGATTTTTGGCAAGCTCGCCTACTCTTCCATATTCTATGGAAGCTACGACATGAATATCTATCCTCTTTGGACCGAATGATCGGAAGGTAGCTTGTGCATGATTCCATCCAGTATATCCATCAAAGTTGACTTCACATTCATTGGCTCCATTGCACCAGTTCTTTGGAGGAAGACGGACTATTTCTTTCCTTGTAATTTCCGATATCGATGCCATGAGACATAGGAAGTCACTTCCAGCTTGACATGTCATTGAGTCTCCAATGAAGTAAATGGTCGTGTCATTGACTAACTTGTCAAAGATATCATTAGCATTTGGTGGTTCGTATCCTTCATAAGGACTGTATTGCAGTCGTCCGCATTGTCGTCGTTTGTCAAGATCTATTGGCTTTTTGAAACTCTCAAGATTCCAATGAGCTACTTCGAATATGCAACTAAGATTTCCCATGTATGGTTGTCGGTTTGATATCTTCCAAGTACCCCCATGTTGTTGTGTTGTAGGAATACTAACATTTTGTGTTGGCGTATCCTTTTCCATTACTGTATCTTTATTTGTTGATTCGTCGTATACTCTATACTTTGGTACCATACGCTTCAATTGTTTCCATGCATCATCATTGAATTCTAACTTCTCTTGATGGAGTGTGTAATACTTTGAATTGCAAGTTGCCTTGACCCCATCTTTTTCTAATGCATTGCCCCTTGAACAAAGTTTAAAGTCAAGCTCTTGCTTCGATTTGAAAGCATAATGATGCAATACTGCAATATCAAAGGGACCATCTTTATTCTCTTGTCTTACTGAATAACCACCTTTACCATTTGCTATTCTTTTCTTGCCATTTGTATCGACCATGTATCCTTTCGACAGTGTCACAGTATGCCAGCCGTACTCTATTGGTTGTGCAGCATACGTAGGTCTAACGATATTCTTCATTGTGCCATATCTTTCCCCGTTTACATTTCGTTTTGTGATGGGTACTGGAGAGTATGATGTTTCATTACTATCACTCATCATTAACCAGTTTACTGATAGCTCTCTGCATTCTTCTTTGCAATATTCATCCATGAAATCAACTACATTATCATGTTTCTTAAGCACAAGGAACTCGTCTACATCGTATAATGCTGCAAATGTTGAGTTGGCAGCCTCATGCTTTAAACAACGCTGATATGCTTTAACTTGTCCAGGATATATTGAAAAATGTATCAACTGTATATATTCCCAAATATCTTCTCTCGTTTCATACCAAGTGTAAATGCCCGAATGTAATGAGTTATTCAACTCGAATGTTTTTGTATTATCATATATGATGATTGGAGAGAATCCTAATGCAATGTTATAATCGAGCCATTCATCAATATATAAAGTCTCATTCTTAACTATTAGACATATTGCAACATTTGATGTACTCTTTGATGATGAAAATACTTGAACTTTGTTGTTGTTGTTGTTTACATTATTAGAAGTGGACGATAGTGCATCTTGAGTAGGAGATAATGATAGTAAACTGTGATAGAATACTATGCAGATGATGAAGAATGAAAGAAATATTCGTAGGAGCCGTCGCATCTTGTCTAGGTAACTATACCTTATCATTTCATCACACCAATACATACACATTCGTTAACCATACAACTACAAACAATCCCCAACCTCTTGTTGTATCAATTCAACGTATATGCAAGATTGTTAAGGCTGACATCAATATATACAATATGCCTATGAAACCATACAACCTAATCCCCTGTATCAATTCAACACACTAGATGCACTCAGTGCATATCACTCTTAAAATTTCCAAGTATCCTTTTTTCTTTATGTCTTTACTTTTTTTGCTCAGTAATTTAGTTGCGATGGCCTTTATAGCAGTCAATCGATTGCAGTATTAATATGGACACTCCTCTTCTTGATGATGATGCCCTCGCAGGCGCTGAGGAATCTCAGCCGCCCACTACTACTAAAAAATCTCAAGGACTCACAAGTTTGAAACAAAGTATGATACAAGCAACTCGAACTGATTACTTGCAAAGTTTACTCAAGGGTAGTATACCCGATCTTAAATTAGAAGATGGTCATACTAACGGTGACAACGATAACAATAATAATGGCCCGAGTACACCTAAATCTGGTAACACCTCAACCGTATCCCCAGCAGCAACAGAAGGGACAACACAAATGGAAATATCCGAACTACGTCAAAAACTAGCATCTCTTCATGATATCAAAACCAAACATAATATTGAACAATATCAAGAAGTGGAAGTTCGATTAAAAGATTATTCCTATCATGTACCTATACGTGTTGATGCTCCATCAATCAAGACAGTATTTAATCAATCTCCATGTTATGTTGGTACAAGTATACTGAAAAATGTTGGGGAATTAATTACTGGTAGTAGAAAGGTAAGTGTTATCATGTGTATTGCAAGTGTTTGTGCATTTAGTCTCCTCCTTCCACTGGTTTCTAATTATCTACTTTACAAACCGTATACATCTGTTATATATAAAAAGGTGAAGGATACATTCGGTCATCATGAAAACAAATATATACTAAAAGATATTAACTTAGTATTGAAGCCTGGCAAGACATATCTTGTTATGGGTCCACCAGGATGCGGCAAAACCTCGTTGTTGAAAGCTGTTGCTGGCATGTTACGTAATTCAGGTGTTGAAGGTGGTAGGATTGAATACAATGGTGTTTCAAAAGAGGATGAGCCTCATATGGTATTGCAAAATATTGTTAGTTATGTAGGACAGCTCGACAATCATGCACCATTCCTAACAGTACAAGAAACCTTCGACTTTGCTGCTAATTGTCGTATAGGTGCCAAGGCTATTGCTGCTGCATCGAAGGATGAAGGAGACGAAAAGATATTATCTGAAAATCTTACAGTTGACGGTTTAGATTTGGCTGTTTGTCGTGATACATATGTTGGAGATGCTAATAATCGAGGCGTTAGTGGTGGACAACGTCGTCGTGTCACTGTGGGTGAGGGCATGGTTGGTACGTATGCAGTAGCAGTGTGCATGTGTTGTTAATGATATGTATATATGATATGTCTTTGAATGTGATGTTCTAATCTTTGCTTCATTTACATGTAGGTCAAAACCCTGTGGCATGTGCAGATGAAATCTCCACTGGATTGGATGCGGCTGTGACTTATGATATTAGCTGGTGAGTAGAGGGAGGTTTGAATAATACCATTGACTTGTTTGACTCATGTCTCTCACCCATATAATGTTTGTTTTTAAAGTTCAATTGTGAACTTTGCTAAAGCAGCAGGCACTACTCGGCTGGTAAGTTTGTTACAGCCAGGTCCTGAGACATTTAGTCTATTTGACGAAGTGATTCTACTTGCGGAAGGACAACTCATCTACGCCGGGCCAATAGATCAAGTCGTAGACTACTTTGGCAGTCTTGGTTACCACCAACCAAACACAATGGATGTAGCTGATTTTGTACAATCTATTGCCACTCCCGATGGAGAAATGATGTTTAATGCCGAGGAAAGTCCAATGAATGAACATTATACAGCATCATCGTTTGCTGAGGCATTCCGATCGAGTCAGAGGCATCAAGATATTATATCCGAGCTTTCATCTCCGTTGGAATGTAATTGGAGTGGCAAGCAACAACTTGAGGTCATAGATGAAGAGAACCCCAGTCCAGAAGCAGGCAACAACAATAATGGACTCCCCGACACAATCAAACAGCCGTACATGAACTCCTTTGGAACCAGTATCAAATTAATTGTCAAGAGAAATCTTACATTACTTAAACGAGACAAAGAGTTCCTTATTGGTAAAACAGTCGAAAACTTTGGTATGGTGAGTAAAGAACCATGATGCAAGCCTTTTTATGTGTGCACATCTTGTGCTCACTTATCCTCTTATCTATCTAGGGAATCGGAATGGCCTTAATCTTCTTACAGTCGGCCGCTTTTCCGAGCAGCATCAATCAATCAGACAAGGTGGCTGACTACTTTGCCGCTGGCTGCCCAGAGGACGGGTTCACTGATGACGTGGCGAAATCTTATGACAAACTGCTTGCTGGTACCTATTCATCCATCTTCCTTACTGCATTTCACATTCTACTTGGCACACTAACCAGTACTCCTGATGAAGTTGATGGAAGATTGATATACTACAAGCATGCTAATGCTCGGTTCTTTCAGTCTGGTGCATTCCTCCTTGGACGTCAGATAAGTCAACTTCCTCTCCTCGGCATGGAGATTGTAGCCTTTGGATTGCCGTTCTACTTTATTGCTGGTTTGGCATATGAAGCAAAGGCATTCTTTATCTATCTTGCAATTCTCATTGCATATAAGTTTGCACTCAAGATGTTATATGGAGTGCTAGCTCAAGTGTTACCCAAGAAGGCAAATGTACAAGGGATTGGAACCTTCTTCTATCTCCTCCTTACATTGACGAGTGGTTTCATAGTCTACCCCACCACCATTCCAAACTATTGGAAGTGGCTGTTTTGGGCAAATCCGATGAGTTGGGCGATGCAAGGCATGGCAAGTAATCAATTCTTATCTTCGAAGTATGCGGGGTACTCTTGTGTAATGAATGGAAATGCAGTCACGTTAGGTGAGGTTGCTCTTGAAAGTCCAAGAGGATGGCAAAGTGATAGAGATTGGATTGGATATTCATTCGCCTTCCTTCTTCCTTATATTGTGGTCTTTGGCGCAATAACATGGCTGGCATTAAAGTATGTCCGAATTGAACCAGATAGGCAGCATGTGGAGGTAGACATTAGTAAACGCAAGGAGAAGACTTCTGAAGTACAAGTACCATTCATTCCAGTGGATCTTTCCTTTGAGAATTTGTGTTATGAAGTAACTGCATCAACATCCAAAGATAAGTTACGTCTATTAAACGAAGTTAGTGGTGTGTTTAAGGCCGGACGAATGTGTGCCCTGATGGGTAGTTCCGGAGCAGGGAAGACCACATTAATGGATGTGATTGCAATGCGAAAGACGAGTGGAGAAATCACTGGTAACATTACATTAAATGGACATGAACAGGAACGGGTCTCTTTTCTCAGGTCTTCAGGTTATGTTGAACAGTTTGATACTAATTCTCCAGAATTGACAGTTCGAGAAACTGTTGAGTTCTCTGGGAGACTGCGCCTAGATGCTAACAATCCTGCTATTGGTGATGATGCTACCAAAATCAAATTCGTTGATCATTGTCTGGAAGTGATGGAGTTGACTGACATTCAGAATCTACAAGTTGGATCTTTTGAGGAAGGTTAGTTGCAACTTGCTTACTACCTGTTGGTTCTCGCAGCTCATAACATTTTTTGTCACTCGTCTTATGCTTACAATCTTATGCTCACATCTTAGGTGGCCTAACATTTGAGCAAAGGAAAAGACTAGCCATTGCATGTGAGCTTGCAGGGTCTCCTTCCGTGATATTTCTAGAGTAAGTTGATTCTGGTGTTTCTATAAAGCTTTGTTTCTTGTTTGTAACTAATCTCTACCACTTTGACATCACAGTGAACCAACGAGTGGATTAGACTCGAGAGGTGCCCTTGTTGTCATCCGAGCCATGAGAAGAATAGCCGACAGCGGGAGGACGGTTGTTGCAACGATACATCAGCCTTCCGCCGCTGTCTTTGACATGTTTGACGATCTTATACTTTTAAAGAAGGGTGGTAATGTGGTCTACTTTGGCGAGTTAGGTGAAGAGTCAAACAAAATGGTATCATACTTTGAAGAGAGAGGAGCAACACCAATTGATCGAGGAGAAAATCCAGCAGCGTGGGTACTTCGAGCATATGCTGGCGAACATTCTGCATCAGTCGATTGGGCAGACCTGTACAAATCTTCTGACGAGGCTTCAAGTATTCGTGATCAAATAGTCGCGGCCACGGAATCTGCTACTCCTGAGAACAAACTTACATTCTCTTCTACATATTCCACTCCGATCAGAGAGAGGCTCCGTCTTATGTGCGGCAGAATGTTCACTATCTATCGACGGTCGGCATCGTATAATATGACAAGACTCGTCGTTGGTATTTTGTATGCGTTTCTGCTCGGGTCAATATTTATTACTGTTTACTTTACGAAAGATGGCTCATGTGGTGAATCTGAAGCTGCTGCACTGATTGGAACCATTTTTCTGTCGTTGAATGTGATCGGGACTACCGCAATGGTACTTGCAATCCCCGTTGCTAAACGAGTGAGGGATGTATTCTATAAGCACAGAGCATCAGGCATGATTGACTCGTTTAGTACGTGGGCAGGAATGGTAGTGGCAGAACTTCCGTACTTGTTTCTCGGTGCCATCATGTATGTATTGGTCTATTGTGCAACGGTGAGTATCTGCCTTCGATTTAACTTGTTTGCATTTCCACCAATGGTTCCTCCTCATCATGTCTCACCTCATCTACATGTTTCTATTCAGGCTGGTCTTTTTACGACGGCGGCCAACTTCTTCTGGTTTGTCCTCTTCTTCTTTCTACACACGGCGTCATATTC
>Ga0075439_12833_pt1 | contig 17201 bp, 17 predicted proteins | sample MintriSingleCell_FD_74264 | JGI IMG/M metagenome (GOLD analysis project Ga0075439, IMG submission 74264) | Marine eukaryotic communities from Monterey Bay, USA to study complex ecological interactions - Minidiscus trioculatus JGI Plate_4_G5... | ecosystem: Environmental > Aquatic > Marine >... | reverse complement strand
AAGTAAACAACCCCAACTCTAACAATACTAGCGCTGCTGACAGTCCACCACGAGCTAATGTGACAAAGTCAAATAGCGAGTTACACTCTCCGCCGGGTGAACTACGTCAGAATCCAACAATAGATTCACCTCGCGGTGATGATAATAATGAATTACGTCAGAATCCTACATTGGATTATTCACCTGCCAATAGCCCTGCTCAATCACCTACTGACCCAGCTGCTAGCCCCTCCGCCAACTATAGCGCTGCCGATCCAACCTCTTATGGGGAAGACCCCGCTGGTTCTAACTATGGAGGAGGAGAAGAATCAGCAATGTCAACCCTACACACACTAGCCCTACAACAATTTAAAACAAATCAATTATCAAATGCAGTACAATCTTATACTTCAGCAATTACAAATGGTTTAGATGAATTGACTTCCAGAAAAGAAATGGTTAAATTACAATTAGGTGGGGGAAGAGAGGGTCAGCATTACTCAAATGGTGGTAAGCAAGACGACTCGGTGGTGATAATTGATTATCGTTGGTAGAGTAGGGTGGAGAGAATGGTGGATCTGAACTTGCTTTTTTACTCTTCTTCGTATGTTTTGGCTTATTCGTAGATGATCCTCCCTTTCCTACATATTTAGTAGTAGACTTGGATGATAACTTTTTACCATAGCTACTGTCATCTTCGTTATAATGATCATTATTTGATATTGGATCTTTAATTGGAAAATCAAAGATCGAATGATCTTCAGAGTCGTTGGTATGACTTCGTATTATTTGGGGTGGACCTTGAGGGGAGTATATTATCTCCATTGTTGATATAGTATGTTGTTATATATATTGTAACTATTATATTGCCTCTTTGAGTGCTTTGTTATTGTAGATGACCTCGGTATCATCGTTTGGCTAAGAGGACCGAACGGATTTCATGTCATTTTTTCCAATTTTTTATCAAGGAATGAAATCACCAAATATTGGCGATATAACGGGTTCTAAGCAGGTTGTACAATGACAATGCTGTGAGGCAATTTAGCCTTTGACGGCAGTGGCGCGCGTATATTTATATCCACCGACATATCTCGTCTTCTTCTTTATTGGTGCTCTTGAGTAGTATAGGCAGACTGCGCTCTAGAGTGATATGAAGTAGAGAGACGAAGTAACAAAAAAGTGACACATCTTATGCATGCTCAATCCAAATTATATGCATACCTTTGCTTGAACATCACACACAATACTAACCGAATAATACTGAATAATATCACGTACAGAGGAAAGACATTGCAATGAATATACTACATAAAGCTAGCAAGACCGTTCGCATACTAACAGCGCCAAGACAAACATTTTACACAGTGTTGGAACAACTTCGAATGATAATAATAGCTGAAACATTATTACGTCGAGGAGAGATAAGTTACTTTATTATACTCCCTATCATTATTGGTATCGTATTAGTTACCGATATAATAGACAAGTGTTCTCACAAACAAATTTGTGCGCGTCAGTTAAAGGTAGTATACGATTTCTTGTCACCAAAGACAAGGATTATGATTAACGATTTGTCTATATGTAATGACAAGTTCGGTATATTTTGTACTTGGTGTATATACCCGGCATTATATTTCAAGAAGACATATGTGGTTTATACTATATTAACTTTGGGAAGTATAGGGAGTTTAGTACATGCAATTTGGGATGATATAATAATATGGCATTTTACTATTGGCAACACAATAAATTTCAAAACAGCGGTGAGGTTACGCCGCATCATCGGTGGAAAGCGTATTAGTATGAAGTATAGACGAAAGCCCTATGGAGACGTTGATCTTCTTATGGATACTAGGTATTACCTTTGTGATAGCTTGAGGTGTATGAATTGGGCCAAACTTGATTTAATCCGGGATTTAGTTGAAACCTTTCCAGGATATATGAGTATAGTTGATCGAGATGGGGTAACAAGTCCTTTTCAATTGGCATGTCAGTTTTGTCGCTTAGATATTGTTCAATGTATGGTAGAATTAGATAATAATTTGATGGATCTAAGGGATGGACGTGGCAACAGCCCTCTTCATTGGGCATGCCGAAACACAACATCTGGGAAACACGAAGTGGTGAATTATCTATTAGAGAAACGAATGTCATTGGTTGCAGAAACAAACATGGATGGGGATCTACCTATACACGTGGCTAGTGACAAAGTGAACGATTGCCATTCAACACAAAAGGAATATATTGATATTGTGTGGTGCTTGCTCTTAGCATATCCAGAAAGTTTAAATCGCAGAATTCCAGCTTTTGGTCCTATTAAGTGTTCGGAATCTACTACTATTGACGGGTTGCTTGACGAGGATCAGTCCACTTTTGACTCTGATGATGACAGCAGTTCAAAGATCACAAAGAGCTTGTACTGCAACAATTATGTGATAAAGAAGCGTTCACCTAGCAAAAAAAGAAAACAATCAACAGATACTGAAACAGATAATATTGATGATAAGAAGAATAGATAGTTATAACTATGCGGTTTATATCGGAGTATATCATTTTCGTTTTCTAGTTTATAAAATAGGTGCCCCCATGTTCTATTCTTATACTGCATACCAGTACATACCATTAATATAACTATCCCATCTCCCCGACACTCCTCTCGCTACTTCCGCCTTGATTCACAACTAATTCAAAGTACCAAACCCCGACCTCTTCTTTGTCATCATCATATTTGAGCAACTGAAGCTTTACCAGAACCAGTATTGACCACACTCTTATAAACAGCTGCCTCAACTACTTTGGATGACGAAGAAGAATCCCCTGGTAATTTCTTATCTTGTACTTTGCACATTGTTTTGACTTGGTTTCTTACTACCGGCACTACCATCACTTGCAACATTCCGTTGTGAGGCAGGAATGACTGTACCATTATTATTATTCACCACATTACCATTTCCATCTATCCATACATTGTTATTTTGACTTATTTGATTACCATGATTTGCAATATTCTTTGCTGGATTCTTATGTTGTACTATGGCAGTTGATGCCGATGCATTACCAATATGAACAATCTGTGCACTCTTTGGTGGTTTCTTTTGATAATTTCGTGCACCATGTCGAAAACAAACACCTGCACATTGTACCTTATTCGTACATCCTTGGAATTTACATGTTCGTCTTGTAATTTTGGCTCCGTGTCTAATACATAAACCACTTTTTAGAGCGTTGTTGGTACATCCTTCATGACTACAAATCTTCCTCTTGGCCCCATGCCTATGGCAAACTCCTCCCTTTATAACTTGATTGGTGCATCCTTCATAATTGCAAGTCTTCCTCTTCACTACTGCACCATGCCGTTGACAAACTCCTTTATTGATAACTTGGTTTGTACATCCTTCATGTTTGCAATGATCATATCCCCCATGTTTATACTTACACGTACCACTATCAGCTGCTTTACCAGTACACCCCTCAACAGAACACTCCATACGAGCAGTCTTTTGAGAGGATCGATTACTCTCTTCTACTTCTTCTCTTTTCCTTTTACTTCGAGATCTCTTCTTCTTCCTCACCTCAGCTTCTTTGATGGGCAGATTCTGATCATTTGCCTGAGGAGATACTGGATCATCATCCTCTTTATCAGTATCATCATCATAAAGATCACTATCATCTTCAGTCTTAACATCAGCCTTGACTTTGATAGGGAGATGCTGTTCATTTGATGTGTTGGTATCCTCATCATCTGTTTCCTCACTCTTCACTGGATCATATCCCGATGATGAAACAACATACTCCGGACTACGCTCATCGTCCGTACTTGCCTCATCTTCAGTCTTCACCTCGACCTTTAATGCTTCATCTTTAATGTTGATGGGTGAGAGATGATTTTCATGTGAACTAGATCTGTCAGTAGCTTTATCTTCATCATCTGTCTCCTCACTCTTGATCGGACCATATCCCGACGATATAACACACTCCTCTGGCTTGATATTAACATCTGCTTGCATTGCTGTGGTCTAGAGGAAGATTACTAGACTTTGACTACATATGCAATCATACAATAGAGCAATAATTGTCAATGCAAAAGAAAGTCGTGATAAGTGGCGATCAAACGCAGCCTTAATTGTTATTTGTATTGTGGTACGATATCGTATGCATTAATAAGCTCTCCATATATGAAAGAATGGATCATCATATCCATCTCAACAACACTCAGATAAAGGTGTTTAAGATGGTTGTAGACTTGTGAAGTTTGTATTGATAACATGGGTGAAGACGAAGAAGATAAGTTATTAGTAGCAGCTCAAAAATGGAGTTTAGAATCGTCATCAGCCCCATTAGAGCAATCAAGCAGCAATTGTAATATATCACAGGACGTATCTCCACATCATATTATGAGTAAAGATATACCGACTTTGTCTACTAGTGCGGGAACAATAACTCCCACGCCGGTTAACTTAGATGATGATAGTGATAGCAACTTTCCCTCAAACTCTCATGCTGAGCAAAGTTCAGTACCATCTTACATTAACAATCCATTGGTATGGGCACCTCTAAGTACTAATGATTTCATTGGAGATCCATCGGTTATAGCAGCTGCATTGAGTGGTACTAGTGATATAGCAGATCGTGTTGTGCAATATGAAGAAGTAACAGTCCCCTCGGTTCCTAGAAGTATATCTCCTCCAAGAAGCAGTAGAGATACAGTTGTTGATACTGCACAGCAATATCATACAGCAATGCAAATGCAAATTCCAAAGACCAGATTGGATGAGTTGGGTATTAGTAAACCTCCCACGAGCAGTAGAGATAGAGACACAGTGCCAACAAAGACTATATCAGATGAGTTGTCTGTAGAGGGGTGTACTGGTAAAGCAGCTGATAGTGGTACGTGTAAGTATAAACATGGGGGATATGATCATTGCAAACATGAAGGATGTACAAACCAAGTTATCAATAAAGGAGTTTGTGTTAAGCATGGTGCGGCAGTGAAGACTTGCAAACACGAAGGTTGTACAAACAAAGCAAGAGGGAAAGAAGGAGTTTGTGCCAAGCATGGGGCGGTATTGAAGACCTGCAGTCATGAAGGATGTACAAATATTGTTATCAATAAAGGGGTATGTGTCAAGCATGGAGCAGTAGGGAAGAAGAGAAAGATTTGCAGCCATGAAGGATGCACAAATCAAGTTATCAATAGAGGGGTTTGTGTAAGACATGGTGCCAAAGTAAAGATATGCAAAGAGGAAGGATGCACAAACTATTCTCAGAGGGGAGGAGTCTGTATAAAGCATGGAGCCAAAGTAAAGACCTGCAGTCATGGCGGATGTATAAACAATAGCAAGAAAGGAGGATTATGTATTAGACATTACAGGCTATCGAATGGGGGCTTGTTGTAGTCAGGTGCTAAGTCCTAAGGGTTGATGGCAGGTGGTGTCGGGTTGGCCTTAAATATTATCAGGAGATCCATTGTTAGTCCGTCCATTCTAGTGGTAATCTGATATAAGAAACAAGACGGTTTGAGGTGTTTGGGAAGAAGGAGTTTAGTTGTGCACAAGATATGAGCACTTTAATTATGCAGTAGTGAATCAAATCGTTAGAAAGATTAACACTAAAGTAATTCCCCATGTGCCAATGATTCATTTATTCCAAAATAACTTGTCAGTAGTATAACAAATGCCATTCTCCGAAAATATGAAAGTATAACCCAATGCCAACTTTTTTGATCATATGATATGTCTAAATTCCTCTTCCCACACTTCCATAACATAATATACCTCTTCTCTACTCATGCATGTATAGTTTGGGTGCAGGATCCCTACCAGCATTCATTGTATTCCATCCACCCGATGGGGGTAATGCTTTGTTTTTACTACATTTGACAGAAGTATAGTAAACTGTGGGATAATGAGGTGACTTCCAAAGACCAAGATGCCAAGCTGTATTCTTATTAATCCCATCGTTGTATAGAACATAGGTACCCGAATAACTCGTACCACCTTTAGTCCAACTACCTTCTTTCATGTAGGGCGTGCCGAGTAATGTATCATACTTAGGGACACGTTTGTAAGTACCATTAACTTCATTAACTCCACAACCTTCTACTAAAATTTCGGCATGATCCTTTGACGACTGATCTTCAATAAATCCTTTGTAAATTGTATCATCTACTACTACTTCTTCTCCATTAGTAGACTTTCTACGACTACGTGTACTCCTTGCTGTACTAGTTGATACAGGTGTTGGGGAGAGTGATACCTTCCTTCGTTTCATATCGTGACATGTATCTTCGGAGTTGTTGTTTATGTTTGCCTTTGCAGTAGACGATGCCTCCGCCGTCTCGGTAGTGGCCATAGTACCGAAAGTATCAGGCCATTCAATTGTTGATGATGCCATTGTTAGAGAGTGATGAAGATCATTCCGGATACGTTCTACCCCTAGGAAGATAGACGTGATATGGTGGTGCACTCAGGTTCACAGGTGCACTTACTATGTATAATATTTGCAATGCCATTCAGATGATGGTCCTGTGATAGTGCGCAATTCCGCTTTTATCTCTTTAAAAATCTGTGCATAAATATAAGAGGGCAATCCTTGCTTCGGGCGCCCGCGGGAATTAAAGCCGTTCTTATAGGTTTGTGTTGGTGTATATATGAACTGAGTGTATAGTTAAAATAAAGCATATTCATATAGATATACTCAATGTCATCATCAGAAGGACGGTATGAAATTGAGGCGGCCAAGGCACGCCTCGCTGCCGCGAAAGCACAACGAACATCATCAGAGAAACTCATGTCATGTGCAAATGAAGTTACCAAAAATGCAGAGTTTGCCTTATACCGTGCCCAACGAGGTATGACTGCTGCTAAAAAGAATGAAGAGATGATACAATCACAATTAGATAAAGCACGTGAAGAAGTTAAGGCTGCCGAGAAGTGTTTGGCTGAGTCTGAGAAGAGACATGAGGTTATTGATATAGATGATATTGATGATACACCACAAAAGAAGGATGATAGCAATAAGAAGAGGAAGGTATCAATGTCTCCACGTGAACAAGGAAACAATAGCAATAATAATGATGAGGTTGTCATATTATCTAATTCACCGCCCCGCAGATCAACTGGTAATAACAGTAATGGTGGTGGAAGTACATTATCGAGAGAGCAGTTACAGTCTACGACCCTGTTGGAACGCCGCTTAGAAGAGATACGCAGAGCTGAGCGGCAACACATTACAGTGCAAGGATGTGGTACATCAGCAGTGAATGGGTTATATACTAAAACAGGTACATTATGTGAAGGTTCACCAACATATAGTAAAACTGGTATATACAATGGTAATTCAGAGGTGATAGTAATCTTTTGTAGGAAAGGTGCAGCATCTAGTAATAAGTATTGGTACATTGGTATATCAGGGAAACCTGTTTTCTTTTACAAAAGTTCAAGAGCAGTGGGTGCTGGGCCACATGCTGGTAGTGCAGTTTGTCCACCGAGCTTGGCAAATGAATGGGTGAAGAAAGATGTATATAAGGGGCGACTTCCTCTGCCTAGAGTTAGGCTTGGAGTGTGGGGTTTGGGGGGTAGCTGAGTATGCAACATGTTTTTTGAAAGGATGATAGTATTCAATTTGGAATGAGATGGTGTGGGGGTAGCTGTAAGAGATAGCATTTTTGTTTTAGAAGTATACTGATACTTTACATCTATCACACACCCATTGTTAACTTGTTTGAACAAAATACAACAACTATACCATAAACCCGATACTCTATTCCCTATGTCACTATATGTGATTTCTAATTTACTAAGCTACATCTAATGTACTGGCGTCCCCTCTGTCATACACACCCTCCCTCTTATGAACTTTGTTCTTTTAAACAACTTCAGCTTGAGCAGCTTCAGTATCCGCCCACCTCTGCTCAATAGTTGCAATAGATGAAGCAGCAGAAGCTACGCCATTCTTAGATGCTACCAATTGAGCCTGTGTCTTTTCCGCTTGAGTATCAGCTACGCTCTTCATAGCATTTGTCTCGGCATACTGATTCTCGGCATTTCCTCTCAATCCGCGTGACCAACTCTCATGATTTCGTGTACTCTCCTCCATTTTAATCGCATTTCTGAATTGCCGATCACGTCGTGCAATCTGTTCTTCAGTACAACAATCTGTTCCTCTGGCCTCAGCGGCCGCCCATCGGGTATGAATCCGTTCGTCATATGCCAATATCCCATCATGCTTTGCAATTGCTTCATCTAATTGTTGTTGTGCCTTATCTAATCCAACTTGAGCCATTGCTACCATATTATCAACTCCAGTTTTTGTAGATGATGCAGCGTTCCGTATATCACGATCAACATCCTCTTGTGCAACAGCTTGATCGTAACGAATTTGTGCTCCACTAATTTGACGAGCTTTTGATGCCTCTTGATCTGCAGTGAGGGCTGCTCGTGTGACTGCTGTGCATGCTAGTGATAGAACTAGGGGTATTCTTAACTGCTTCATCATTTCTATTTATAATGCTGTATTGAACACAAGAGAGGACAATGATGAGTTAGGGAATGAAATAATAACAGGCACATCAGTGTGATATGAGTCATTGCAATTGTAATCTCTATCTCTATAGCCTGGAGATGATTTACACGATACACTATACAATACTGCCCAACATCATAACATATAAATACAGGAAACAGTATAATGAGAGATGATAGTGGTTCTGTCATTGCGATGACCACTTTCATAATAATAATACCTTTACCAAAAATGAGCATATCTTGTGTTCAATTTAAAATCTCACCTCAATGCTCAATGTCTATACCTTCTCTCTGTTTATCAGATAATACCTGAATATATCATGGCCTTGGTCTTCGTCCTCGCCGCTCTCAAAGGTGGGGTAGATTTGTATCAGAGAATAATACTTAAATAAATGTAGTATAGTGATTATACTTGCTAAATTAGTAAGTATAGTTGTCTCACCGCTTTACCTGTCACGAACGACATTTTGAGACATTCTAGACAATCAAGTGATTGAGCTGCTGCTCTAACTATAATCGTACCTTGCTCTCAGTTTATATATACGCGGCACCTTGTTTTGTTAGAGTATGTAGGTTGAGTGTCTGCAACAAAAGATCAGTCTGTATTCATCAGCATCAGCAATCATGCCAGCATCGAGTATTGAGAGATGGTTGCTTGGTTTTTTTACTAGATTTACGTACTTCATTCACATATTAGTCGTCTTGTTAAAGATATCACTGGAAAGCGTATTAGGGGAGATAATACTCTTAGTTCTAGATTTGACAAAGATACTGTTTATTGAGGTGTTGAAAGTAATGATACACATGTCTACTACCCTCGCCTTTGAATTGAGACGAAGAAAGACGAAACATATGCTAAAGAGTAGAAGCTCATCAATGCTTAGGAGTAGGAGCTCAACATATTTGATCCGACGAAGATCAATTCATTAGTATTTAAGCACTTGATGAATCAGGAACACAAACGTTAAGACACAACGGTATCCACAATTATGAGAGACAGAGGGCAGCCTTCCTGTCCGGTGGACGATGCTTCCTATCCTCCCTTTCTCTTATTGACCTATTATCATGACCATATCACGATTTGACTCGTACTCATTAAATCAGAAGTAGAGTAAATACTAGTAACAAACTTGTAAGCATATCCCAACTGATGATAGATACACCTGACGCATCACCTTCTTGTACTTCATAGCCCTCTTCAATTTTAATCTCCTCCTTTTCGTCGGCATTCATATCATCTTGAGGGTTCCCTTCTTCGTTCTCGGAATCGTTTACTACATCATCACTGTCACTGTCACTATTGGTATCAACAGATTTACCCCCCACTTCCCCAAACAAGAGAGATCGCGGATTGGTTGCAAATTCAACTCCACTAAAGAATCTCAAGTGGCAACCATTGACAAGTGATGACTTGATGCATTGTGTCGGTTTGATAACACTACATTCATCTTGATCAATAGCTGCATTCGACGTGTCACAATCATATACATCTACTTCTCCAGTTTCTTCATCGACAGATGTAATCGAAGTGAATGTACCAATATTATCCGACTTCATTGCCTTACATAGATCCGAGTCTTTCATTCAAGGCACATACCGATCCCACGGCACATGAATAGTTATTCTCAGATACAATAGGAACATCCACAGTTTCGCCAGATACTGAAGTAAAGACTGACGCCAAATCAGTACATTCGTCGTCTTCATAGAATGCATAATAGAAATTCTTCATAATTTCCAAGTCATCTTTGTTGTTATTCTCAAACATGGCTGGATTAGACTTGATTTTATCCAAGGTTTGATATGTAGATATTTACATCCATGGAATAGCCCAGAAAATTGACAATAGTCATTATCCATATCCTTCGTTTCTACTTCCGTACCATTGGCAGAGTTGTACGCCATAACAACCGTGTCATCAACGACATTTGAAACTATTGGGATTTGTTCTGGACATTTGTCAGGTGTTAACATATCAAGCACCGAGCATTCAGCGTTGGCTGCGCATAATGTTTGATCAGTAACTAAAGGATCTATCGCCCAACTTGGGAACTGTATGGTAGAGACTAACATAATGTGGAATGAGAGAGTCATACACATCACTATATACACATATAACTCTCTACCCCCTAAATACACACAACTTGGCTGGTAGTACATATGTCTATATGCCGCCAAAAACAACACATATCATATTATACTCACGAGTTCCTGTAACAAATCCATGAAAGTTGACAGCCGCAGCCAGGTTTAGAGTAATGGATACTATAATAGAATGGATGATCAAGTTTTGCAAACTCTTTAATGGTAACGATTGTTGATTTCAGTTCTTCGGCGGCGGCTTTGGCAGTATGGGTGAAGAGCATACTGCAAGCAGAGGGTTGATGTGATGTGCATGATATTGTATTATCTTTATTAAATCTTTTATCTTTATATTTATATCTCTGCAAAGAACATGAGAAGGAGAGATGATGAAGTTGAGCATATGATATATATTGCTATCGATATATACGCACATATAAACTGTATACACATTGCCACCGCCACATCACATCCCATAGGTATTAGTGAGAGGTGGAGCCGAACGATGATCATAAACAACACATCATATGTGTCAATATCCAACACTATATTGCAACGCCATAAATAACACACATTTGCAATAACAATAACTCCGTCGGCCATCAATCTATACATAAGAAGCAGTATTATTCACTCACCCATTGCCGCGATATGATCTGTCAAATGCTGCTATTATCCATGAACCTGCAATAAAATCTTTGAACCTGAGATTTACCCGTTTATGCTCGCCAACTTTCGACTTGGGCTCATTTTGTCCATTTTAATTTTGTTGCCCATCACTTTTTTCTCATTTGACTGACGACGATTGCAACTATTAGTCAAAGGAGTATGATCAGGGGAAATATAATACAATGAAGTTATCATATGTATCATTAGTTATACTATTTCATAGAAATAATGCTTTTTCATCAAGTAGCATAAAAACGAACACGAGATGTGCACAAAATATAAATATAAATTGCCATCAACTTTCATTATTGCAAACTGTCCCTCTTATTGCAACTACTACACATACAACAGTAGCTGGTAGTATATCATATAGAATAGAAACAAAACTGAATAGTGAACCAGACTCAGGCGTAGGCGGTAGGTTATTGTTAAACACATCATGTTAAAAAAAAGTGTGCTTATTGATCTTTGGTGTACAATTTGTCTAACATCTTCTTTTTCTTTTTCTTCCACTATCATGCAAATTAATAGGTGACGGATGGTTTGATGATTATGATGACTTTGTGGATAAGTTAGATTTTGAGGGTGGTGGTTGGGATTCAGGCGCGGATTCACCATTTGATGGCGATGGACGTTCTGATTCATATGGCTCTCGAGGAAGAGGTAGGGGTAGAGGTGGTAGAGGTGGTGGAAGAGGAGGTAGAGAACGAGGAATGACATGGGATCGAGATTTTGGACGTAATAGTAATGGACATGACTATATACGTGATACATCACGAGATGCAACACCAGTCGATGAGACAGCAGTAGATAGATTATTATCAGATCGGTTACATTATCGTAAGAAGCGTATGTTTGATGCTGCTGATGATATGAGAGATGAATTGTTAAATGTACATGGTGTTACTGTTTGGGATAAGGATAGGACGTGGACTACTGGACGAGGTGGTGCTGATACACGTGGTGGACGTGGTGGCGGTGGACGAGGTATGTGCGATTTTGTTTATTGAGAGATTAAAAAGTGCACATATGATGTGCACAAAATCTCATCTCTGTCACTAAACCAACTTTTATACCTCTATTTGCACATGATGTGCATCAAAATCTCATCTACTCATATGCCCGTCACTGTGCACAAAATCCACACTAAACCAACTTTTACATCTCTATTTTATTCAAATATAAAGGAAGAGGAAGGGGTAGAGGAGATAGATTTGATCGTCCTGGACGAGGTTCAGGTAGAGGACGTGGTAGACAACGAGAATTAAATGAATTTGGACATGATTACACCTGTGTAGGCCCGGTTGATCCAACATTTTGTACATTAGCCGAAGAAGAGATACATGATATGATACGTGAACGTATGGAATGTAAAATGGCACGTGATTTTCAAACTGCTGATAGTATCCAGGCACAGTTGGAAGGTGCTGGTGTTGATGTGCATGATGGGATGAAGGAATGGCGTGCCGATGGTCAGCAGTGGATGAGAAGTGAGCGTAAGTATAATGAAAGACCAAGTCGTGAATCAAGAGGTCCCAAGACATATTATCAACGTGGTCCTGGTAAGACGTTATCAGCTGAACAGATTGAAACTATAACTGCATTGGTTGCTGAGAGGAGTGAATCGAAAGCGGTAGCTGATTACAACCGTGCCGATGAGATATTCGATCAATTGCAAAGTGAATACAATGTCAATGTTGATGATAAACGTGCCGAATGGGCATTACTGAGTGAAGAATATCTACTCAATGAAGCAGATTCATCCTTTGTTCCTGATGATGATGTACAAATGAAGATTGGTAAGCTGCTCGGAGATAGGATATTGGCACGTAAATGTCGAGACTTTGATAAAGCTGATGATATAAGAGATGAATTAAGGGAGGATTATTTAGTTGAGATTGATGATAGGAGTAAAGATTGGGTAGTTGTTGCTCCAGAAGGATCACGTTGGGCAGATGATGATGAAGAAGGAGATGATAATATTGTGAGTAAACAAGAGTGGGATGAAGAAGACGACGATGAGGGTTCTGACGAGTCAGGGGATGATTCTGATATTGATGCTTTCATGGAGGAAGTACTGGGATCATCTAAGGTGGATAAAGATGGAGTTAGTATAGAAGAGGGAGATTCATCATCTGAATCATTAGACGAGGCAAGCTTGATGGCGATGACAGTGCCAGAGCTGAAGGAGATACTGAAAAGCAAAGGTTTAAAGGTTGGAGGCAAGAAAGCAGAATTGATCGAGCGGTTGCTTGATTAGCCAGTACTGCCATAACCATAGTTTCTACTTTAAGTTTAAAGATTACATTAATGCCTCACCAGATAATACATCATGACTTTGACCGTACCCCTTTCTTGTCCAGTCTTCCACCTCTACTCCTTTGCCCCATGTCTAATGCAAACTCCTCCCTTCCGAGCTTGGTTTGTGCATCCTTCATATTTGCAAGTCTTAGGAGGCTTCACTTTGGCCCCATGCTTGATGCACACTCCTCCCTTCTGAGAATAGTTTGTGCATCCTTCATGTTTACAAGTCTTAACTAATGCGCCATGTCTATAACAAACTCCCTGATTGATCACGTTGTTTGTACATCCTTCATGCTTGCAAGTCTTCCTCTTCACTACTGCCCCGTGTCTAGCGCAAACTCCTCTATTGATAACTTGATTTGTACATCCTTCATGTTTGCAAGTCTTTTTCTTCTTTACCTTCGCCCCATGCCTCATACAAACTCCTCTATTAACAACTTGATTTTTACATCCTTCTTGACTGCAATACTTGTATCCCTTATGCTTTTTCATACACGTACCACTCTCAGCTGCTTTTCCACTGCATCCCTTAACAGAACACTCCACACGAGCAGCCTTATCAACAATCGCAAACTCTCTATGACCGTAACATACTCCTCCCTTCTTGGCTCGATTCATGCATCCTTCATAGCTGCAACGATTATATCCCCCATGTTTTGCCCTACACGTACCACTATCAGCTGCTTTTCCGTTACACCCTTCGAAAGAACACTCTGTTCGAACAGCCCTTTGGACTGTTTCATTACTCTTTTCTACTTCTCTTTTTCTTTTATTGCAATATCTCCGCTTCTTTTTTCTTGTGCGTTGAATGTCTACATCTTCCAAATTAGACGCTTTAGTAGAGTTTGCTAATAAGCGGGAAGACTTCCGTCGTCTTTTTGGTTCTTTCATTGTATTGACGTATTCATCATCGGTACTATCCTCTTCAGTCTTCACCTCGGCCCTCACTTTGACTCCTTCTTTAATGTTGATGGATAAATTGTTTTCATGTGAATGTGATCTATCAGTATCTTTATCATCTAGCTCCTCCTCGTTGTCTGTCTCCTCGCTCTTGATAGGATCAAATCCTATTTTCGACGAGACAACATACTCCGGAGTATTCTGTTCATCATCAGTGCTTATATCATCTTCCTCAACCTTTACTTTGACATCACTTTTGATTTTGATGAGGGGTTGTATTGATGTATTGGTATCCTTATCTATATCTTCGTCATCCGTCTCTTCTTCATTCTTGATCGGATCATATCCCGACGAGGAGACAACACACTCTGGCTTGATATCCATGGCTTTGTGCTGGCCTATTGTCAATAGGGAAGATGACATCATAACACTGCAAAGACCTAGATCTAGATAGTCAAAAGATATCATGGCGATACAACGACTACCTTCTTCCCCTTTTCCTCCTGTAGCCTGTACCTGTAGTAGGTTGCCATATTGCAACAACAACCGCTTGATATATCTACACAAGCATCGAATTAACATGGCCACTCGTGATACCGAAGGAGGACGGCGTGAGATCGAGTCGGCAAAGCAACGTTTATCAGCTGCAAAGTCACATGACAATTTCATATCCAAAACATTAGTATCCGCCAAGACCGCAGAAGATATAGCAAGGAAGACATTGGCTGCGGCAAAGAAGACTAGAGAGGATATAGAAGCGCAGGCTAAATCTTCTAATAAAGAAGTATCTGATGCCAAGAAGTTTTTGGTGGAAGTGGAGAAACGCTGGGAGGTGATTGCAATTGATATCGATGATGATATGTCAACAAATAAGAAGAATGACAAAGAGAGGTGTAAGAAGTTTTTGGTGGCGGTTACCGGATTTCATGATGACGCCAATAGATATCGGATAAAGTCAATGGCAAATGAAATTGGAGCTGATTGGTCTGATAATCTTAGTCGTAGGAATACTCACTTGGTATGTGAGAAAGCAGAAGGACAGAAATATACTAAAGCATTGGAATGGGGTATACATGTTGTTTCAATTGAGTGGCTTCATCACATTGTAAAGTATGGATATGACGAAGGATTAGAAGATGAGTTTTCATTGAACAATACACAGCAACAGACTGATACGAAAAAAAGTGGTAAGAAGAGGAAGGCGGCTGCTATATCGCCTCAGAGTAAGAAAAATAGTAGTGATAACAATGCAGAGAAAGAGGATAGTCAATACTTTGAATCAGACGCTGCGGTACTAAATGGTTATCCAAATATTAAAGATGTTGAGAGTTGGAATCGGATATATGTAGCAGCAGATAGATAGTGACAAAGGTGTGCAGCATCATACAATAATACATAAACGGAATAAATAAGAAAAGAATCAAAGATACCGAATGGAATACATACACATATCAATCATGCAAGGTCAATACAACTAGACAGAAACTACATATTAGTCCAAATAACAGAATCCTTTTTATAAGGTTCACCTCAAATTCAGGAGCTCACACGGCCGCTCCACTTATCAAACAGTAAAGCAAGGTGTACCATCTACTACTTGCCAAATCTCATAAATATAAACATGGCTACTCGTGATACCGAGGGACGGCGTGAGATTGAAGCCGCTAAGCAACGTCTATCTGCTGCCAAATCACATGTCACTTTCTTATCCAAAACATTGGCAACTGCTCAAGCATCCGAAGATGCAGCCAAGAAGGCATGGAAAAAGGCAAAGAAGAATAGAGAAGACATTCAAGCACAGGCTGCAGACTCAAAGAAAGAGCTAGCCGAGGCCAAGAAGTTCTTAGCGGAGGCCGAACAACGTTGGGAAGTTATTTCCATTGATGATGATGATGATGATGATGATACACCACAAATGTCTCCACGTGAAAAAGGAAACGACAATAATAATGATGATGATGATGATGAGGTTATTACATTATCTGATTCGCCGCCCCGCGATCTGGGAAGATCATCAGTATGGGATTCAATCTTTCGTGAAGCAGCTACTAAACATATTACAGTTCAAGGATGTGGTACATCAACAGTGAACGGGATATATACCAAAACAGGTACATTATGTGAAGGGTCACCAACTTATAGTAAACAAGGACTGTATAATGGTGATTCAGAGGTGATCGTAATCTTTTGTAGGAAGATGTTGTCTGGGAATAAGTTTTGGTATATTGGGATATCAGGGAAACCTGTCCTCTTTTATAAAAGTTCAAGAGCAGTGGGTGCTGGTCCAAATGCTGGTAGTGCAGTTTGTCCACCGAGTTTGGCAAATGAATGGGTGAAGGAAGATGCATATAAGGGGCTACTCCCTCTGCCTAGAGTTAAGCTTGGGATGCGGGGATTTGGGGGTATCTGATTGTGGAGAGGACTAGAAGTAGTTATGGAATGATGCCGATGCGTTATAAACATTCTTTTACTTTTAACATTTACGGATATTGTCAACACTCTTTATCCATCCATCTCTCTAATGCTCACTTAGTGGTGTACACATGTAGTGCCATTTCATAAGCAATTCCTTAACACGTCCCAAAGCCACCTGAGCATCCTCTTGTTGATGAGCAAGCAAAAGATGTAACCAATCGTCTGCAATATCCTCGTCAGTCTTTGGCTTGCCTTGCACCATTTGAGTATAAGCTTGTTCAGGTACTGGACATGTAGTAAAGAAGGCTGGTACACAGTACCGAGTAC
>Ga0075439_10071_pt1 | contig 17303 bp, 19 predicted proteins | sample MintriSingleCell_FD_74264 | JGI IMG/M metagenome (GOLD analysis project Ga0075439, IMG submission 74264) | Marine eukaryotic communities from Monterey Bay, USA to study complex ecological interactions - Minidiscus trioculatus JGI Plate_4_G5... | ecosystem: Environmental > Aquatic > Marine >... | reverse complement strand
CACTCCGCGATATGGAGTTCGACAAGCTGCCATCCAATAGCATGCCAATCGTATTTATCAACAAGACCAACTTTGAGCCACTACATTTTTATGTACTGGTACACCCCTTAATAAAGTTTTCACCAACATGAAAACTGAACTCGCACATTAACATGCATAATGAGATAGATACCTTAAGAGATATTTGTATCGATGAATCGATGATGGCGGCATACCCTCTACTACTAACTGCAGTGTAGTAGATTAGTTTGATGGATTTGTGATCGGCAGCAACGGCAAAAATGAAGATATGATGTAATGAAACAAATGGATACCATCGCCATCAACGAACATGATCGGCTCCGTACAAATGCGGCTCATTTAAAGAAGATTTAATTTAAGCTCCTACATTTAGTTTTAACCTCTCGACTTCACTCGAGACAAAACATCTTCACTCCTTTGATATGCCAGCCGTGGATGGTATGTTGTAAGCACCATCTCTTCTTATCACGACTTGCCATTGAAGACTTTCTTTACATTATTTGAATTTGAACGTCGAGTACGAGCTGCAGTTGAGAAGTCGATCTTCTTCGTCGGCTTCTTGAAATGGCTGCCACCTTTCTCCTTAGCCTCAATGTGACCATGAATGTCACTACTCCTTGCCTTCTTGTTTCGTAAGGCTCGAGTTCCCCATGGACTCTCTTCATCAATTACCTCGAAAAGTAAAACTAGTTCATAGTAGTCACCTGTGATTGTATGAGTACATTCATCTTCGATGGGCAGGATTTCAGTAGAGTTAGCATTCATAACAGCAACCAATTCATGTCCAGGTGGAAGTAATAGACACGCATCAACTTCCCAGATAGTAGCTGATGAAAGAATCATAGGGTAAAACAGTTCCTCGTTCGTACCCCAAACCCAGTCCTGAGGGAAGGTGACTACCAAGTCGTCGATATTCTCTTCTTCTTGCAATAACCTTCCCTTACCATTACCCTTTACCCTCTTACTCTTTGCACCTCGCGCTTGTGTCTTTGTTGCACCAGAAGAGTTTGCTTTAATGAGTGACATGAATTCGAACGATAGAGACGTCCCCTCGGGTGCAAGGTCTTCCGATAATGTACATACACGCTGATTGGTTGACTTGAATGTTGCACATGCAATACCAATGTTGATCATACCCTCGCTAGCCTCTGGATAAGTAAGACAACTATCGTCGATATTACCAGAGGCAATGGCATACCCAGGGGGAGCAGAATCAAAGTAAGTACCAGCCTCATTGGCTGAATAATCTTGAGAGAGCTGTGCAACTCTGACTTCAATACCATCATCAAAGTATGTGTCAACATTTGAATTAGTCATAATGTCTTTGCAAGATACCTTGTTGTTTGGGCAAGATGATCTAGTCTGATCAACAATGTGAAGCACAACTTCCAAGTCACAAGTAACGATGGCATCGGTGAAAGCCTAAAGCAAGTGAGGCATAAGAGTAAGAACAACTTGAAAAGAACGACTTTCGAAACATAGAAACATATATGAACTAAAGCTACCTACTCTCTTACCTTGGTGGGAGATTTACTGGGTGAGCTTGTGGTACATGTATCTAGGGTCTGACATACATTACCACTTGCTGTCTTCAAATATACTCCATCGTTGCAGGTAGAAGATGTGACGGCATTATCTTTGAAACAGTTCATAGAAATAATGGAGGACTCAGTTGTGTACCGTTCGTCCCCGCTAACAACAAACGCGGCATTGCCACTGAAACCAATATAACTATTTCGCTCTAGAGTCAACATTGAGTTTGAACCATCATCCCTTGATTGCCATGAGATGAATGACGAAGTTGAGTATGGATTTGGATTCACCTCCAATAAACCATTATTATCAAATCTATTGTCTTTCAATGTGAAATCCCCAGCTTGTATACCCAATAATAATCCTTTGTTATCACTAAAACTACAACTTTCAATGGTGATTTTATTTCTTGTATCTACTGCTGTATATACTATAATTGGTATTTTACCGCTAGGTATTGTTTGTCCATTGCTGTATATTGAAGTGTGTCGTGAATATAGAGAGAGATAATAGGTGCATAAGATATGAACACATGACAAAAATATGAGACTATGACTGTGAAGGCACAAACTCACTCTCTAAAAGTACTACCACTAACAAATAGTTCACTGCCATCCTGGACATAGAATAAGCTATCTTTAGTTAGTCTATTCTTCCATACAAAGTTACCATTAATACGTAATGTATTAGATTTTCGTAATACAAATCCACCGTACGAATCTGTCGGTTCTAATGTAACTTGAGGTGTAAAGTCAATGACACAACTCTCCTCTTCCTCCGCTACAGCTAAGTTACCGTCAGTAGATATACAATTTAATACAAATTCTTGATTAGTATTTTGATTTAAATATATCCTAGATCCTGTATCTAACTTGGGTATTAATGGGTCTTTTGATGTGATACTCCATGATAAAGGATTCGACGATGCACAAATGTTAATTGTTATGACGGATGATGTTGAGGGTGGTGATTTGAAGATTGTGGTATATAGATCTGTTATTGATGTGTAGTTTGTACATGATGTTACAGATGATGCTAGTGTTGATGTTGTGGCGAGTAGGAGGAGAAGGTTGAGTATTGCAATTGCAAAGTATTGCATTGTTGATTTGCTTTTTCTCTCTACGCGGATAACCCCAGAACCGAGAGCTTTGCCAGCTAAATGACTACTTATAAACCGTATAACAGTACTTTAATAATCAGTGAGTTGAGGATTGTCAAAGTATTGTACATATCGATCAAAACATGTTGGTACCTATGAGTGTAAAGAGATTATGAGAGTATATTATCGTACGTACGTAGGCTAGCTTTGCCCTATGGTACTGGTCCTTATTGGTCTCTTCTACTTCTAGTACATAGGGTTTCTACTCTCAGGCAATACTTGTATCAGTTATACATAACTCTCTTTCAAATAGTCTCCAGTCTAAAAGTGTATAGAGGATGTCAAGTTATGTTGATAAAGATACGGCAACGGTATCCTTTTCTAGTTCTAGTTCTCTACCTAAGTGGACTTTCATCCGTAGGTAGGGTCATACACAAGAGAGTAACAAGGTAGACAAATGGTTTACACTCTTTATTAGACTTTCTTCATACAGTTTAAATTGCCACCAAATCTATCCAAAGAAACTTGCCACTCTATATCAATATCAGACTCGTTTCCGCTCTTCTTGACCCCCTCATCTCAACTCTCTATACATTTTACTCCTTCTTCGTCTTCCCAGTCAGTGGATCCAACTGATATGCAGGATTAACACGATCATCTTCATTATATTCACGAAAGGTACCAAATATCCGATCCCAAAATACAGTATACTGACCATAATTCGATTGTGGTATACGATGATGTACGTCATGATGTTTACTATCGAATATAGTCCATCCATTCTCCTTCTTCTTTGTATTCTTCTCCTCTTCTTCTCCTTTATCATTACTAGAAGACGTTGAGGTCAAACTAGGGATAGAGGCAACAACATCGTGTCGAGTATGATTCAACCCAGCCAACGCGCCACCAATCCCAATAAATAACAAAGCACCTAACCAACTAACATCCATACCATGAAAACCAATTAGTGATGGCATACCACTAACAACTAAATGTAATACCCAAACATGATTAAATTCACCTAAGAAGAATTCAATAGGGTGAACATTCACGGCATCAATGTTAGCTCGGGATGGTGCTTTTTGGTAATGATGATGTTTATGTATGTATGTGTATATTGATTTAATGTGTAATAACCAATGTAGTAGTGTGTAGAAGAAGTCATAGGTGATGAAGAGGATTGGTATGGGTAATATTGTATTGGTGAATGATAAGTCTGTGAATGACCATATGCCTGATCCGCCATTACAGCAATTGTGTTGACCAAAGGCATCTTCTTCTTTATGACTATCATGCTTGTCGTGCTCAACATGATCATCCAACTTACGAACACTCCATAAATAACCAAAGTAACAATAAACAAACATACCCGTCATACATTTATTAATACCAATAAATAAATAATCTTTATATGTAAAATTATCTAAATGTTTACCACGAACTGGTATCCCTTTGTTACTGTTCACTTTGGGTGGTATATGATATACTAGCTTTGATAGTAGTTCTAATGCTAGTATAACTATAATTGTTAATGTTAGTATGTCGGAGAGTGATTGTGGTGTGGTTAGGTTTGTTAGGAGGTGGTTTGTTATATCGTTTGTTGTTGACGATTGTTGTTCATGTTTTGTGGAGGATAAAGTTGGTATCGTTGAGGCAAGCCGAGTGGCCATACCTATTGTTGAGTCGATTATTGAATCCATTATTATATTCTGTTGTTCTACTAATGTATCTTATCCAGTACTACTACTCTTATTGAAAGAGTTGCTTTGCCAACTCAGTTTTTGCGATTTTTCAATGAACCGGTATCCTTTCTACTCTAGGCACTGAATGATATTATGGGGGGTCAATATGGAGGAGATATTAGAATAAAGCAGTTCATATATACCTACTGACCACCATATATGTATTGAATGACTGTCAATAGTTCCAACTTTTCAATATCTTTCAATTGGTGTCACGGGTATCCTAGATTTCGAGCATTTCAAGACGCTAGTACATGTCTGCCATAGTCTATAGTTGGTAACTTCTTATGTAATATTCTAATATTCTATTTCATTATATCCAGTCTGTTGTTGTCGTGTAGTTGTTATAACTTTTACTGCTAATGACCCGTCTGGATTGGTAGACCGTTCAATAGTACCATTTCCACTTGCCAGTTGTATTGTTGCTTGATTTGGCAAGAGTTCTGATGTTGTTGTTGTAGTAGTAGCATTGATGGGTGTTGCAATTACAGCGGATGCAAGGGGGAGGGTGGTTTGTTGTTCTCCTACTATGACGGACGCTTGTGTCGGTGCACTCGGAGCTCCATCGTCACCTCTGATATCACCTACTACAATCTCTGGATCATCATTTGTAATTGTCATGGTATATATATTGGTTGTATAGTGAGTGATTGTTCGAGCAGAAAAAATGACGATTAGACGTTTGTCGTGCTCATAAAAGTGTGTAGTATCTTCATCTATTGAGCGATTTGGTCCAATCCTTTTTTGCAGTAGTTCATATTATTGTTGGCATTGATTAAGTGTGCTGAAGTGTATTTAAGGATCCTTTGTTGGCCGTAGGAGGCCATCATAAGCGATTTGGGTGGGGCGGTATCTTGAGAATTTTGAGTTTCAGAAAAAGATACCGCTTTATTTCATACAGTGGCCCTTCAGAAAAATGTCAAATGATCGGCCATTGCAATAAACTGAACAGGAATAGTCGCCTAAAATTGCATAAGGCTACTCTTAAACATATTTGTAGTTCATATGCCGTCCGGCGTCGAGATTAGAGGACCTTGCAAATTTTGACTTAGTAGCCTACTATGGCGGCCTATTCAGATAGTTTATAACTTAAAAACTAGTGATCGGTGGCCAAAAATAGTTGCATATATGAAATCCTCATGCAATTCTACGTCATATACGATGTTGCAATGGTTATATATCATTGATTTCAACATCTTCATATTAAGCTTTGTTAGTATTTTCCTTAGAGGATACCCCTGCTCAAACTCAAAATTCTCCTACGCAAGCTACTGGTATCCAAAAATAGGGAAATTTCATAAATCGGGAAATATCATATTTATGGCTATAATATTGCAATTATTATAGTAAAACTATATATGTATCTCTTCTACTATGTATTGGAAGTGTGCATGTAAGTAGATTTGATCTAGATATGAATATATCACTTGTTATAGCTATTTAGCTAAAATTGTATACTGTTTTTCCTTCATACCATCTTTTATAATGAATTTTGGATCAAAATACTATCATAAATGGATTCTTTGTGCAATTTTACATCATATAGGGTGTCTTCAATAATATAACTGCAAATATTGCAATAAATATACGTTCATTTTAGGATTTCCCTAGCACTCTGGCCTAAATTTCCCAATTAGGATACCAAAAGTGATCGCTAAACTACCTAAATTTTGTTAGCAATTAGACTATTTTGGCGATTGGTATCCTAATCGGGAAATTCCCTATTTTCTGAAGCCGGTAGCAAGATATGCTACGTATAGCAGGGGTTCATATTAAAAATGGGGTGAAACGCCAGACAGACCGCTAGTGCAAAATCTCAAACTTCAACTCCTCAACTTGGAAAGAAAGTAAAGCTAGCTAACTCTAACAAAACTTGACGATAAATTATCCGTCCTTGATTCTGCCTCTCATTTTATTATGATTGCTCGACAATAATGGCGACAGACGGCAATACAATTAATTGATATTAAATAATCAAATAAAAGTACTGCAACATGATTATGAGTTATGTTGTAGATATATTGCAATAACAAATAATATGATCGCCGCCGCCGAAGAAGATCAACAATACTTATCTTTATGCGATGAAAAAGAATTACTCACCCGACAATATAACATCACCGGCCTTTATTACGCGCTATTGTACAAATGATATAACACGAGAATAACAATAGATGGCAGTATACTAATTATTAGACGATGATCGCCGCCGATAGCGCTATCTCCATCTCTTTTCCTCAATAAATAATAGTGACAAGTTGCATCAAAACAATATAAGTAACTACTGCTGATCAGCCGCCATCCTATTCATTGCAATACAAGTCCACCCTAGTCTCCTCGCGTAACTAGAACATTGATGAGTATTATTGCAGTGAGTGGTACTATTACATACGTGCCATCGTCGAGCATCGTTGTCATCCTCGTGTTATCGTCATAATATAATATCTAATATACGTACTCTTTCGGTCTGTGACCCAAGCGGTAAGGAAGATGCATGATATAAATCGTATATTCTAATAATACAAAGAGTGCATTAGATATTTATATTAGGGCGGAAATGATGGGAAATGACAGGATTAAACTTCTTGTGGCGGTCAATTATGATGTTTAGATGAGCATGGAACTTATTTAGAATTGTTTGTTGATGGTAGTTGTGGTAGTGTTAGAAGTTAAGCACAATAGTGAGGTAGGATTAGATGAGGTATTAACATTTGGTGGTATAATGTTTTGTTATTGTGATATGCTGGGAAATAGAGTTAAGATTGTGTAATATCCAGTTAGATACTAGATGAGGTAAGGTATAATGTGCATATGATACATATGTGCACATCACAACAATATCTAACATACATATCTTATCTCTTTTAATGTTGCCATTCACCCCATCAAAAGTGTATTTGTAAGTAGTACATCATGTGCATATATTCTATACAGTTTTAATTTATATTGTATTTAAATAACAACAGCTAACATTTCTTTTGTTTCTTCCTTCTCTTTTCAGCAATCTTGTCAGCTCTCTGTTTTCTAGATTTGGCAGCATCAGCGACACTTGGCTTGACATAATCATCATCAGTTACCGTCTTTCTCTTCTTGGTGTCACTCTTCTTTGGGGTGGTAGCATGTTGGTGTGTGGATTGAGCTTCAGCATTTGCCTTTTTGGATCGGGCTTTAAGTCCAGTACGGAATGCAACCTGCCCGTGCTTCTTTACGTTAGCTTCCTTCCAGTGACGGAATACAACTGCAAATCGGGCATGGATGGCTTTGCTGAGGATGGTATTATATACCTCAGCAGCAGCACTTTGGCTATTCATATCACACAACGATATGAACTGAGATTTTAAGCGTTCGTCTTCCATCACACGCTGTTTTCCAATGTCGAACGCGTGCTGGGGATCTCTATTGATTTTATTTTCATCAAAGGAGGATCGGATCGTATGCATCGCTTGCTTACCCCATTCAAAGTAGCGGCTGTTGATTAAGGTGAGTCCTCCACAGTTTAGTAATGCCAAGTGTCCGTCGTAATACTTGCTGATATACTCATCATTCATCTCTCTCCCCCTTAGAAACATTGAACAAAGGACAGTTCTAAGTTTCTCATTACTTGACGTGTCGGCAGGGAACTTCTTCAATGTACTGAATACAGCCCAACCAATGAAACGATTCACTTCACTATTCTCCTCACAGGCTGTCATGGTAGTATTGGATGTATTATGAAACAACTCTGGATTTCGAGACTTCCTCGACTTCTCCAGTGCATCCCTCATCCACTCATTCTGCATACGACTCAATGATATGAATATCATCACACAACCGGCACGATTGTCAGCCAAGGAACACGGCAAGGCCTGGCATAGGGCATCAAAGTCATCAGAGAGATGAAACTGATGTAAGTCATACTCATATGATGTGTCATCTTTCTTCTTCCTGTTTTCAAATGACTTTACAGTGATCTCGAATATCTTATCCTGCATTCTCTGACATGCCTTATCAAACTGTTTTAACTCATCAGGCTCGATTGTATCATTTATCAAACGTTCAAACCAAGATGCCATTGGTGTGTTTAAAGCCAAACGTATCCTTTGGCGGAATATATCCTCATCAAGCAGGGCTGCAAGATATCCATTCGGCAATTTCTTCTTCAGCAAAAGTTCCAATGTCTCATGTTCGAACTCACTCAAAGATGATAAGAGTGTACAACGATCAACATCTGTGGAGAATGCAGGTGTTATCCACTCATTCTCATGGTAAGTTATTTCACGTGTGACAACCATTTCGTCTGCCTTCTCCTTTCTATTAGAATGATATTTAACTAACTCTCTTGGTCCGATCGCGTTCCCTTCTACAATATCTCCCAACTCAGCTGACGAGTACATCTTGTTATTCTTCAAAGACAAGGTGGCTTGAGTTGCTTTCAACATATCCTTCGACGCCACAAGTGCAGCATAACTTGTTGCTGAATCAGCCTTCATACCTCGTACATAAGAGAACCAAGCTTCAATGTTACTCGAGTTGGAATGTGCAGGATTGATACCTTTTATCCGTGGCACTTTAAATCTGTTGGATATATCATCACAATACTTTAAAAGAGCACGGCAATATGCAAAGAATCCACGGCATGTCATCCTTAGATTTCTCCAAGTCTTGGAAGCTAGAAACGTTAGTGCCCAATCTTCTTCGTGGTTTTGCCTTCTCTCGAGCTGCTTCCTTTTCAAGCCTTCGAAGTAGTTGAGACTTTCCTGTATTTGAGTTTCATATCTAGTGGTAGATATTAATCACAAGTAACAAATTGGTTAGAACACAAGTCAAGCCCTAATCATTTCTTCATAAGTCTGAACATCCCAGACTTAAACACAAACTTACCTGCCAATATTACCCCATGATAATAACAAGTCAGTATTCATCAATATGGCATTGAATATCTCGTGCACATGAGCCAGCCATTCAAATGAGCTAATAGATGAAGCAATAGTGTCAAAATCAATATTTGCAGTTGGTGTAGTAGTTGTCGGAGTGGGCTCGTCATTCATATCTGCCATGTACTCATCGTCGATTGAAGTTCCAAACTCGGCATCTGCTCTTGCAACATTAAGTTTCTGCTTTAAATCGGCAGCAACCTTAGGCCAATATCCAATAGGAGAGTGCATATCTCTCTTCATCCATTCAGCTCGAGGCACATCAAGCATAGTGTATAAGTGTTGTGAACACTCAGCTAAAGTCTTCTCAGCAAAGACTCGCTTGGCTTCTGAACCATTCATCACTGACCATTTCGATAAGATAACTGTACTTTCTCTGATATTGGTAAGTGGAGCTACACCATTGATTTCTCGATTTCCTCTGAGGAGAAGTTCTCTTATCACGATTCTCTATCCGTCTCTTCTCTCTATTAGCTTTGACACTCTCTCTTGTCTTGCAAGTTGAGCATAGACTGCCGTTGTTCTTCTTCTGTTTACAAACCCGATGTACATTGCAACACTGACATATCATAAACATTCTTGACTTTCCAATATCAACACGATCACAACCATTGGCATTCAAAAACTTTGCAAGTTGTTTCAATACTATATCAGAAGATATATCACACTCATTAATTTCCTTCAGCCGCTTGGATACCTTCTTACCAAGCTCTTCATTACTGAGTATCTTAGACACGTGATCTTCAAACATCTTTGGATGACGTCGCTTATTTAGATTCTTGTATACATTACTGCACTTCTTACACCGACCATATTTATCAACATCATCATTCGTACATCCTTGAGCATGCCATTCTTTAGAGGCATTCATATACCAACCTTGCTTTGAAATATACTCGAATCCACCTGTTTGTAGTGCAAAGTTTGATATCTTATTAGACTGAATACCGTGGCAACATCCATTGTCATTACAGGTAGAGGAGGTAGGCCAAGTAAGATCCTTGAGATCTACTGGTGAATCGCCCTCCTTCATTCTCATGATACCACGAAGATATTCAGCGGTTGTATTAGTTGGTACGTATTGTTTCTCTATCATATCCCTCATCATTCTACCACGAACATGAGATCCCTTATTTGTTGATGATAAAATCTCTGCCGCCTCAGCTATAGTATACATCTTAGCGGCTGGGCGAGGTAGAGATGCACCATCGGCATATGACAGTTGTTTGAGAGGTGACACGATGGGTGTTGTAGACTTTGCTGATAAAGTAGCAGTAGCACGTGATGCTAACGATATACGTGGACGATACATAGTAGATGATGATAATAGTATATTAGTCAGCGGCGGCGTCAATAGAGGTGTACTATAGATGTGGTATGTTTTATTATTGTTATTAGTTATTGCAATAATGGCAACTAAAAAATTATGAGAGCATAATGATGGTACACCCTAGAATTCAAATCAACCATTTCAAATTACGAGAATTTCTGTCTATTTGCAACGGTCAACATGGCGGCGGTGGTGAGATAGAATCACCGCCGCCGCGCCGCTGCCTATTGTCGAGTAGATGCAATGGAGGTATTTGCAATCAATCGCCACTCTTGATTGTTAGTTATAAAGGCTATACATATAGGATAATACCATTAGTACAACAGAATGATACATCAACAACTTCTATGCATTATATGCGGCACCACAGTACATATCGGTCGTTAGAGTTGATATTCTATATGATAGTAGCAGCGGAACACATGATGTGATCATTTTGCAAATGTAACTAACAGCGGGAGAGGGGAAATACCTCTCTAGTTCTAGGTCATTTTCTGTGCAATATCCAACCAAAGTCGGAGGATTTATCGTCAAGAAATCAAGAGCTTTTCTTGCCAAGTTGATTTAGGTATCTTTTAGATGGTCTGTCTGGCGTTTCACCCCATTTTTAATATGAACCCCTGACGTATAGGAATTGTACCGGCGCAAATCGCTTATTCATCATTTGTCATGATCATATCTTTTTTTGCATGAAGAAAAGATAGCGGTATCCTTTTTTCTGCCTCATGGCCCTGTGCTAATGCTAATATCTCTTCTATTACTTGATACGTCCATCTCAGCGCTACTTTTTCCTTATATACCCAATTCAATGCATTATCTTCAGAATCTTAGTGTACTTTTGGTCTATTATTTCATACCGTCAGTAAATGGCGTAGAAAATCAAACTACACCAACAACATCACCCACGAGCAATAATGAACAACAGCTACAATTAACTGATGTATCAGCAATATGTGATCCGTCCATAGCTGCCATTACTGCATGGCTCGTATTGGTAATTGTAAGTTTATTGAAGAATGTAATGAGTCATGTATACTCGGCAAAATCGCATCATATGTGTAACAATAATTTGTGCTCATATCATGTGTTCTCATCTCCTCTTCTATATACTGTTGACGGTGTCTTGGCTATTGATCTCATATCGTATGTTCTCCTCCTCATCGACTTCTCTCATATCTTCTTTATACTTTATCTTATTGTCTTAGACTTTGGAGGTAAATGACTTTAGGTACTATCTTCAGCTTGCTCATACGTCATCCAAAGATAATAATAATGCAAACAATAACACTAATAACAACAATAAGATATCTCATCATCGGTATGTTGCAAGCCTAGTTGCCATTAGACTCGGTCTACGAGATGCAATTATAGATGCGGCTATACTTTACTCAATAACATATTCAATTGTGGCAGGTTTAACTTGGAATGATACAGATCCAAACATTGTATACATTATTTGGGGAATAAGTGCAATTACTTCTGCATTCATTTTAGCAGTCGGTGGATTAAAGGTGCCACAATGGATGGGGTATTATCACAAGTCAAATTTACAATTCTTAACTGATACATCGGGTAGAGCTCCGTCCGCTGTGCGTACATTACAGAATGAAGGATCCCAAATAACAACTGACTTTCGGTATAAAGTTCGTCTTGGTTGTGGCAAGCATTTTAACAGCTTTATCTGTTACTTATTACCATTCTATGTCAATCTTAAAGTATGGGCATTGTTCATATCGATAACAGTTGGGATTGCTTTTGGGTTAGTTTATCTATTTGTCTTGCACAAATGTAAACAGAGATATGATGTACATTTGGGAAGAGTTGCAATGTCTGCCAGTGCTTTTCTATGCGTTATAAGTGCGTTGGTATTTGTGTGGGGTATGGATATCATATCTCATATCTGGCAATGGAACCTAACAGATCAACGTTGGGTATTGGGAGTTACTACTTTCTTTGGCTTTTCGGCCGCACTTGTCTTGATTCAGATTATTCAGTATTATGAGCAAGTTAAGTTTGATAAAGATCATGTATTAGAAGAGGGAAGTGAGCAAGAGATTGAACACTTGTTTGTTGAGGATGTTAATGAGACTTGTGTACAAGAAGGCCATGATCAGCTTGGGTTAGGGGATGCGGAATCACTTTCAAGGGAAGAGCCATTATTAGAACAATCGCAGGAGAGTCCTGAGGTAGATGAATCAGAGCGATACATCTTTAGAGCCAGAAGAGAGCTTGCAAAACTAAAAGAGGTTGCTTCTATTGATGGAAGTAGCAGTCCAAAACAAGTATATGATGCTTTTGCAACGATTGAGCAACCTGAGATGAAGTGGTACTATCGCCTGTGGCAAGTCATGCCAATCAAGCCTCTTTATTCGTTCTTACAGTCAATGTGGGCACACACTTGTATGTGCTGGAAAGTCCGCGTTAGTATTGTTTTATCATGTGAATGTGAATGTTAGTGCTCAATATGTAGTCTTGGTGATTTGACTACTTCATTTGACCTACATTTGGTTTGTTTAATTGCCTCTGCAAGTCACATGTACTAATGCAAGTTTATATCATCTCTCATTATAAATCTTGATGACGCGCATCTTCCAGTCCATGCCAGGCTCATAAGATTGATGACGATTCAGGCTACTATACCAATTCATTGTTTTACAGACTATACTACATATTGGTCAAGGTAATCAAATTCGTCATCAATGTTTTGGCAGTCTATGTGGCCGTGATAGCATGCGGAGCAACGGTTCAGATCAGAAACACAAAGGCCAAGCTACCTTATGTCCAACACGTGTTGTACGATGGCCAGAATGAAGGTCCAGTTTGTTCGTTTGATGAGAAATGTGGTACCATACAAGGATTCGATAATGTAGAGGACTCGTTAGATGCCAATTACACCGTTGCCCATTGCGGTGAGTGTGGAGCCTGTTCTACATGGAATGATATGGAATTACAATATAGCACACGAGACGATCTTGCCGAAAGCGCTCAAGACTGTGCAAAGAAGAGTTTGTTTGGTGGTAGTATAGAAGATCTTCAGAAATGTTTAGAAGAAGACATTGGCTGGACATCGGACTGTGCCTTGTGCTGGGCTGAGGATATAGTATGCACCAAGAAGTTTTGTACCTTCATCTTTCTACAGGAAAGTCTGTGTTAGTATTGTTTTAGGCAGGTGTTCAGTGTAAAGGCTCGCTTCTTGACTGCTTTAGTTGACCTTGAAGTGCCTTTATTGACACATTGCCCTTGCGTATCATGTATACTAACATATAATCTCCTCTCTTTCATCATCATAAACTGTGATCATGCGCATCTTCCAGAGTCAGATAACCAACCAATTAGCAAATTTCGAGGTAAACCCTGATGCTATAACTTCGGCAACTTGTGAGGAAGCTAATTGTGAAGCAAATAACCCTGGCCATTTCGTTAGATGTAGTGGAAGTACAAGAAGAAGGATGAATATCATATCAGACATTGCTCGACCACCAGATCAACAGTGTCAACTAGTGGGGATACCAGACAATAATCAAACGGGTTATCCTGATTGGGGAGCGTTCTTTACACCGCCGTGTTGATACTCCTCCCTCCTTCGGCTTCCTTCGGATACTGATATTGATCATACCTTACGTACTGTAATTGTAATACCTTCTAACAAAACCATTTGTCACTGAACATACTGTTTTAAACAATAGCATAAGATGTGAGCAAAAGTAAAAGTAGAAAATAATAATAAAGCATGAATCGTTGAGCGATCAAACGGAAATAAAAGGCCGCCGTTCATCACCCCACAACCAAGCCCTATCTATTATCACGGCGGCCCGCATAGTCTGTTTGGTCAATCACAACCCATAGTACTTCTTGCCATCATCTTCTTATTATTGCACATCTTGTGTATCGAAATCTTCATAAGATTATAAGTATATAAAAATGAAATCTCCCATCATACTATGCCTACATCATTGTGGGGATGCTACTCAATGGGTCATATCTATACTTCAGCATGTCAGAGAGGTTCCTCGACAACTCATCACTACAGAACGATGCTCCAACGATAATGACTAATGATAGTAGTAGCGGTGGTAGTCATATGTGTATAAAGTTATTGCAAAGTTTCAGAGATGGTAGAGTAGTTGAGGTGATGAACGAGGGCTTTCGTAAATCATTCATTGCACTCTCAAAGCGATTACCCAAATCATTCTATATTGCAACACATGATAAGAAAATTGATAGTATACGAGCATCAATAATGCAATACAATTATTACTACGAGACGAGACTGTCAAATATCATTGCAAATCTATATCAAAAGAAGAAGGCGGAGGGCAAAGAATCTATATTCTTAGATGTCGGTGGCAATATAGGTTGGTTCAGCTTAGTTGCTGCTGCTCATGGAGCATCTAGGATATATACATTCGAGCCTAACCTACAGAATACAATACGCTTTTGTGAGAGTTTATCGTTGAATGGCTGGTTAACTCCTAACTTTGTCACTCCAATACAAAAAGGAGTTGGTAATGTATCAGAATCTCTCAATCTATACATCCCAGGTAATACGAAGAACAATCCCGGAGCATTCACGTTTAAGAAACCATATGCTACTGCTGAATCGGTTGGTAGGAAAGTCCGCGTTAGTATTTCATGATAAGAATTCGTGTGTTTAAAGTCTTGACGAATCGCCTACTTCATTTGACCTTAGTTTGCCTTCATTGATTGCCGCTGTATATCATATGTACTAACATGTGTTATAATCTTTCTCTTTCATCATCATAAACTGTGATAATGCGCATCTTCCAAAAATGAACATAACAACATTAGATCAGTTTGCCGAATCGGAAGGATGGTTTGATAACAAACCGTCTATCAATGTTTAAACTTGATGTGGAAATGTTTGAGAGACAAGTAATAGAAGGGGCACAACGATTATTGAATAGTCATATTATAGAATACATTGCAATGGAACTCAAACCAGAGCACGATGAGATGACAAAGTTAAAGATTGTTACGATATTAATGGAGGCCGAATACATTTTGTATATGCATGGCATATGGTATGGCCCTGATACAGTTGTGACGAAGAATTATACATCTCCAATAGATCTTGTTAAGGACTTACAAAAGGGTGTGTATAGAGAGAATGTTGTTTTTAGACACAAGAGTATACAGATGAGTCTGAATACGACGTTTGCAAGCTAATACGAGTGAAATATTGAGAGGATATGATAGATTAGATTTAGGACATATAATAAGGATACAACGATAGATAGAGTGACAGCTTAAGATTACTCTATCTGCACTATCCTATTAGTTACTACTTAGTAACTTGTATATTACCTAACTTAGCCTATAAAGAGTCAAGGTAGTTGTTTCTAGGTCCACCCTTCCTTATAGGCTTCATATCTTTGACCAACGAGCGTAAATTAGATCCCCTGTTATTAGTCTGAGGGGTCGATGTGGCATCGGTATTCTCTTGTGATAAGTTATCTAAGTATCGGGCACTAGATCCTTTTGTTTGGGGAGGGCTTAATTCCTCCTTTAATTCCAAATCTTCTCTCGGATCCTCTTCAATCTTTAGGGTGTTATATAGAGGAAGGCATACCATTAGTATGGACATATGAACATATCATGTGAACACATATGTGAACATAATCATATGAACATATCATCTACTCACTTTGATCTTACCTTGCTTCTCTTCGAATCATTAATAGATACATCCTCCTCGGCCGTATTATCTTCGGCTGTATCCTTTTCTTCTACTTCCTTACTATCCGTATATTCTATAACGACTATATCTTCCTCTACCTCTACACCACCCCCATTCGTCGTATCCACCTCATCCTTCACTTTAACAACTACATCCTCTTCAACCTCTATTCCACCATCTTCCATATCCTCTTCCTCCGCCTTAACATCATCCCCATTAAGCAGTGTTGTTTCAACTTCAGTCAATTCAAAAACTTCCTCAACTAACACCTCTTCAATCTTCTCCTCATCAATCGTCGAAGTAGATACTACAGATCGTTTCCACAGTTTATCCAAGTCCATATCCTCAAAGACGATACTCTTCTTAACAACATCTTCCTTAACAAACTCTTCTATACTAGTAACAAAGCAGTAATTCAAGAAAGTTGTTGGTGCCAGACTCAATTGAAAGATTGTTGACGCAACGAATACACTCCACAATACCAATTCTTGTACTACCGTATCCGGATCACCGACATTGGCATTTAGATACAATGCCGTGGCATCCCGAAAGATGATCTGTGTAGTACTATAAACAATTAATGCCACTGATAACCATGTATGAAATTGTATCGAATCTTTCATTATACTTGGTAACTTACTTCCCATTGCACCATATAACTTTTCATGATCATTCGTTGGTGGATTTACTTTACTTCCGCCTCCGGTAAAGAATTGTTCACCCCATGCAAAGAAAGATGGTGATGAATTAAACCTCTCCAGTAATACTTTATCCTCATATCGTGGTGGTAACAGTATAGCCTCACTACCCTCATGCTCCTTTACTAATGTTGGTAATAACATTTCTTTAATAGCTGATAATTTCCAATAATTAAATGTACTCCATACTAAACTTATGATTTGTAATAGTATAGTTGAGTATAATACCCATGGCGTGGCATAAAAGTATCCAGCACTATCAAATGCAT
>Ga0075439_12490_pt1 | contig 17319 bp, 14 predicted proteins | sample MintriSingleCell_FD_74264 | JGI IMG/M metagenome (GOLD analysis project Ga0075439, IMG submission 74264) | Marine eukaryotic communities from Monterey Bay, USA to study complex ecological interactions - Minidiscus trioculatus JGI Plate_4_G5... | ecosystem: Environmental > Aquatic > Marine >... | reverse complement strand
TACTCCCAGGCGCAATGGGTCCCTCCCCATAAGCGCAAATGTTTAAGCTGCCTAAGCATACAATTCCGGGGGGTGATTGGCAATCTAACTAGATAAGGTTAACTCATTAGAGATAAAAAAAAGAAACAAAATCAGCCTTATATAAGTTCTCAGACATGCATCTTCTTCAGTCCCACCCTGAACAAGTACAAAAAAGAGCCTTAGATTCTATTTAGCAGTTTACCGTGCAATAGTACTAACTATTTATGAAAAACTTGTTTTAGAAGAACAATATTTATTTTGTATATGGCTAAGCAGTCTTTTAATTCTTCTCAAAGAAAGGATACCTCGCCGAATTTATCCGTTATGACAGTCATTGAAATTTACTTTGAAGTAGGCCAGTACCGGCAGGCTGTTGATTATCGAAATTGATATCAAAACTTGCAATCAATCAACCAAACATAACAGAGACAAACATTATTTCACTGTCTAATGAAGTAGCCCTTTGCAACTACTATAATACTTTACATCAGACGCTAAAGAACATTGTCCGTTTTATAATACACTCTATCTCAGAATCACTAATACTATACTACATCTACAAACGATCGATATGGCTATTGCAATAGTAGAGATGGACCCCAACGAAGAACAACAATATGCTGCCACTGATATGTCTATGCCCTCATCACGACATACTCCACCTAATAATCAACCAAAACAGCAGCAGAGTAGTAGCAGCCGCTCTTCATCAGAGTCGGAGCAATCTTCTGCGTCTAAACTATTCGCAGAGCCCGCAGGCCCATCTCCCGCTCGACAAGTTACTGTCACTGCTGAACAACAAGCATCGAGTAGGCAGCAACAGAATAACTCACTAACTGCTAACGAACTATGGCGTATGCATCAGGAACAACAACGTAGAGAGGAGAATCATGCATTACTCCAACTCCTTAGGCAGCAACAGAGACAGAATGATATGCTAAGCGGCGGTGGAGGCAATCCCATGACGAGTGGTACCTCCTCTTCCTCAACTGGTATGAGAAACAACTTTGCTGCCACTACTCAACAACGTCAACAGTCCCTCATGGACAATATCAACAACAATAACTTTGATATGAACCCTATTAGTATTCGACGTATGGGTATGGATAATAGTAGTAATAGTCGATTGACCATGCCCGAGGGGTCATATCTCATGAATAACTGCAATAGAAGTGACATGATGAACAATCATAGTAACAGTAGCAACTTGGGCAGTGGTATGGGTATTGATAATAGTATGGATAGGTCATCATCCCTCATGAATAACCGGAGTACCATGGATATGAATACAAGTCTCCGATATATGGAGTTGTTGAATAATATCATGCCAACTCCCATGTCAGCAATGGATGTCAGATCCTCTTCAGCTGGTATGGGGGATACCAACCGTGCATTATCTAACTTTGATACTCAATTAATGAATGATAACTTCATGTATTCATCGTTTGGTAACGGAAGTACTGGTAGATTGGGAGGTATGCCATTGTCGTCTAATAACTATGGATCCTCTTCGGCAGCAGATACTTCCTCCTTCAATTCAGAATTACTCTTTCAACAACAGCTTCTCAATAACGAGTCTGCGTACATGAAGGCATCTAGCAGTAGTGGCATGGGGGGAGTAGGTATGTCGACGTCCAATAATCTGGGTCCTCCCTCGATGGCTACTTCATCATTACTCCACCACGAGCAGCAGTTTTTAAATAATAACGACCCTTTGTATGGCAAGGTCACCGCTCCTCCTAAGATGTATCCCCAAGAAGATCAAGGATGGGAGCAACAATTCAAAGCGTTGCAGCATTATCAAATGCAATTCGGACATTGTCGAGTACCCGCGAGATTCAAGGCTAATCCTAAATTAGGACGGTGGGTAATGACCCAACGACGTCAGTTTACTTTACTCATGCAGGGCTTCCCTTCAGCTCTCACGGCTGAACGTATCCGTCGATTGGAAACACTGGGATTTACCTGGAGTGTCCGTCCTGAGCCAGTGACTACATGGAATAGTAAATTTCAAGAGCTCAAGGGTATGTTGTTACTTTGTGCACATCTTGTGAACATTTTACTTTTTTCGTTAAAACATACCCTCATCAAAACATTATACACTCTATATCAATCTATCAATCTCTACAGCATACAAGGCCACCTTTGGAAATGTCATGGTTCCCCAACGTTATCAAGCCAATCCCCAGCTGGGGACATGGGTACACACCCAGCGACGTCAATACAAGTTATTGATGGAGGGGAAGAAGTCAAGCATGACAAAGGAGAAGGCCAAGGCATTAGAAAGTCTAGGCTTCTTTTGGACTGCCACTAAGACCAACGCACAAAAGTTGCAACTCCCTGCCAAGTCTGATTTCAAGTTGGAGTTGGATGCATCTGCTGGTATAGAGTCCGATAGTGACTACTCGGATGCAAGTGACGACTTACTCAAGAAGCCAGCTGCAAAGCGCGAACTTTGACAAAGTCGTTTGGATTTAGTAGTATTATCGAGGCGTGGTTGTGGGAGCTTGGGATATGGTCTAGGGTAGAAGATTGAGGGACAGGAAGAAGAATGAAATTGCTAGGAGGATGTATTGGTTTTCATTCTCATTCTAGATTAGCTACGAATGAGAAATTTTAGAGTTAGATGTTTGTTTAATTAGGTCGTTAGAAGTATAACAATTAAAGTAAGATATTGTACAACCAAAGCAAATCACTCCTCTGGATCTTTGTTAAGTTCTGTTTTTATTGCCTCATCTAAATCATCTAAGGCTGTTTTGGGGTAACAAGCGCTTTCTTTTCGAGCAGATTCTAATAATGATACCGAAAGACAAATCATTAACTCCTCATCATCATAGAATTTTAAGGCATAATATATGATCGTTGACGCCAGGAAAGAATAGTCAGTTGAGACATGACGATGTAAATGTAATGCCATTTGAACAGCAGCCTGTTCCGCATATATATGCACTTGGTTTTTATATGTGTTTGAACGACGTTTCCATGGATTCCTTTGGGTTGTACCATAGAACCTAGGAAAGTTATCAAAGCTATCAGGATGGCTCAATGTAGTCTTCCCAAGTTTCTCTTCAGCAATTGCTTGTTGTATATCTTCCTTCCACAGATTTTGTAATGGAAAGATGTCATCGGCATCATATGACCCTCTTTTTGATTTCCCTCGCCAAACTGATAAAGCTTTGATGGCCCTTTCTCGCCCCCACCCCTTTTCCAAGCGATACAATGCAAATATAACCATTGCTTGTATAATCACATCATCTTCTGTCACATTTGACCCTTCCTCTACTTCATAACGGCCCGTTCTTTTATTGAACTGTACAAAATCGAGAGGTAGTATATCACCTGATTTAAATGATGAGAACTGGACACTACTCCAATGAGTGTTCAAGCTTAGTATCTCTCCAAGACGACTAATCTCCTCCACAATAATCTTTCGGGGCTCCTCCTTTTGCCTACTACTTGCTCTTCGGGGATCTTGCGCCTCTTCTTGTCTTAATTTAGATCTACTCTTCTTTTTCTTCTTCTTCTTCTTGGTTGTTACTCTTTTCTTTTTCTGAATTTCAGTAGAAGCTGAATTGCTCTTTCTCTTCTTAACTGGTTGCAGATCTTGATGTGCTGACGTATCATCATCTATATCTTCGTCATGTGATTCTTCCTTCTTAACTTTTACATCTGTAGCAGAGGGCTTTCTCTCATCTTCATCTTTTGACTTATCTGTATCGTAATTATGATTCTTCTTCCTTCTTAACTTTTATATCCGATGATGATAATATTGGTGATGGGGTTACACCAGACTTCTGTGAAATGTTATTATTATCATCTGTATCATAATCGTAACTTGATTCATTAGCAGTCTCTTGTTTGACTTTTACCTTGGAATTAGATGCACATTCCTCAACTTTAACCTTGGGATTAGATGCACCTTCCTCAACCTTAATGTCTTGTGCATCATTTTCATTTGCAATTTGCAAATCGTCAGCATCAGCACCTCGTCCCCTACTACGCCGAGGCATTAAATTATCCTCACGAATACGACTTTTTGGTATCTGTACAACTGCACCAGTAGAAGCCCAAGCTATCCACACATAATTTAGTTGTCTCTTACCAAACTTTACATGAGTGTCGAGCTCTTCATTGTTTTTGTTGAGTAGAAGATGTGCCGGGTGTTCTTGGGCATTTTTACTATCACTATCAAGCGCCCATACAAAACGTCTTTGATAACTACTACTCATAGTTCTCTTGGTTTTGCAATTGTACAATAGCAATCAAATAAAGGCAAGGTGGCACACTGCCAATGTAAACGCGAGAGTACTTAAGGGTCGTTTCATCGCCAAAACTCTCTTTTATTCAAGAAGATTGCAATGAGAATGAGAATCACCCAAAGTATGTGGCAGCGTTTGTTGCAATTCATACGCAAGAGAGTCAATAAAGAGGTGAGATTGATGTGGTGGGTATATTCAATGTTATTCCAGAGTGATTGTTGATTGCGGTGGTATGGCGGCGGCGATATAGAAAAGGATACCACAACGATTGTATCTTTTTATTTTTCACCAACTTTCAATATCTTTTATCTTATCGTTCCCTAAGTTTGGAACGCATATCATTATGACATCATCACCAATTACTATTAAACATACCAAATCTGGCGCACAATTTACAATTTATCCATACGGTGCTCACGTAACATCGATCAAAACATTAGAGGGGAAAGAGCTTCTCTTTCTGAGTCGGGACGCCATTCTCAATGGTAGCAAAGCAATCCGTGGTGGCATTCCTCTATGCTTTCCTCAGTTTGGAAAGCCTGATAAAGGTATGCCACAACATGGTTTCCTGAGGAACAACTATTGGACGGAAGTAGTGGGGAGTAGATTTGATAATGATGAATCAGCTGGTATATCAATGGAACTATCTTTAAAAGATGTAGTAAATTCTAGGGGTGGGAAGTGGGATACTGATACAACACTTGATGCCAAATGCACATACTCTGTCAAAATATTACCAGACGGATTCACCACAACAATATGCATGTACAACTTGGGCGAGGAATCGTTCAACTTTCAAGTTCTATTACACAACTACTTCCTAGTTCAAGATAGAATGGCATTAAACGGAGATGTATGCAATGTAAAAGGATTAGAGGGATACAACGTTGATGATAAAGTATCAGGAGAGAAATATGTCTGTGATAAACCAGTGACTATTCCTCAGAAACTTATTATTGATCGAGTCTACGATCCACCAAAGGATACCATTGATTTAAACTTGAAAATATCGGCCGGGTCATCACACAATCTTTCATTAACTGCAAGTGGAGAGGTTGATGGAAAACTAGTCAGTGTTAGTGGTGTTGTTTGGAATCCACATGAAGAGAAAGCTAAAGGTAGTAGTTTATGTAAATATGTTTGTGACATGTAAAGTGCTAGTGTATATGACATTTTTACTCACATGATATCAACACATTTTTCTCATACTGTTATAAAGCAATGGGAGATTTCGGAGACGATCAGTACCATGACATGATATGTGTCGAACCGGGCTTATTGACTGCTATACCTGTATTGGAAGGAGGCAAGCAAGCTACATTTACTCAGACTGTCAAATGTCTTTAGAGCGAGTGATTCCATAAAAGACAGTAAAATGGATAATGGAGTAATACTAATTTAATGTATTATGTTATCAAACGAGGTTCTTGTCTCGAGTTGTCAGTGTCTATGTCCTCAGTCTCATTAACAGACTCATCTGCTCTAACGTCGTTGCTCTCATACCATTCTTCTTTATCCCAATCTATTAGTTTCTCAGTTTGCAGAACGTTGGGTATTAGAAAGACACATGGTATCCCAATCACCATTGGCAAGAATATTTGAAAGATGACAATGAGCCACGGTAGTGCTGTAAAGTCACACTCTCCATCATCAGGCTTTACCGTTATCATTCCGCTGTACTCTATGACGCCAGACCCTAGCAAAGCACTTACCATACCACAGAAGTTGGCAATTCCAACAGTATATGCTATGATATTGCCACAAAAAAGATACAGATATCATATAAGTTGTCATAAGCTTATTGAATAAGTCAATACCCTGAGCCACACTTACCGAACACCGCGGATTCCATCCCTGGAGGAGAAATTTTGGCATATATTGCTGACATGGGAATCGCATTTAGTATCACGATCAGGTTCTCAAACACTGCATTGCCAAAGAGGAAGAAGATCTTGTCTGGAATCCCAATCGCTACGTTGTAACGCTTTATTATGATTACATCGATAATTGATGCAAGAGAGCCAATTATCACAGTGAATATCAGAGCTGGTCTAAACCGCCAAGAACTTAAGTAGTTCTGGTAAAGTATCACTGCAAAGAAGTTTACAATTGACCCAACAATACCAGTAACAGTCTATTGATAGCAGAGTGATATGTTAGGATACATTGTGATGAATAATAAAGTTTGAATTAGTCATATTTCACTTACAATATAAAATGTATAGTCGAAATTTGGACCTGATCAAGAGATACAAAGAGTGTGAGATACATCTAGACCATTAGCGTTTAGAAAAAAAGAACATAGTACTTACCACCAGGGACACATTCTTCACTTGCTGTATAATAGTATCCCAGAGCAGAGCCAATGCTTATCCAAGACATGGAGTTTAAGACAATGGAAAGGAATATCCAAAAGAAAGACTTTGGAAAGATTTTATAAGTCGCTACCGTGAACATCACTATCAGGGCTATCGCGAATGTTAACCCTATAGAGAGATCGCAATAAGTAGTCAGGGCTGCCAATAGCGGAGCACTCAAGCCACATAAAGTAATCACAATAAAGGGTGACTTCTTCTCTAGAAAAGCTCCTCTATCGAATAAGAATCCCTTGCATAACTTAATCATTCCAGGCTCTGATACAGTCCGAAGCTTTTCAGGTATCCACCCGGCAAAAGTAGGGTAGAATGGTGTTAATGAAAGAGCCAGAGCCATCCAAAACAGTACATGAAAGTAACCTGCATCGGATAATGGCCCAACATATGCTTGTGTAAAAATGCCACCAAGTAAACTCCAGCCAAACTTGAATGAGATTATGGATGAGCCTGATTCAGGGTGAAGCCGCATCAACTCTGCATATTTTCCCTCTCCTAGAATATCTAATGTGGCCGCCTCATAGCTCACTGCAGTAAAACAGAGTACAATAATATCAGCAAGATTTTGCACTGTACCATCTTCTTTTGCTTGGTCAACTGACGACGCGTTTGGATACATGCCTAGTAATACCGAACACCCAATCAATCCAATTAATATACTATACAATGCAAAGTAACGTTTATTGTAACCTCGTATTGGCATAAGATCACTCGCTACTCCTATAAAGGGTTTCATTGCCCACGGTGACATAATTAAGCTCATATATAATTGCTGTCTTGCTGCATCGATACCCAACTCTTTAAAGAGTGGTAATCCCAGAGCTGATACTAATGCGAATACTCCACCACTAACACAACATTGATTTATTGCTAACCAAGACAAGAACTCCCATCCAAAGTAATGTGATAACTCTACAAAGTATGCTTTACTTGATTGTATAGGATGTCGCCATGTAGGTGTAGGTGAATGTACATCATTATTAGTGGTGTCTATACCACCAGCATCATCACTAGATGGTATACTAAGTTGTCTTGCTAAATCACTAGAACTGGATAGTAACGGAGATGGATCTACATTCGTGCCGTCGACATCATTTACATTGTGCAAACTTATATTGGTTGTGGATGATTCGTCAATATCAAGAGATGAGGTATGTCTTTGTTTCATATTATATTTCAATTGAAGTTATAGTTATTGTTCTGTGTTTTGCATATTTATCTCTTGAGAGACGATGGGCATCCTCTCAATACGTCTATTGACTATTGCAAATACTTTAAACAATTTATTTGTGATATACGCGATCATTCTGCTTCTATACTTGCTTTTTACAATATCCATGTGGTATTGTCTACATTATATCGTCAACCTTACACAACATCAACATCACTTCTTCACTTTGCATGTATGTTGCAAGTTGCAAGTTGCAGGTTGCATTCTTGATGTCGGTATCCCGCAATTTTACACTCTCATAAAAAGTCGATATCGATAGGCGATAGGATATCAAAGCCAACCCGTACCACTGTATTATACCACCATAACAGCAGTATGTGGTTACTAATAACAGCTCATCCAGACGATGAGTCTATGTTCTTCATCCCCACACTTCGAAATCTTATCAATTGCAACTCATCAAACCAAAAAGATACCCAAAGTGACAGCAATACAATCCAATTACTCTGTTTGAGTAATGGAGATTATCGAGATGTATCTGATGGACCTATCCGTACAAAGGAAACATATAAAGCTTGTTCTATTATTGGTATTCAAAATGATAGTAGTACATCAGCAGCAGTTACAGTGCTCAATGATGATCGTATGAAGGATGGGCCAAATGAAGTTTGGTCTTCAGATTTAATTGCAAATTTTATCCTGGAACATATACGCAAAGCTGTTCCGTCAATGTTAGACGATAGTATTACAAAACCTGATAAGAAACATGATTATATATTATCTGGTCCCAAAGATAAGAAGATGCAACAATCTTGGTGTTATATGGATCATAAGAAGAGGACACAATCATCAAAAGCAAAAAGCAAACAACCAAATATAGTACAAACAATCGATATCAATCTATTGACATTTGATAAAGGAGGTGTATCTAACCATCCAAATCATATTGATGTTTTTAAGGGTGTACAATATCTCTTGAATGAAAAGTGTATAGTTGAAACTTGCAAATCATCAGAGCAACATATTGCAAAGCTACGATTGTATCAAGAAAAATCCAACAACAACACTGTTATTGAGTTGAATGTGTCGGTTCATACGCTGAGAACGATATCCAATCCACTTCATAAGTATTTTCTATGGATATTTGTGGATATAATACCATACACCTTCACTTGGCTATTTAAAATAATCGTTTACTTGGTTTACTTTCTACTTGGTGGTTTGTTATGGGGTAAGAAGGGAAGTAGTCCACAGATACAACAATTCTCTGGGATAAGATCAATAACAAGTGGAAAAGACAGTCATCAACAATATCGGATAACGGAACCAATCCTTGTTTGGAGAGCAATGGCAGCACATTATAGTCAATTTGTTTGGTATCGACGACTCAGTGTTATGTTTAGTCGATATACATATATCAATGATCTTGAGAAGATCAATCCTATATACATACAAGATGATAACGAAGATGATGATAGTATACTATCACTTCCACCTGTTGTAGCAATCAAAGAAGAGGAATCTTCACCTGACTTCTTGCTCTCTCCTCTGCAAATGAATGCACTCCGAGAAGCAGTACTTCCGACAGGATTACACCATAGACCGTGGAAACGTATATACAGTTTGGTACGTGACGGTGACTCATTTGTTGCATTTCGGAAGCAGTTGGAACATTGGCACGGAAGTCAGGGGCATCAATCATCTATACTTGTGGTGAAAACTACAACTGGAGAGCTAATTGGTGGATATGCATCAATCCCAATTGTACCATTGGCATCATCTCTTGGAAGCGCAGCTGGCTCTTGTCTGTTCAGATTTAATACCAAAGATTATAATGATACCGAGAAGATTGTAGAGGTGTATGGAAAAAGTTTCACTGCAACAAAGAAGATTGTATTCGATGCAACTCGGTGTATAATTGCCTTTGGAGGAGGTGATGATAGTGATGGAATTGATGAGGGCTTTGGTCTATGCCTCGATGATAACTTTGCAAGAGGAACTACTGCACGATGCTCAGCGTTTCAAAACGATTCATTGGTTTTTAATCAGGATGGCATCTTCGATGTGCTGGATATTGAAATATGGGGATTTGTCTTCGGGAGTATAGGCTAGCATACTATCTAGCGAGTTGTTGAATCAATATAAACACTGCAGTAGCTAAACATTGGGTTTCTATTTTATAGAGTATAATCCTCACAATCAAATAAGACAGTTGGCTATATATACAATCCAATCACACAACGGGTTCTCTTTCTCAATATCTCTCTTTATTTAGGTGTTGCAAATCCGACACGCTTGCCTCCGTAATCAAAGATGGTGTAGTACTGACGCATAAAGACATCTCCGAGGATCCATGCAGGTCCCTGAGGGATGTCCATACCCATCATGGCGAAGAGGCAAGTACCACCAGATTGAATAACAAGATCCTTTCCGGGTACTGAAAATACCTTACCATTGATATGGAAATCTAATGCAGGAAGTGAAGGTACCAACGAACAATCAATAGTGTATTGTCCCAACAAATTTGCTGTAGCACCACTGGCAGTGGCAATCTTGGCAATCTCAGCGCTGGGACCAGTGATTAGACTAGTTCCACTATCAACAATTCCATTTGTAGGACCTGAGGTGTAGGATCCAACATTAATATTCTCAAGATCAATTTGCCAGTACTTGGGCTCGGAGAGAGCAGTCCATGTAATTTCTCCTGTGAAATCGGCATCATCTGTGATAAAGAAGTCGGAAGGGGATATTGTGAGTTGCAGTGATTGAAAGAAGCAAGGGCGATATAGATGTAAACACTAATTTCACATACAATAATTTCACACTGTAATCACTATCAACTTACCATATCCACCAAAGGTTAATTCACCATCACTGTTATCTCCCAACTTGAATGCAAACATTTGTTGTGAAACCTTGCCTTGGTCAATGGCATTCTTGAATACGGTAGTGGCACCACCTAATGCTAATCCCTCAAATCCTAGACCTAAGATGCCATCGAACTGCCCCATAACATACCCAACTCCCAATCCACCGGCATCTGATACTTCTGCAAACTTTTGATTTTGAACAATAATATCATCTGCTAGAGTTACCTGATCAACAGAGAAGAACCCTTTCACATCTCCAGAACCATACTGAATATGGAAATCACTTCCATCCTTTACAAAGGTGGAACTCTTGGCTTCATCATACTTGGACTTTCCACCATTGATGAACCAATATCCACAATTCTGACAACCAACCTTAGGTACCCAAAGATTTGACGATCCAGTATCAAAGATAACAGTGAATTCTTGTGGAGGTGTACCGATTTTCATGGTACCATAATATTGTGCATTAGAATAATCCTTGATGACAGTATTCTCAGCGGCACCCTCTGCAACTGCTTCCACTTGATCAGCAAATTGAGATCCACGTAAAGCAACTACCTTCTTTGTAACTTTCATAACATCAGATGAAAAGTTCTTTTCCATTGCAAGTTTGAGGGCATCATTCTCTGCCTTTAGATGTGTTGCAACAATTTCATGATTGCTCCTCTTTTGCAATGAAATTTTTGTGAGCTTATTATTAGTACCCTCCTCCTTTGTAGCGGAGGCTAGGGATAGAACAGAGGCGATGGCTAATTTGAAGAGCATATTGATAGAGTTGATTTGTTACTGTGCTATATTCAATATAAGAAGTAGTATCAAGTTGAAGAGCTAGAGTAGTTCGTTCACAATAAATTCTACCACACAGACCACAGAGGCCCCGGTATCCTACAATTTAGAATTCTCTTCTTGAGCACGACCCTTCTTATCTTCTCTTGCTCTTGTTGTCAATCATGCGGGATGGTAACTCTTGTTCTATACTACCAAGTACCAGGGATAGTCTATATAGTACTTAGTCTATGAAAGATAGTCTATACGTATGTAGTCTATGAAAGATTGACGATAGACAAAGATACTCTCACAGGGTATCCTGTCCTTAGGTATATGATGATATTTCTGTTTTGTACTTACTGCTGAATTGAGTGATCAATTTCTATCTTGGTATAACTCCTTCTTTCACAAGCTGTCTTGCAATAAAGCCCGAGATGAATGTTGGCTTTGTATCATCAGTACCAATCGTTGTACCATCTTCACTAATCACCTTGAGATTTTCTAAAGATACCCATTCTCGGTCGACCTTTGTAGTACCAAACAAGTCCAATCCGTGTATATCATCTATACCATTAAAATCTGTAGCATCTACTGAAAGATAGACACCATGTATAGTGTTGCTCACGTTGGATGTAGATATGTGAGTATAGCGTCGGCCATATTTGTCCTTATGTGAATCTCGACCATTCTCGGCCATACGATGTCCACGAGTTGCAATTTCATGTTGTAGATCTTTGGAAGATGTTGAAGGCAATGGCATTGGATCAGGCATTTGTGGAAACATGGTGTATATTCTCATAGACTCGGCAAGTGTTGAAGGAGCCGGGGCATCATCAAAGCTAACATATCGTTCATTATTAGTTTCTTCATCTTTCTTCTCAAAGAGACCAAGCATTCGAAATGATCCTTGTATAGCCACTACACTATTTGGATTGTCAAGAATCTTCTTCACGATAGAAGCTGTGCTCAACTCCCAAGAGGTCAGATTGTCTTCTCCATTTATTCGTTGTATCATTTCAGATCTCAGCGCATCCCGAACTCTTGTTGCATATGTCTCAAGCTCATCATCTTCAAATATATTGTTAGTAAATGCATCTTCTTTCATATCAATCTTCTTATACTTCCAAGATTCTTCCTTTCTATTCTTTGGATATTCAGGATACCAACAAGCATCGAATGTGATATGAGGTTCTGTGATCTCGTATCCATTTGGGGGATTTGCTTGTGAAAGCACCCATCTAGTCACTGGTACCCCTGTGCCTAATCCGTATTTCGAAGTTCCATTAGCACTTTTGCGTACAAGAATTTGAGTTTCATATTGTTTTGTTTCTTTATTTTGTATTCTCCGATATGCTATTACAAAGAATTCAACAGGCCAAAGCTCTGGATTCGTTTGATACTTCTTAATATAATCATCTTCCGGTATTTGTGGGTATCGAGGAACATTAGCTGTGAGATCTTGCGGTGACCAAGTGCATCTACGTTGATGATGATGTTGACCTCTACTAGTCTGTTGTTGATATCGATGTTGATGTCGATCCGATGTCTTGCATAATTTTATTGAAATTGAATGTGGTAACCTATTATATTGACGAATTGCAACAAATGATAACGCACTCTTTAACAGTAAGAATATGAAGAAGAAGACAATACCATGCAGCAGCATAACGGGTCAAAGCGCCAATAAGAGGTGAGCTCTAGGCAACACTGATATGAGTACAAGTATCAAGAGCAAAGTTCATTTTGGCGAGTTAACGCTCTCTTATTAGGTCTATACATAGATCCACATAAACAATGCCGGCAGAACTCACCTCTCATATTGGAAATGAAATGTGTTCAATTCAAAGACCGACGGCCCCGTATGCTCATAAATAACAAACTTATTCACATATATAATCAATAAGAGGATAACTAGATATATTAGCAATTTATGGCGCGGTAAAGGTAGATTTCACATACACCGTCTCATAACACCACACATACACCAACATCAATTGCAACTGTGATCAGAACAATACACCAGTAAAGCAATACCTACACAACAACAATATATAACATTACAATTCCATCACATACACCAACTTTCACTTTGCAAACTACCAGAACAATTTATCATTATACAACAACAATATGCATACTGGTGATGATATAATAATAGACCCTTCTCCACTATTAAGTGACACATATCGAAGTAACACATCTTTCTCAAATAATGACTGTATATCAGTATCACTAACTGACTTTCAACATGATAACAACAATAGAACACCTTCAGATCTTCGTGATACAGCATTAATAGATTGTTCTTCTTCACATGTACCGTCTTGGAAACACCCGATATCATCTACTCAAAGTTATCTTACCAAATTATCATCAATATTCACACCAAAGTTTCTATCATGGCTAGCAATAGATAACTTCACTCAATATGGTGGTATTATGACGTTGATATGGAGTGTAGGGTTACCATTATTCAAGAGTCTTGGAATTGATGCAGCAAGACAACAACTATACATGACAATGATTATCACTCCCTTTGCATTAAAACCATTCATTGGTGTTACTTCTGACCTACTCATTATAAAAGGATACAACAAATGATATTTGGCACTATCATCAATATTCATTGGTCTCTTTGGTTGTTCTACACTACTCTTCCTGTTTGGTGCAGGATCAACCGATGCAGCCTTAGAGCAAGGACCAGACTCAGTACGACGTTTAGCTGACTTTATAGTAATGTGTTTCTTTTGCATGAACTTGGAAGGCGCGACATTAGATATACTTGGAGAGGGAAAATATAGCGAGATCATGTCAAAGCATCCTGAATCAGGTTCTAGTATAATAAGCTTCAAGTTCATGTGGTCGTTAGTGGGTCAAATAATCACTCAAAGTTATGTTGGGCCATTATCAGACGCTGGACATTTTCACATACTATTTTGGATAGCACTTGGTCTTTTGATTGCGCCTTTCTACCCCACATTAATGGGATGGATACTAGAAAAGAAGCGAACTGTTGATGAAAAGGGTTTGAAACATGTGATTTGCAAGGGTCTTATGTTTGACAAAGGTTTATATCAAAAGAAGAAGGTTAGTGGGTTTAATAGTTTGTTATGTACATATCATATGATGCAACTCTCTCACAATACCATCCCTGTCTTCTAGATACCTTTCATTTGCATTGGAGTATCCGGTTTAGCTGCTCCAGTAATGTCTGCTGTTTCTACCTATTCAGATCTGGGTATCGGATTAGTATTCTCTAGTATAGTTTTGATAGGTCTGGCAGTTCAAACCTATCTAGTTTTCCCTCGAAGGTTTTTCAAGATCACAGTTGGTTTAATGCTGCTAGTATTGTGCAGGCCTAAGATGACTTCAGGGTTAAGCTACTTCTATACAGCCAACAGCCAATGTCTACCTAACGGACCTCAATTTTCGTATACATTCTACATCACCATTACTGGAATAGTGGGAAGCATTGTACATCTAGTCGCAGTGATGTTATACCAAACCTTCATGAGTGGCTGGAAGTATAGACCTGCCCTCATTTTTTCAATGATAGTAGGATCAATGGCCACAATAGTAGACTTGATTATCATAAAGCGGTGGAATGTAGCGATCGGTGTTCCTGACAAAGTTTTCTTTCTCTTTGGCAACGCAGTGTTTGAGAACCTGACTAACATCTTACACGCTATCCCAATGTCTGCTCTGTCGGCAAAAATATCACCACCCGGGATGGAGTCTGCTGTGTTCGGTACGTTGCTTCACATTCACTTGTCTAATGAGTTTAACCATATACATCAAATGCTCACCACTCATATCTTTCTCACTTTTCAGCTTACAGCGTTGGCATAGGGACGTTTTGTTATCTCTTTTCCAACCTCTTAGGTTCAGGCATAATCAAATGGTCTGGTTTAGTTACAATAGGAGATGACTGTAACTTTGACAGACTACCTTCACTCCTCGTCCTTTTCCAAATTATAATACCTATCGTCGTTGCAATACCAGCGACGCTTCTTATACCAAATGTTCTCCAAACTGAGAAACTTATCGACTGGAAGAAAGAGCGGTGGTATGAAGACGACGAGACAGAGGAGCTAGATGACACGATGGAAACACAAGAATCGGAATCGTCAGTAGATGGTGGTTTACAAGTTTCTACACATTTGGTGTGATCAAAATGGTACATGAAACAGTCGCTAATAAACATAGACATACTAGGGGCAGTGCTGCCCTTTATAGAAACATGCTTCTAAACACAAGCTTTAGATATTTATAGTTTATCTTTTATTGTGCCACGTCCACGATCTTGGCTTGCAGTACTTTGCCATATATTCTAGAGTATAATCTTCCACGTCTCCGTCTGCATACCTACACCGTCGATAAATCGTACCATTGATCTCTACCAACTCAACAACCTCTCCGTCATACCACGAGGAATAAGGCGCACTGAACCATTTCTTGAAGGCATATCCCACATCACCGACCTCTATACCTTCGTCGTCAATATTCTCTTTGTTTTCAGTACTGTTAGCAGATTCGACAGGCTTCTTCTTCTTTGGACGAATCCGTTCAGGTATGTAAAGGTCAACACTTTTACGCTTTCTTTTACCTTGAACGTCGAGCTCTGGTATGTCCTCAGTCGTCTTGGTGGTAGTCGTCTTATTTAGGTCTGTATCTAGGCTTTTACTAGGATTATTAGGCTCCACCTTGCCCTTTTGTTCTTTGACTAGCTCCTTCTTATCAGCATTACCCTTGACCCTGCCTTTCTTGTCATCGGACTTTGTGCCTCCTGGTTATTGTTATTCCCGAGACTTTGAACATACTCCTCAAGAGATTGTCTTTTCTGACGACGAAGATGAATAACCTTGGACTCGCCTCCTTGATTCAAATTGCCTGACTTACAAGAAGATGAGCAAGGCATCTGCTTATCTGAAATTGAACCAGATGTCTGATTCTGATCTTGCTTCGGCTCTGAGTTAGTATCAAAATGTTACACCGGTTTTTCAACCCAAGTTGCAAAACCTACGTAGGAACTAGTAGTGTGACTGATATCATAATCCGTGATCACGGTGTATACCATGATTCTAGGGTGTTTTTCATGATTTCAGAACCACTTTTTCAACCCAAAGTTGCAAAAATGGTTGCAAAAGCAAGCGGTTTTTTCAACTTTTTCAACTCACGTGTGATGGATAGCGTGTTTTTTCAACTCACGTGTGATTATTGAGGGATTTCTCTCAGAGCTCAGATAACCATGAAGAACAACTATTACATTCTAGCGGCCGCTACTCCAAAAGCACGATAGTTGATAATGAACTACGTCGGGTATATCATAACAATGGTTTATTGTACAATATCCGCCAGAGACATATACTGCAACTACCTTAGTTACTACACAATCAATGCACACATCAACCTAGTCGAAAATGAGAGAAGATGATACACCGTGCCGTCTACTCCTCTTTGTAAAGGCTATGGGCTATCTGATACATACCTACGCGATACCCCTTTGTAATTATCTATTGTTGTACCGTATGATGGTGTTTATATACCTCCCATGCTCAAGATAGAGCTACATCGATGACATGCGCTACCTCTCTCATTTATCTAATAATTATGATGATGGATTAACAACTCTACACGGAACAATACTGGCATAACGACAAAGATTACATACGAACATCAAGTAGGGATATGTGTCAATAAATTCTACTACATATCTAGTATGATCTGGCCGTATAGGAGTTGCATGGATCCGATATTGGTTGATAGTACAAAATGCACACATGATATGCACAAGAGTTAAGTTGCATCATCCTACAATACAATAATGAGAGAGGGTGATTGGCGCAGCAGCACTA
>Ga0075439_15305_pt1 | contig 17413 bp, 10 predicted proteins | sample MintriSingleCell_FD_74264 | JGI IMG/M metagenome (GOLD analysis project Ga0075439, IMG submission 74264) | Marine eukaryotic communities from Monterey Bay, USA to study complex ecological interactions - Minidiscus trioculatus JGI Plate_4_G5... | ecosystem: Environmental > Aquatic > Marine >... | reverse complement strand
ATAGCATCGGTGTAATTATCTTTGGTAACAAAGTTATGGTTTAATTCCTGTAATGTTGTGTTATGTTCTAATGCCGATGATAGTTTATCAATTGTATGATCACCAATGGAGTTGCAACTTAAGTCTAGTGTTAAGAGAGTTGTGTTTGTTTTGACCAATTGTGCCAACTTACTGCCAGCATCATTGCAAATGAGATTATTCATCAAATCTAAATGTTCAATATGCAAATCATCATTCGTACAAAGTGCAGTTAATATATGCTTCAACCCTTCATCACCAATCTTATTACCACCCAATTTTAATGTCTTGATGGATTTATTCTCAACTAATGCCGTAGAAAGATTGATACAACCCACCTCGGCAATTTGATTATCTTGTAATTCAACTGTAGATAATGTATTCGATGATCCGATTGCAATTGTTAGTGAGTTACTGCCTTTGGGATCTGCCTTGGTATCATCTTCTTTATCTTCGTCATCAAAGATTGGTGGTGGAGGTAAGATGGGCTCATCATTGCAAAGTGTTAATGCGTTATCATTTAAGCTTAATACTTGTAATACCTCACTACGTTGTATGACATCTGGTAAGAGTGATGCTATATCTGAATCAGTAACTTGACGACCATTTAAATGTATCTCTTTCTCGTTGTGTAGATCATGTTGTACCATCTTTGCATATTTTTGCGTGTGTGCAGGAGATTTTTGTGGTGGACTAAGTACGCGGAATATGAGCTTGATACTTTACAGAGGTATTATAGAGAAGGTACTGGATATACGCTGAGTGTTTATATGGGTACTACGCTATCTCTTCTATCTAAATCCGCCGTCAATAGGCTCTGATAATATGAGGCGGCCTGCTGAATATATTACACTCTCATAAAATTAGGATACCGATAGTCGACTCTCATAAAGAACATAATGGTATATGGTGAAAACTCAACTATATCAAGTAGTACCTCAATATAGATATTAGTATACACTGGCTACACTCACTAAATCTATATTTAACGCCCTATCGAATAGTGGTAGTTTGTTGTTGATTGACGGCCTTGATTTTACGTTCTACACTTTGAAACTTGAGCACCACAAAAATTGCAATTTTGATACACATCTTGTGCACCTTCTCGGTATTAGTTCATTGGTAATTAGTGGTAGTACGATATAGGTAGTATATAAATAATGGCAGAAGATAGCAAAGATGGTGGCGATGAGTTAGTCATTGATCGGTCTCATATCGAATGTGATTGTTGTGGTAAACCTGGACCTACTAAAAATTGCTCACGATGTTTATCATACTACTATTGCAATAGAGAGTGTCAAGTAAATCATTGGAAGGAGCATAAACAACATTGTGCATTCGTAAAAGAAAATTGTGACAGATACAACAGGAGGAAACGTTACGTAAGAGAGTTTCTAGAGGAAAAGGAGAAGGGAAAGAGAGAGGATAAAGAACCTGACGAATGTGCTATTTGTTTGGAGGACATTGAGCTCCCGATATCTCTAGAATGCGGGCATATATTCTGTGTCTCTTGTTTGATGCAATATCACTCCTCTAATCCAAAAAAGAGTAGTTGCCCTAATTGCAGAGGGGATATGGATGAGCTTAACACATTAGCAGTTGACCAAGGATCTGTATATTGTGAACGTGCAAATAGGTCAGAAGGAGCCGAAAGAGAAGTATATGTCAACCTTACTTTACAACATATTGAAACTATGTTCAATAGCCAGGTAGTTGATTGTGATAACCTGACTTCGGATCAGGTGCATAAGTTCAAGTTACAATTCCTTCTGCCTCGAAAAGCCGATGTGTTAGCAAGGTTGAATATGCATCGCGAAGTTATTGAAACAGTAGATGAGTTCATCGATCTTTGTGCTAACTCTGAGTATATTATCGATAAAGAGAAGGTTTTGGATCAAAAGATATCCAAAGCCAAGGCTCATCTAAAGTTGGAAGAGTGGCAAACAGCCTTGGATATGTTCAGGCCGCTTTATGAGGATGCCATAGAACAACAGCATTTAGGATTTTGCAGTTGTATTGCAGCAGGAATTAGCAGAGCTCAGTATGAACTAGGGAACTATCACGACGCAAGTGTAGAAGGATGTCGAGCAGCTTGGGAGATTAATCGGCATCATGCAGGAGTTCATAAGTATATTGCATTATCTCAAATGAAATTGGGAGATATAGCTGCTGCAAAGAAATCAATTACAAGGGGTTTACTACACGAGGAGCAGTGGAATGAAGATAATAAGAAAGAGAATGAAGAGGTACTCCGTATGATACTTGCCGAGGAAGCAAAGAATAACAAATCAAAAGGTAAGAAGAAAGGGAAGAAGAAGAAGGGTAGGGGGAAGAAGTAGAATTTTTGGTAGAAGAGTAAGCCATACAAACTAAAGAGCAAAGCAATATCTTACCCGACTAAGTGCATTACATAACTAATGCAAATAAGAGAAGAGATTAGATCTAGAGAGCGGAGAGCTTTTGAGAAGGGATGGTATCCTGAACTAAGATACCGGAGCCCAAAAAGAGAGAACTATGCTACGTACTTAGTATGTACAATACAAACATCAAGTAGTACCTCAATATAGACATTGGTATACATTGGCTAGACTCACTAGATCAGTTTTTAACGCCCTTTCAAATAGTGGTGGTTTGGGGTTGATAGGTGGTCTAGATTTTACGTTTTACACCTTTGCAACTCAAGCACCACAAATTTGCAAATTTTATACGCATCTTGTGACCTTCTCCAATTTTAGTGTTATTGGCAATTGGCGCTAGTATTGCAATATCCGGCGGCTGTATACAATAATGAAAGAAGATAGCAAAGATGGTAGCGATGAGTTAGTTATCGATCGGTCTCATATCGAATGTGATTGTTGTGGTAAACCTCGGCCTACTAAAAATTGCTCACGATGTTTGTCATACTACTATTGCAATAGAGAGTGTCAGTTAAAACATTGGAAGGAGCATAAGCATTGGTGTTCAGCATTAAAAGAAAAGTATGATTCATTTCAGGAGAAGAGGCAATCCGGGGAGAAGGAGAAGGGAAAGAGAGATGATAAAGAACCTGATGAATGTGCCATCTGCCTCGAGGTCATTGAGCTCCCAATATCTCTAGAGTGTGGACATGTATTCTGCGTCTCTTGTTTGATTCATTACCATGATGCTAATCCCGGAAAGAATAGTTGTCCAAATTGCAGAGGAGATGCACAAAATATAGGGCTCAAGGCGAGTGGACAAATGGTTATTTTTACCGAACGTGCAAAAAAGTCAGAAGGTGCTGAAAAGGAGATGTATGTCAACCTTGCTCTACGGCAAATTGATGCTGCTTTTAGCCGCCATTCATCGTTTAAGGATCATCTAGATTCTAAGGATCGGTTAGTAGTCGATACAATAGTTGCCAAAACAACGGTCTTGGGAGAGTTGAATATGCACCATGAAGTTATTGATACGGTTGACAAATTCATGAATATATGTGACACTGCCGATGATATTAGGCCCTACGAAATAATGCACGCAAGGCTGGGAAAGGGCAAAGCTCATCTGGGGTTAGAAGAGTGGCAATCATCCTTGGATGTGCTTAAGCCGCTTTATGAGCATTGCAAAAAAAAGCATCAAGAGTACCTCTTTACCATAGCTGCAGACATCTGCAGAGCTGAATATGAGCTAGGGAACTATCAAGAAGCAACTTTACAAGGTTGTAGGGCAACTGCTCTTCATAATCGTTTCATTCCTGGGGTTCATAAGTATGTTGCATTATCTCAGATGAAAATGGGGGAAATATCTAGGGCCAAGTTTGCAATTACAGCAGGTATATTTCATGAAGCTCAGTGGGATGAGGAGAATAAGAAGGAGAATAAAGAGGTACTCCGTGTGATACTTGCCGAAGAAGCACAGAATAATAAGCCAAAGAGTAGTATTAGTAAAAAGAAAGGGAAGAAGAAGGGCAGGGGAAAGAAGTAGTAGTTTGTGGGGAAGAGAAGAGTAAGCCACATATGGAGATTATATGCAGTACTACTAAACTAAGAGAACGTTAGCGGTAGCAACCAAATGACACCATCATATTATTACTTAGCATACTACCAGCATAAGGTCAATCCTACCGATTACTTAGATACTCAGTATTATTTAACCTGGACGACTCTCTTATAGGATACCGACAATCGACTCTCATTCATAAACTCAAAATATCAAGTGGCTCAAATTATATGCTGAAAACTCAAACATCAGTAGTACCTTAGACATTGGTATACATTCCTTATAATCACTAGATCTATATTTAACACCCTTTCGAATAGTGGTGGTTTGGTATTGACCAGCGGTTTTGATTTTACGTTCTACACATTTGAAACTCAAGCACCACAAAAATTTGCAATTTTGTATACACATCTTGTGAACCTTCTTCGTATTTAGTATTGTAGGCAGTTGGTAGTGGTATATAATATCCGATCGAGGATATATAATAATGACAGATAATAGTGACGGTATAGGAGATGAGTTAGTTATTGATCGGTCTCATATCAGATGCGATTGCTGCGGTAAGCCTGGACCTACTAAAAGTTGTTCAAGATGTATGTCATACTATTATTGCAATAGAGAGTGTCAGTTAAACCATTGGAAGAAGAATAATCATAAAGATAGTTGCTTATTTTTAAAGGGAATGCGTGAGAGATATATGGAGGAAAAGCGCAAGGAGAGAGAGATTCAAGAAGATCGCGCAAAAGGAAAGACTTATGATGCTGTAGGTGAATGTGCAATTTGTTTAGAGGAGATAGAGCTCCCGATTATTCTAGAATGTGGGCATGTATTCTGCGTGAAATGCTTGGTATTGTATCAAACAAAAAATCTTAGTAAGGGTAGTTGTCCTAACTGCAGAGGTGACATCCGTAAAGGTATTGGGAGTGAGGCGGGTGAACAATTGATGGTCTATGCCGAACGGGCAAAATTGTCACATGGAGCCGAAAGGGAGATGTATATTGACCTTGCTTTACGTCATATTGATGATACTACATCTTTTGACTCAATAAAGTTATCAAAGCACCAAAAGGATCATGTGCAACTGGGTAAATTGTATTCCAAATTGACGGTGTTTCGTCATTTGGATATGCACCGTAAAGTGATTGAAACAGCTGACGAGTTCATGAATCTTTGTGCCACTACTGACCATGATGTTAGTGCAAAAATGATCTTTCAATCAAGGATGATAATAGCCAAGTCTCATCGAGATTTGAAAGAATGGCAATCAGCGTTGGATATGTTCGAATTGGTTTATGATGATTGTAAAGTACAAAACAATGTAGGACAAGGCTCTGCCGTAGTAGCAGAAATGAGCAGGGTTCATTATGAATTACAAAACTACAACAAAGTAATTATTGAAGGGGATAGGGCAACTTATCTTGATAATCGTGTCCGTGAGGGAGTTCATAAGTATATTGCATTATCTCAAATGAAATTGGGGGATATCGCTGCTGCGAAGAAAACAATTACAAGGGGTATATTATATGAAGAACAGTGGAATGAAGATATTAAGAAAGAGAATGAAGAGGTCCTCCGTATGATACTTGCCGAAGAGGCACAGCAGAATCCGAAGTCAAAGAGTAAAAAGAAAGGGAAGAAGAAGGGTAGGGGGAAGAAGTAGAGTAGTGACTAGGTCAGCAAAGGGCAACATATGCAGATTATATGCAGTACTACTAAACTAAGACAATATTAGCAGTAGCAACTAAATGAATCATGCTGTCGCTAGATAGATGTGCTTCTATGGACTCTGTGGGGCGTGGGGTATCCTTTTTGGTATCCTTGCATTTTCACTTGCAACTTGCAACTTGAATTTTGCAGATTTTCACATGCCACAATTTGACACTTGCGAGGCAGGGAACAACACCATATCAAGATAACAATATTAGATCGGCGGCCTCAAAAACAATGGCGACGGCACCTCCTCCTACTGTTCAAGACTTCCTCGATATACCCTATCGACCAGCATCTCGACCGGAGCAAGTTACTCTACGAATGAGACGAACACAATCTTCCTCGACTGGGCTAGTCAGAAAGCAATCTTCAACGACAACAACTAGTAGCCCTCGACGATCAATCTTTCCTCAGAATGGTGGCATTAATGCTGGATGGAATTTACAACGCTCTACGCCTAATGCTAGTACTACCGCTATCGGTCGGTCACTCCTCGATCGACCAAAGCTCGATAATACCAATAGTAGTATTAACATGCCTGAGAATCTATTGCAAAATGCAAAGTTTAGTAAATGTGCAGCCTCAACACCAATATTACATCGTACCTCTACAGACCTAACCTTGAAATCATGTCTAAGTTCATCGAATTCCAATATGTCAATGTTAAGTAGAAGTAAATCATCCACCAATGGTTTCAATAATAGTAGTAAAGGAGGTAGCAATAAGAATGAAGAGTTCAACTTAGTCAGAAATGTATCCTTCTCACATTCACAAGTTCGAACATATGAAACTACACTAGGTGATAATCCAAGTGTTAGTAGTGGTGCACCATTAAGTTTAGGATGGAGATATGATCCCAATGAAAACATACATAGTTTAGACAAAGATGAAGAAAAAGATATAGGTATAAGAAGATCAATGAGCGAGTTACGATTATCAGATAGAGAAAGACAAAGACGTATCAGTTCCAATCCAAATATATCATATACTGATTTACATTCAGTATTGCAAAGTGTTGCTGAGACTAGGTTGGAGCGGAAGAACTCGTTGAATGAATTGAGACGAGAGAAACAACTACTGCAGAAGAATGGTAGTGGACGGAGAAGGAGTGGTGCCTTCTCAGATTGAATACCTGGCGGGGGTTGCTAGGTCTATTGGTTCATGATTGACTGCAATCATATGGGTAGAATATACTTAAACTTAAACTTTATTTACATAATAGATTATAACTAATAACATCTATATACAAGTCTGTGGCCACGTCCATGCAATTACTCTACCGTTCATAGCATAAGATACAACCCTGCAAATGGGTTACTCTTGAACCCAACATTCATGGCATCAGGTGGATATAACAAACCAATCTTCCCATTTGGACCGGCCCTGAAAAGTATGAACATTCGTAGTCTATGACTAATACACAGTTTATCAAGTACTAATGGAATGTGTGACTCTTCAGTGCATCCCTGGATATGATTCGGCTTAGCAAATGTTATCCAATTCGTTACCAATGTAGTAGGTGTTGTTACTACCTTGTACCACGATGGGAAGGGCCTACTTTCACACGTTACATGACGTTTGTAAGATGATTCTCCTCCTCCTAATATCGATCGACGTATCAATCCAGGAGAAGAGTAATCCTCCGGGTAATAAAAGATTGTATTCTCATAATTACCAACATGTAACTTACTATGTCCGGATAATCTATCTCTCCAATTGATTGCCATTAATCCATATTCACTTGTTGAATTTTTCATTAAATTTGATACTAATATATCATTGGTTGATACATATTCTAATCCACACATCTCGGCAGCGTGTACTTTCACCGTCTCAATTGACTTCTTGTTTGATTCATCAAGAAAGCTATATTCATATGGTAACACACGCTTAACCTGATTCTCAATCATGCCAACTATACCCATGCAAGTAAAACCAAATGATGATAGATAATTTGCCTCACTTTTACCCATAACTTCTCGTTGCAACTCATCCGAGTTTTGTATCCTCTCTGGTATGAGTTGTTCAATTTCAACATCACTGCATAGATAATGCATCAATTTGTAATAGGTAGCACCATCGCCTACTACATGTGAGAATTGTACAACTAATGCAAACTTCTCATTGGGATTCTTGGAGCATGGGATGATAGTTGCTTTGAAGAGAGGCTCATTTGTTCTGTTCTTGATGAATACATCTGTTTTGTATACATTCGACTTTAGTAGAGTATTATTTTGTTCGGAAAGTGACATATCAAATGATATTGGCGATAGATTTGCTTCAATTGTAGTCAAATTGTTGGATATATCAATATCTTCTTCCGCTTGTTTGTTGTTATATGATAGAGTACATGAACACTTGATATAACTAGAAAATGAGATACTACCTTGTAACCACAGATTTTTAGATATGATTGCCTTCATTCGTTGTTCTAATTGTAACTTTGCAGTATCATAACTTCCAGTAAACCATGTAAGTGTTGTAATTGGTGGTATATCGGCAAGATAGAATGCACTATCCAAATTGGATAGCTCAACTTTTGTAATGTCGTTGTGTTCATTATCGATTTTATTGCTGTTTGATTTGCTATGGAGATATAAAAGGGTGGTAGCTCCGGTGACGATAGCGGCCGTTGATACTACATAACTACTACTAACATCTGTATTTGTGAACATGGTTCGTTATTCTTAGTATTATTAGTTCTCGGAACTGTTATAAGTCACAAAAGGTCACAAAGAGATGCACTAAGTTGCAAAATTGTGAGGAGATAAGTTTCAGAGTGTAGAATGCAAAAATCAGGAGTATTAATCAACACCAAACCACTACTATTCGAAAGAGCGTCAAAAACTGATCTAATGAGTATAGCCAATGTATATCAATGTTCATATTGAGGCCGTAATCGATATTTGAATAAGGACATGGAGTAATGTCAAAGTCAAAAATAATATTCTAGTCTCATGGTATCCTAGGATACCAAATGAAAAATCACTCTTTTCTTCTCCGAGACGAGGACTTATTATGCAGTAGTAGTAGTTATGTGAAGCAGCTAGTCGGGTAAGATATTGATTTGCTGTTTAGTTTGTATGGCTTACTCTTCTACCACCAACATTCTACTTCTTTCCCCTGCTCTTCTTCTTGCCTTTCCTTTTACCTTTTTGTTTGTTATTATTCTTCTCTTCCTCAGCAAGTATCATACGAAGTACCTCTTCATTCTCTTTTCTATTCTCCTCATTCCACTGTTCTTCAAGTAATAAACCTCTTGTAATTGATTTCTTGGCTCCAGCAATATCCCCCAGTTTCATCTGAGATAAAGCAATGTACTTATGAACTCCAGCATGGTGTCGATCATCACGAAATATCGCCCTGTCGCCTTCTACAATTGCTTTGCGATAGTTTTTAAGCTCATATTGAGCTCTGCTAATCCCTGCTGCAATAAAACAACACATTCCCAAATGCTGTTGTTTAATGGCATCATCATAAAGCGGCCTAAACATATCCAAGGCTGTTTGCCACTCTTCCAACCTTAAATGAGCCTCAGCCTTCAAAGTCTTTGCTTCTAACATCTTATCGGCTTCAAAAACATACTCAGCATTGGCACAAATATCCAAGTATTCATCTACTGTATCAATTACTTCGCGATGCATATTTAAGTCTTTCAACAAATAGGCTTTACGAGGCAGAACAAATTGTAAATTGTCATTATAATCCAGCTGATTATCAAACAATGATTGGTAACCATTGAAAGAAGCATCAAGCTGTCGTAGAGCAAGGTTGATATACATCTCCCTTTCGGCTCCATCTGACCTATTAGCACGTTCAACATAAGTAATCGCTTGGCCAGATGTTGTAGATCCAAGCTGACCTGCGTCCATATCTCCTCTACAATTTGGACAACTGCTCTTTTTTGGATTAGAGGAGTGATATTGCATCAAACAAGAGACGCAGAATACATGTCCACATTCTAGAGATATTGGGAGTTCAATGACCTCAAGACAGATGGCACATTCATCAGGTGCTTTATCCTCTCTCTTTCCCTTTTCCTTTTCTTCCAGAAACTCTCTTCCGAAACGTTTCCTCTTGTTGTATCTATCACATTGTTCTTTTACGAATGAACAATGTTGTTTATGCTCCTTCCAGTGTTTTACTTGACATTCTCTATTGCAATAGTAGTATGATAAACATCGTGAGCAATTTTTAGTAGGTCCAGGTTTACCACAACAATCACATTCGATATGAGACCGGTCGATAACTAAATCCTCATTTGCATCATCATTATTATTATCTGCCATTGTTGCATTCAATCGTCAGATATTGTGCTGAAATTTCCAATGAACAGCACTAATAAATACCGAGAAGGTGCATATGTGTATTAAATTTGCAATTTTTGTGTGTGGTCGAGTTTCAAAGTGTAGAACGTAAAATCAAGGCTCTTAACCAACACCAAACCACTACTATTCGATAGGGCGTTAAATATAGATCTAGTGAGCGTAGCCAGTGTATACCAATGTCTATATTGAGGTACTACTTGATGTTGAACTTTCACCACATAATTTGCTCACCTCACTAGGATACTCACTTTATGAGAGTCGATTGTCGGTATCCTATAATTTTATGAGTTTATGATTTATGAGAGTGTGCATAAAGCCCGGCCTCCAAGAAGAATGAAGAAGTAGGACGGCGCTTGACGGCGGATTCAGACAGAAGAGATAGCGTAGATCCCAAACAATGCTCAGTGTATGTCCAATACCTTCTCTATTATACCTCTGCAAAGTTTTAAGCTCATATCCACAGTAGGCGACGACATACCACATACAACATCTCTTGCACACAAACAAAAAATTGCAGCAAAATGGTACAACTATTACAACACTTTACATCATGAGTGATAATCAAAACTTATCAATCAGAATAGTATAGATAATACTAGAATAATAGATATATCGGAAAGAAGAATTGTAACAACTAACAACATTTAAATACAATATAACAGCACCACACACCGCACACATACATCATTTGAATAGCCTGCCATCATCGAGACATCAACTTACCATCTAATAACAATTACAACATGACACAAGTTAGAGGCTCATCAAAACGGAAACGGAAGGGCAAGAAACAAACTATTCAGCTATTTCCATTGGATGGGAGAGTTTGTGAAGAACATACATCGGGAAGGCCAAAGAGGAGGAAGTTTGCTGCACCTCGATTCAATCCATCAGCAGGTACCCACAGAAACAATTCTGTATGTGGTGAGGGGTTTGATTGTCCCGAGTGTTCATATGTTTGTTCATATGATTCTGAAGTTTGTGATGAATGTGGGTTAGCGTGCTTTTATAAGGATGGTGTAGGTGCAGTTGTGTTGAAAGATGATGGGCGAGCTCAAACGAAACCAGTAACCAATACATCAACTCGGAAGAAGAGAACAAGATCTTCTACCAACAAAACGAACAAGTCACCTCGTAAAGATAGAGCTCCTATTCGTACTACAACAGATATAATTCTACCCAGTGAATCAGGAGAAGAATTAAGTAATGTCAACAATCTACTATCAGGATCCCATCAGTCAGATACCGAGGAACAATGTGAATCAGCCAAACTTCTCAAAGATGATATTAAAGAACTCAAACTTGGGTTGAAAGTTGCCCAGGGTGAAGTCAAAGAACTAAAAAAAGAACTACAAGTTAATCGGAACGAGGTATCAACCCAGAAACCCAAGATCACCGCTCTTGAAATATTCATGAATAGAATTTCGGAACCGATGAACTTCTTACTTACAAAGTTTAATATATTATCACCAGATATGTCCAAAAAGAGGAAGAGGGTGGACAACGAAACAGCACATGATCAATCCAAGTCTACACGGCCGAAAAGTAAAAGAATAGTCATTCCTCGTAAGGAGAATTTATTCATTCCAGGGCAGCCCAACCGGCCCAACTCAGAGCCCCCATTCAAAGTAGGTGAAGGATTTGCTTGTCCAAAATGTAAAGCACTTTGTTCTTATGATCAGACAAAGTGTAAGCAATGTCACCTAGAATGCTGGTATCACCAAGGGATTGGAGTTGTAAGAGGTAGGCAAATAGACAAGAAGAAACAAGACATCCCACAGGTATCATGGGATGATATTATTGGCAACCAAACTGCAAAAGAAGCCCTATTAGATTTACCAATGTGTCGAAATCCAAATGATCATATGCTATATGATGAAGAAGTAGAAGAAGATGGTAATACAGGTATACTACTTTCCGGTCCACCTGGTACTGTGAGTATGATATGTTGGCCTTTTCTGTCTTTTTTTTACTCCTGCTCACATCATGTGTCTACTCTACTTAAGGGCAAAACTCTAATTGCCAAGGCAGTAGCCAGTCATGCAAATTGTAGTTTTACATGTGTATCTCCTGATGATGTGTTAAATGCATTTATTGGGAAATCAGAAGAGAAGATGAGGGAAATCTTTATAACAGCCAAGACAGAGGCTGTGGAACAGGAGAATACATCGGTGCTCTTCTTTGACGAATGTGACCGCTTATTCCGTAAGGGAGGAAAGAATGACTGTGAGGTCAGTTCTAACATCACTGCAATCTTTCAGGAATGTATGGATGGGGTACAAAAACCAAGTGGCCAAGTAGTTGTGCTAGCTGCAACAAATCATCCAGAGCGGCTACCCCAGGCAATCCTTAGTAGGTTTCAGAACAGGATTGAGGTACAGCTACCAGGTGCTCAAGAAAGAAAGATTATCATCAAGCTCCAAATTGAAAAGAAGACGATTAACATCCGTTCTGATATGAAAGAGGCTGACTTTGATCGTCTTGCAGAGGCAACCGAGGGTGCTTCTGGTCGTGATATTGAAACGTTAGTCAGGAATGCATTAAAGGTACGACGTATTTCCACAACAAATCATGACGGATGGTGGTGCAAGGATGAAGAAGGGGTCTATGTCCCTTGTTTCCATTCTTGGGCAAACATGTGCAAGAAAGAGAAGTTTTCGTATAACCAGAGGCCCGATGGATACAAAGCCAGGTCTCCACCTTTATCATATAAGCACTTTGAGGAGGCAATAGAGAAGTACGGGCTATCACCAAGAGCCTAGATTTGTATTTGGATATTCTGTGGGCAGTACACAAATCTTAAGGATATCGCAGAAGAAGAGCAATTGGTAAGGACGAAGACTCTCATGGTCAACTAGTGAGACAGAGCATAAGTATAAACCCATACAATCCTCTGCATATATCCGCTGCCTTGTTTACGATATAGTAGACTGGTAGTAGCTAGCAGAACTTAGTAGGTCTATGGTACGCATCTCACGTCTCACTAGCCAGGGCTAATATGCTCCTTATTCACATTTGCTACTCTTCTTCTTCATAAGGTATACCTCACATATATCACCATCCCGAATCTTAAACTTATTCATCACCTCTACCCCTTCATATTCTTCTTCTTCCGATCTTCCATAACCTTTAACATTTTCATAATAGCCTTAACACTAAGACTAAATTCACTACCTTCATCGTTCGTTTCATCATTTGGGAAGAACCAAAAGTCTTCCAATGTTAAATTATCATTCAATAACACTTTAGCAAACTCTTTAATACCATCATCAGTTACTGGATTACGATTAATCCATAATTTTTTGAGAGTCTTATTCTTCTTTAATGACTTGGCTAATGATTCACATCCTGAATCGGTTATATGATTAAATGCCAAGTTTAATTCTTGTAATGTAGTGTTATGTTCTAATGCCGTGGATAGTTTGTCAATTGTATGATCACCAATTGAATTGCAACTTAGATCTAGTGTTAAGAGTGTTGTGTTCGTTTTGACCAAGTTTGCTAATTTCACACCCGCATCATTACATATGAGATTATTCATCAAATCTAAATGTTCAATATGCAAATCATCATTCGTACAAAGTGCAGTTAATATATGTTTCAATCCCTCATCACCAATCTTATTACCACCCAATTTTAATGTCTTGATAGATTTATTCTCAACTAATGCCGTTGAAAGGTTGATACATCCCACCTCGGCAATTTGATTATCCTGTAATTCAACTGTTGATAATGTATTCGATGAACCGATTGCAATTGTTAATGAATTGCTGCCCTTGGGATCTACTTTCGTATCATCTCCTTTATCTTCGTCATCAAAGATTGGTGGTGGAGGTAAGATGGGCTCATCATTGCAAAGTGTTAATGCGTTATCATTCAAGCTTAGAACTTGCAATACCTCACTACGTTGTATAACGTCTGGAAGTAGTGATGCTATATCGGAATCAGTAACTTGACGACCATTTAAATGTATCTCCTTCTCGTTGTGTAGATCATGTTGTACCATCTTAAATTTGTTGCTAATTTGTTAGAGTTGTATGTGCAAAGATTTTTGTGGCGGACTAAGTACGCGGAATTTGTGCTTGATACTTTGCAGAGTTATTATAGAGAAGGTAATAGATATGTACAGAGCAATTCTATATGCTCTACGCTATCTCTTCTATCTGAATCCGCTTGACTAGGCGCTCCGCGGCGATTGTTAATTATAATTTCTTACACCGACCACTCCTCAACTCTCATAAAATGAGGATACCGACCCTCAACTCTCATAAATTATGCCCAATAGCATGTGGTGCCAAACATCGAGTAGTAGTACCTCAATATAGACATTGGTATACATTCGTTGTACTCACTAGATCTATATTTAACGCCCTTTCGAATAGAAGTGGTTTGGGGTTGATCAGCGTTGTTGATTTTATGTTCTACACTTCCAAACTCTCAACACTCTCATAATTGCAAATTTGCACATTCTTTAAGCACCTTCTCAGCTCATTGGAAATTGGTATTTGTACAATATCTGACTATTATGAACTATATTGAGATTGGAACAAAATGATATACAAACAAAATACTGTCGAAAATGATATACAAACAAAATACTGCCGACCAAAAAGACTCATTATATATATAACAGCGTGTTGAGAGACGTTACAAGAATGTTTCTAAACATGTGGATCTACTCTTATTGTATTGAACTGGGATTATGAATCATGGAAGAGTCATGCCTCTCTAGTAACAGTTCACACGTTAAGGTGTAGTTATTATAATAAAGCCACAACGTTGAGAACCAAAAGGTGCTCTCTCGGCTGATATAAAGTTTATGCTTCAATTATGTCGTCGTCACAAGAGTATTCTTCGGATTCGGAGGAGGAAGAAGAAGGTCTGATAAATTTTATTGAGCTTGTCAAGCAGAAGAGTATCTGTCTCAGTAATAAGAATTTGAATGGTGATAAGTTAGATGTACTTGTCAAAGTTATTAAACAAAGTACCATTCTAGAGGAGCTTGATTTACAATACAATAATATTGGTGAGAAGCAATCCGATTTCAAACTGTTTGCTAATGCGATTGCAAAGAATAGAACGCTGAAAGTACTAAGCCTATTCGGTAACAGTATGTGTTATAGGAGAGCTGAGTATTTGGCAGATGCACTGAAGAAGAACAGAACACTTCAGGAATTAAGATTAGACGGCGAAAACAACTGGAACAGCATAACCTTAGACGAAATAAAACATTTAGCAAGTGCTTTGACGAAGAAGAACAATACACTTCAGGAATTAAGTATAGGCGGTTATGATATTGGTAACAAGGGGGCTAAATACATCGCTGATATGCTGGCTGTTAATAAATCATTAAAATGTATTAGTCTAAACAGGAACAATATCAGTAATGATGGGGCTCAAAGCATTGCTACTTGTCTCACTAAAAACACAAGTTTACATACAATACATCTGATTTATAATAGGATCGGTAATGAGGGTGCGGATAAGTTAGCAGATGCTCTTGAGTCCAACCATTCAATCGAAACTCTTGACTTATCATATAACAAAATCAGTAGAGATGTGATGGATCGGATCAGAGCAACAGGCAAAGATCCAAAGAGCGGAGTTGGTATTCTAAAACAATACATCGCTAAGAAAGATAAGGAATTGGAGGGAAAAGATGCAGAGATTGCGAAGAAGGATACAGTTATTGCCAAGAAGGATGACGAGATAACCGATTTGAAAGATGATCTTTCATCCAAAGAGAAAGAGATTGTATCATTGAAAGGAGCTCTGGAGAGTTGTAGACCAGTCACAGTAGATTTGGCAAGTGAAGAAGATGATGAACCTTCCAGTAAACGTACTCGTACTAGTACTAGCGATACTTCAATGGAGATTTGGGATAAGGATACTCCTCGTATGATGACTCGTCATCAGAATCAGATGAACCGAGCTAGTGAAAAGCCTATTGTAAAGCTGGAGAACAAAGTGATGGGGTTCAAACGATGCCCCTATCCTCAGTGTAATACCATTGGCTTATTCACAAAAGGGTGCAGTATTGTTACATGTCGAATGAATATGCGGCACAATGGGAAGTTTCATCACTTTTGCTTCTACTGTGGAAAGTCAGCTGTTGACTCTGCAGATTCGTGTAACAACGGTGTTTGTCCCTACAAAATCGATGAAGAAAGCAGAAAGGATTACCAAAAAAAGCTAGACGAAGCATTTGCTGAGTTTAGTCGACAAACTCGACAGGCTGGTGGGGCATATGATGCGGATAAAGTTTGAGACAGGAGAAGAAGAGAGATGATATTATGGTTTGGTTGCGAGTATGTGCTGGATGCTAACCAGTCTATTAGAGTACAGATTGCTATGAGAGATATTTTTGTGTTCTGTTGTATTGTTGTTATTTGTTACGGTTGGTATCCTCGGCCAAGATGGAGTTATTTATGGAGAATCCAATGTATTAAACATTAATGTTGATTGATTACACGAAGTTCACGGGTACCTCATGTCTGATATTAACATTCACTAGCTTATACTTTATGATTAATGCAACCAGATATTGGTTGCTTTCATGATATTCCCTTCCATAAGCTATTGGCATCTCTAGCACTTAACCTCTCCTACTTCTTTCCTCAAAGCAATCCAAATGCCATCTTGGCACCAATACTGGAAGATGCGGTCATACGGTTTATGAAGATGAAGAGAGAGAGATTGAAACTTCTGTTAGTATGTGTGATGGCTTGCAAAGACAATCAAATAAACGAAACCTAAGTTCAAATGAAGTAGCCATAAATCACAAATACTTCATATCGAACAAAGCATTCAAATGATAAAACAATACTAACGCGAACTTTCCAGCCCATAACAACACCTAATGATGCCGAGAACATGGCAAATGGTACCTCTCTCTTCAATCCCTTACTTGCCTTTTCACCCATATTCTTCACGGCACTTCGGAACATGAGTGCGGGGTAAACATAAATCAAGGCATTCCCAAGAGTAGCCCCCGCCAAGGACATGATGAATGCCAATTCCTTAAGTTGTGTAGCAATTAATGTAACACCTGATAGTATTGCCAATGTAGTCTTGGTAAGGACTGAGTCCGATCGTTTATCCACCGGTACCTTCAGTAAGTCTAACCAACCATCTCTAGCACCCACAAAGACAAGTGGGAAGGAGAAGACGATGGATATAGCCACGGCAATACGACTTAAGCTCATTAATACATCCTTGCCGCTGTAATTGTTTAAGATCAATCCACTACTGGCCGAACCAAATGTTAAGAACCCAAGTGATGCGACTAATGCAAATATAAACACGGATAATCCGAAACTCGTCCCTACTACCGTATTGTATCGTTTGATGGTATTAAAGAGTTTGCTAAAGTGTTATTGAATGATAATTTAACATTGGAA
>Ga0075439_12577_pt1 | contig 17458 bp, 10 predicted proteins | sample MintriSingleCell_FD_74264 | JGI IMG/M metagenome (GOLD analysis project Ga0075439, IMG submission 74264) | Marine eukaryotic communities from Monterey Bay, USA to study complex ecological interactions - Minidiscus trioculatus JGI Plate_4_G5... | ecosystem: Environmental > Aquatic > Marine >... | reverse complement strand
ATTGCCTGAGAGTTGGCAGAAAATCAAGATTTTTCCTGATCTGAGGCATGAAACCTGCCAACATGGGGCTGTAAAAGTATGGTGGAGGGCTCTACAATCATGCTGGGAGTCTTCATCAACTTGTTATACATCCATACAATGCCAAACAACCACTATTGTAGCACCTGCATGATGGCATACCACCACTTGATGGCCAATTATTGCCTGAGAGTTGGCAGAAAATCAAGATTTTTCCTGATCTGAGGCATGAAACCCGCCAACATGGGGCTGTAAAAGTATGTTGGAGGGCTCTTCAATTATGCTGGGAGTCTTAATCAACTTGTTATACATCCATACAATGCCAAACAACCACTATTGTAGCACCTGCATGATGGCATACCACCACTTGATGGCCAATTATTGCCTGAGAGTTGGCAGAAAATCGAGATTTTTCCTGATTTTAGGCATGAAATCTGCCATCATGGGGCTGTAAAAGTATAATGGAGGGCTTACAATCCCTGGCAATGTCAAACCATCACTATACTTGTTCTTTCATGATTACATACCGTAACTTGATGGCCAAATACTGATCATATAATTGTGAGAGGACTGTTTAGGTTTAGTTGTACCTCTCGTTTTTACTTTAGATAAGGCAATATATGTCCTATAATGATATTTGCCCCACAACCAATACGGCATCGTTCCCGCAGATCAGATTCTGATTCTCCCACTCTCTTCCTCTTTTTGTTCTTCGATTCATTCATCCTGTTCTTCCAAAGAGCAAGTTCTACCATTGCAGTGGCTTCCTTCAGTTCTCTGTATTTCTTCTCATAATCACCAAGGTTGGATTTGACACCATCAAGCCAATTGTGCTTTTGACCCATGGTGATTTCCCCCTCTATCCTATTTGACATATCATCTCGATACTGCCTCAGACCTATTGCACGAATACGCTTCGTCATACTGTACTTCACTAAACATCGTAATCTTTTCTGAGCCGCCTCTTCTTCATAACTGAGCGTAAAGCCTGAAAGAGCCACTTTTTCAAGAACAATATCCCAATCAATTGATTGGTCGGAGAAAGACCTCTCATGAATGTCAAGCAAATTCCCAATCACATCTAATGGTGCATTTGCTTTATTTAGAGTAGCCGTCATCTCGGTCCACTCGAACTCATGGTTTGGGTATATTGATTTGTAACTATCAACCAATAACTGTATAATCTCACTTGGTGCGTCTCCCCATATTGCGTAAAGTAATGGCAACGCTTCCCATCGGTCTTTTGTAATGAGATTATTGGGATACTTATCAACCAATACTTTATATAATTCAATATTCTGCACAGTTGAACATGCCAGTATGTGAAGTGGAGTCATTCCTAAACAGTCTTGTTGGCTACCCGTTGGATTTAACTTACTACGACGTCGACTAATCCTAATATCCGTTGTATTATTGAGTTGCTCTGATGTAATATTATTGTATGATTGATAGTATATCATTTTGTGTAATGGTAGATTGTCAAATCGATGTTTCAGCGAACCGATGAGTTGTTGATCTGTATCTGCACCACCAAATAGTTGTTGGAGATTTGTACATTGTCTAAATGCATATTCGTCAACTTCAGCATTCGGCGGAAAGGCAATATTTCGTAAACAATGACACACATATAATGAACCTCCCTCAATATCCGTAACATTACCCGGGATCTCAAGCGAAAACATGCTTTTGCAATCACCAGCAAATTTATTTTTACTTGGAATTGTAGTCAAGCTGGGAGGAATTCTGATAGTGGGGCACCTGTTATGACTGAAGGCATATTTCCCAATGCTTTCAATATTATTTGGTAGATGAATATCCAATAAATCATATGAATGACAGAAGGCCAAATTACCAATACTCCTCACAGTAATGGGGATTGTTAATATTTTCAATGTCTTACACATGAAGAAAGCATATTTCTCAATTGCTTGAAGACCCTCGTGGAGCTTTAGTTCTTCCATTTTTCCACAATTAGCAAAGACATATTCATGAATAACAGTGACAGTAGAGGGTACCGATAATCGTTTTAAAGCTGTACAGTAATTGAATGCATACTGTCCAATCTCTAACAACCCATCATAAAGCTCTAGCTCTTCCAATTGTTCACAGCGCTCAAATGCATATTCTCCAATCTTTGTGACAGTAGATGGTATATTGATCCTTTTCAATGCTTTACATTCACTGAATGCCCTATTATATATCTCTAACAATCCCTCACAAAGTTCAACCGCCTCTAATTTATGTCTTTTTTGAAATGCCTTCTCGGGAATTATTGTAACGGAAGGATGAACACGTGCACGTTCAACGTCCATCGGTACCTCTACCCCTTCTTTATAAACAAACACTTCGGTATTATTGGTACTATTATCGTCCGCCATGATATACTAAATTTTTATTATCTCTTTACTTCTACCAATTTTTGTGCATATGAGTGTTCGTATTTCGTATCTTATCAAGTATTGTATGACGATGGCAGTTCGTAGAATTAGCACACAAAAATGATGATGATATATTATTAACAAATATATCAAACCTTTGCTGAGTATGAATACGCCAATGTTATGTCTATATTTTTGTTGGTGCATGTATAAATGGTGTTGACCGCTGATAATAAAACTATTATCAATATACCCCCGCAACAGTAATGGTGCTAACGCGTATTATAATTGTATCAACAGTCTAAAGTCTTCAGCAAGCTGCAACACAATCTTTATTCAACTAATCCGGGAATAAACTACCAAACGTGGCCAGGCCACATAATTCATAATGCAGTAAGCTCGTTATGGCGTTGCCATCTCCCGCAAATAGTATGTCGTCTCCTAACAGTAGAAAGCGTAAACAATCAATACCATCAAATTCAAAATTCATATGGGCCAAAGACGGTAATACACTACACCCTGCCTATTTACTTTCTTCTCCACCATCTGTTGGTGCATCTTCTACTACTAATAATAGTAATGGTATAGACAATGATAACGGTAATAGTAATGAAGGGAAACGAGATGAAAGGGATGAGGAGAGCATTGAATATGTATGGGTACAATGGACATCCAATGGTACAACATCTCGTATACCTAAATCAAATATTTCAACCGATTTACCATCGAGAAGAAATAGTAGACGTTCTGCTAGTAGTAGTATGAGCAACAGTTCACCTACAACAACAGACGTGGAAGATGATGGTAATGATGATGACAGTATAGATATGTCTACTGGTAAGGATGAAGATGATGAGTATGTTGACAATAAACCAAAAAGAACAACTACAAAGCCTAAACGAAAGAGTAAGTTATCGTTAACTAAAAAACAAAGATTGCAGTTTAAACAACATCATACTACTAAACAAAAACGCAAGGTTAAACATACTACACGCCAGGATGATAAGAGAAATATTGATGTAAAGTCAAATAAGTTACAGCAGAGAAGTGGTATGAAACGTTCTCCATCCTCTGATATGCACTGCAACTCAAAGTCAACTTCTCATAAATCTACCACCGCAAAGAAGGTACACCATCCTAATAATAAACAGCTGAATAATAAAGAAGATAATGATATAAAGTTGGCTATACAAATGTCACTTCAATCATACAACAACAATAACAATGGTACAATCTCATCAGCAGCTATGGGGGTAGATCAAAGCAGCAGCAATAACAAGAAACAAAAGTACATACATAATGAGATAATTGATATTATCGATAGTGATGACGAAGAGAAGAAGGATGATAAAGCTATTGGTATGAGTAGTACCAACTCTAATGAAAGTAGTTCAAAACAAAGCGGTGGCGAATTGAAAAGAAGTGCAAGGGTGTCACTTTCTCCAGATGTTAAACCAAATCAATTGGAACAGTTGGAAACCAATCCTTCAATTGTGAAGAAGAGTCAGCCAGAACAGCAGAAGAGTAAACAAGTCACCATCCCACCATTATCAACAACTGCACAATCAACACCCAATGATCCTCCTCAATATTCACACAGGTCATCAGCATACATACAACATATAGCAGAAGCAACAACAATAATAATGACTGATGCACGATGGTTTACTAATGAAACAACAATAACAACATTAGCAGAAGAGGAAACACTAAGTGATGAAAGAGTAATGCCAACACGGCAACAGCATAAATCATTATTCATGTGGGAAAAAGGTGATGATTTATCAGCTGTCAAGGCATTCATGACATTGTATAATGACGAACAGACAGTACTACCAACTAGGGAATTAGCAGATGGCAAGGAAGGTGATAAGAAGCCAGCAGTGGAGGAGAAAGATGACACTACGAAGCAAGAAGAGAAGCCACAAGATGAAGTACCCGAAGGTGATAAGAAACCAGTGGATGAGAAGGATGAAGTATTCGAACGTGCCATGCATCTATACAGTCGTATGTTTATCCGAAAAGGACCATACTTTGATTTAGCTGATTTATATACTCGATATTATGCACCAAAGTCCAGTGCAAAACAGGCTGAGGAGGAGCTTGAGGAGGAGGTATCACCAAGGGAATCACAGGATAGTGTCACCTCCATGGATGAATCACAGGACAGTGTCACCTCCAAGGCTAGTATCAAGGCGAAGGGATTCTTTGCACCCAGATTATCTATCGGTAAAAGCAACAGCTCAAAGAATACCCTCCGCTCAGATCTTCTCCCTCATCAAACTTCTATAAAGCATCTCTTTCAAGATATACTTCGTCTACTATCAATGGGATTAATCCGTACATTTGAATCAGAATATGAATGTGGATATGTAGCAGGCAATGTTAATACAGGAGGTTATAGTCGACGGGGTACATTACTCTCATCAAATGAAAGAAGAGACATATTAAACAAGTTGGGTGGTGGTGGGAAATCGTCCAAGACGCCGGCAAGAACATCACTCGGCAAAAGTAATAATCCTACAAATGAGATATTGAATCAGATGCAGAATCAACCAACATTACTATCATCATTTGCAAAGTCAAAAGTATCAGTGGGAGGCAAAACAAATAAGCCACCATTACTACCGGTTATCAAACATGTTGACAAGTTATTATTGAACAAATTAGCAGTCAAAGTTGCATCCTTTGTATCCAATACACAACCACGCAAGGCCGAGGTAGAAGAGGCTACACGAATGATTCAAAAGGCATGGTCAGTGGCATATACATTATATAAAGATGATGATAGAGCCTGCATGACCAAAGTTAGTAGCAATTGTATAACAACCACTTTTCGTTTACGGGAGGCACCACTCAAGACTTTACGACGATGTTTACGACTATTTTTATGTGCTGGTGGTGGACCTGGTGCAATGAGAGGAGATGGTTCGAATGGATGGATAAGTGTTTTGGATGATGGTAGTAATAATGATCCGTGCTCATTGACATCAAAGTGGCATACTGTAACATACCCTGGCTTGTCTTCTCGCTTTGGGTTGGAGTATTACGAGCTTAGTCATTATTATACTGCTATTCCAATGAATCAAGAAGTTGACAACAATACAGTATCGACCATTGGACCCTTCTCTCGATATTGTGAATTTCAACTATGGGAAATTGGAGTGGAACTACGAAGCTTTGTCGATCAAGTTAACGAGATGTATGAGATACAGAAACAGACTCTCCGTCGTCGGGAAAGAGAATTGTCAAAGAGTGAAAGTCAAGAATCATCAAGGTCAGAAGAAGTGGTACAATTTAATGTTGATGGACATGCCCCCATTCATCTCTTGAATAGCGATGGATTTGCACTCCTAACTGAAGACGGTCGTAAAGATCTCGTGAAGAGTATCATGGCTCCCTGCTTTATCGAAGGACAAATGTCGAGGTATACAACGTTTGGTAGAGCGGTTACCAACTTGTGTCAAGCGATTGAGGTTGATATCCTCTCATTATCACACAATGTAACAAGTGATGATGATGACGAAGATGATAACGATGGGTTCATTAGTGATACAGAGAGAGTGATAGCCGCAACAGCAATCATTTGCCATCGTATTCTTCAACTAAGAATCAAATATCCAAGCCTTATGCTAAGCTCGCTATCCAAACGACCATGGTTGAGACATATGAACTTTGATGCAATATTGGCATACATTTTATGGGATTGTATACCAATCTATGAGAGAAGAGGTCATCATTTGATGGCCGTATCAATGTTGCAAACAATACTCTTTGGTCAAGAGATGTGTTCATTTGATAAGATCACGGGTGAATTGCTGCTTGAATCGAGTATCAAGTTGGAGAGCTTGCAAGTTGAACCGTTCGTAGAGTGTCTTCTTCCAAGGCGTAACCGTGGTAAAGCTTATGAACGTCTAGTTATTGATATCACTCACGTTGAAAGACGTGCTAAGAAGAAGACATCCAATCAACAACCCAAGAAGAAGAAGGCAAAGAAATCAAGCAAGGTCAAGAATGATGATGAAGAAGAAGATAAGCCGTCACCACTTCAATCATTATGCACATCACTCTTGAGAAGTACAGAAGTATCAGGGTCAATACCCTTCTTTTCTATGCGTAACCTTGCTCGAAGATCTAAACAATCATTACCACAAACTCATGAGCGATCCCTACTGAATATTAGACCAGGAGACAGTGACAACAACTGGTCTCCTTCCACAGATAATGCCGTGGCTAATTCCATATCAAGTAGTGACAATAGTGACTCAGCAGCAGGCAAACGATGTTCCTTTGTTGGTTGGGAGATGGATGACGATGTAGGATTAGGTTCTCGTCGAAGTCTCAACGTCGAGGAATTAGCAATGGAGCAGTATCATCACGGTCTACTTCCTAATGAGGATAACATTATAAAAGGTCAATGGGTTGGTTGGCACAACGAAGGTGGTCATGTCAGGGCTTTATTTCGTATCCTTTGTTTGCCACATCTGTTGGAAGATTCGACCACTCAAGAAGAACTGTACCAAGATGAACAGTCGACAGTTATAATGACTCCATATCAATTCTCACCACATGATTTGCATGTTGGTTGTTTCAAAGCCAATTCTCAAACAATACGAGGCTTCTATGAGAGACGCCGTTCAGCAATTGAATCATTCCTATCACAATTAGCCAAGTTGGACGAGAATGGTATCAGTAACCTTATTTATGTATCAATTAAGAAACGATGGGATAGGCATATGGGTGATCAGTCACGATCAAAAGATCCTCGTCTAATCAAAGATGTTAAGGAGTTAAACACACTCTCAATGATTGGTTGTTCATTAGGAGGGAAAGCATTAGCATCCATCTTCCGCACACTGTGCTTTGATTACCGAAGTTGGAGTGGAGGATTGCCAGACCTCTTCTTGGTCAGAGCTCAAGATAAGGAAGAATCATCATCATTTGTATCCCTTGCCGATTGGATTGGCGAGGGTTTCTCTCAAGAAGCAATTGATGAACAGAATGCCAATACTCTCATAAGTCTACTTGCCGAGAGAGATGATGAGTTTCTCGGACACGCCAAGAACGCCGATGGCTTCTCATCACAACAGTATACATCCAAAAAGAAGAAGAAGAGAGGTGTTGCAAGAGTGGAGGTTCCACCCTTTCCTGAAGACAAGTTAAAGTTCATATATGGTGAGAAACAAATCAAGGCCGAGTGTATGTTTGTTGAAGTCAAGTCAGCAAATGATAGACTATCTGAGAGGCAAGAGGATTGGCTGTCTATATTAGAAGGCTGTACTACTGCCCGTGTATGCAAGTTCTCATCAAGCAAATAACTAAATAGATATGTCTTTGTCTGAAAAGAAGTATCATTATTCGCTCTCATTACCATCCGATGATTCATTATCATCATCAGAAGAAGATGAACTTCCATCACTACTTTCACTCTCACATGACGAAGCATCAGGCATGAGAAAAGGAAGCACGTGTTCAATTACGATATCAGCTCTACAACTGATACGACACTGTTCACGAAAGTCCGAATCTGATTCCTCTGTCCTCTTTCTCTTTTTAGTGTCGAATTCGTTAATCTTATTCTTCCAAAGTGCAAGCTCAAGTGTTGCTGTGGCTTCCTTTAACCTGTTATATTCCTCTTCATATTTGACGAGCTTTGATCTAACAATATTGAGCCAACCCACTTTGCTGCCACCAAAAGACTCGGGTTTCTTCATCACTTCCATCATATCATCTCGTAATTGTTTCAATCCAATTGCATTTACACGATCTGTAAACCCACGTCTAAATAAGAATCTAAAGGTGCTGTATGATAATTGGTCGTGGTTCGCGAGCTCCTCAATCCATGCCTCCCAGTCTAGGTCAGGAATGAACTCTTGATGTATATTAAGTAAAGAAGTCCGAATAGCTCCTTGGGTCTTAGTCCTACTGAGTGTTGCCACCATATCTGTCCAATTGAAGTCGTAATTTGGATAGAGAGATTTGTAACTCTCCACCAGTAACTGTATAATCTCACTCGGTACATCACTCCATATTGCGTAAAGTAATGGTACTGCTCCCCATCTATCTTTTGTAATCAGATTCTCAGGATACTGTTCATCAATACCTGATATAACTCGATATTCTGCACAGTAGAACATGCTAATATATGTAAAGGAGTCATCCCCAGACAATCTTGTCGACTACCGATTGGATCTAACTTGCTACGTAGTGATCTCTTTTGAGTGCGTCGCATGTTTGTTGCATTATTCAGCTGTTCCACTGTCATATTATTATATGATTGATAGTAGATCATTTTGTGAATTGGTAGGTTGTCAAAGCGATGTTTCAGTGCATGTATGACGTCTGGTACCGAACGGCCAAATAGTTGTTTGAGATCTTTACACTGACTAAATACATCCGCATATAGTGTGAGATATCTGTATCAGTTAATCGTTGAACCTCGGCGTTCATCGGAATGGCCACGTTTCGAAGAGAAGAACAACTCAATGAGTGGCTTCCATAATACGATTAATGTTTTCTGAGATTTCAATAGAAAACAGGGATGAGCCTCCGCTAAACAGCCCTACTGGAATAGATGTCAAGCTGGGAGGAAGTCTCATTTGTATGAAGTTGCTAGCACAAAGTGCATAATCATCAATACTTTCAATACCCTCGGGTAGAGTCAATGATTGCAATGATGTGCAGTGAAACGCAGTATCTTCTATAGCTCTAACGGTGGAAGGTATATTGATATGTTTCAATGATGTGCAATTGTAGAATGCCTTAACCCCTATTACCAACAGGCCTTCACAAAGTTCAGCCTCCTCTAACTTATGTTGTTCTCGAAATGCATCCTCTGGAATTATTGTGACGGACGGATGAACTCTAACACGTACTACATCATGTGGTACTACCGCCCCTTCAGTATAGACAAATACCTCAGTATTACTATTATCCTCTGCCATTCTATACTCTGTTTAGTTTGTGGTAACTCTTAATCAAAGTAAAAGGGTCTATTATTGGTTGTTGATGATGATGCTAATTTTAAAAGAGTGCACAAGATGTGTACCGTATTATATGCCCACTGCGCCAATGATCTAAATAATAACGAAGAACTAAGTAGTGAATGAATTGAAAGCAACCCACTATTGTACTAAGAGAGCTTTGCTACTTAATAATATTTATTCCCGTTTGTACGCGGATCAGTACAGCTTACATTAGATAGTACAATTTCAATTCATTGTTGTAACAGTACAACATCAAATTGGTAGTCAATCTACCCCGGATAGGAATACATAGGTTTCATATTATTAGACGGATATAGCATTTTATATATCAATAAATTTTGGTATTTTAATGGGGAGCTTCTCGGACTCGAACAATTAACACACAACCAAATAATATATTACCTTTGTCTTTGTTTCCGTTACTTGGCATTGTTCACTACTCCAATACAATACAATATGCCCACACAATATAATTTACCAACCCTCAGATCGTCATCCTATCCTCGCCGCGAGAACATTATATGGGTATATATGGTTTAATTTCTGCATTGCAAGCCGCTACTAAAACTTTACAGCAGCAGCAACAGAATGATGATAATAATCCTACACTTGAACATTCAATTCAGCTTGGAGTACCAACTCGAGATCCTGCATTAGACAAGGAACAAATTGAGAATAATGGATTAGATGATATCAAAATTTTACCTCAGTGGAGACAATTTGTTGGTGCGCTTCGGTCGTATGATCCGGAAGATCGTGCAAATGTCCTCGTTATTACTCAATATGCTTCTTCCTGTTATGAAATCAAGGAACGTTCATACATTGGAATTTAATGGTAAAAGTGGAGACTCCAATCAAAAAAGAATTACCTGTCAGTTCTTGTGCGATATACTAGAATCAAATACCAATATCAAACGCCTCATCTTGAGACAGAGCACTCGCTTTACTTCGAATTTATATAAAGCTATTGAAAATCACCCATCATTAGAGGAATTGCACATTACGAATATGGGGATTGGTACGAAGGAAGGTCTACTACGAAAGATTCTAAACACAAGCAGAAGAGTAAAGTATCTCAATCTCAACAGAACTATTATTGTAGCAGCTGACACTGAGGCCCAAGGGGGGTATGGAAATATCTCAGTCTCAGTTGTTGAAGTACGATCACTCTTTAGAGCATCTAAATCTTAGCAACACAGGGCTCACCAATGACGATGTGGTACTAATTGCTGATGCCTTGAAATTCGATACAAAACTACGTGTATTAAGTTTGGGAGGAAAGAAAGGTAGGAAGGAGAGATGTACCAATGAAATTGCATCTCGGGGCAGGAAAGCCTTGAGCGAAGTATTGTTCAATGCATCGAGCTTGGATTCGGTTGCGAATTCCAACCACACTTGCAGAGTGGATATTGCTAGTGATCTTCATCTCCACACTTCATTGGATCCTTGTTTTCACGAGGATCTTCTCAATATCCTCAATAAAGGCAGTCCCAAAGACAACCGTAGATGGAAAGTTCTATCCGTTTTATATGCAACAAGCGGGTTGGGTATCGGCGATGAATTCGAAACGTATCAAAACTTGAAAGTGATTCCGGAGTTATTAGCATTCGTTACAGCATCTTTTGAAGATGAGAATCTGCCCACTGATGAAACAATACTTGTTGGAGATGAGGTAGCTCATGTAAACCTTGGTCCTCACGGAGACGTATTAGACAAACTCTTCGGTGGTTTGTCAGATGAGAATGGGGCATCATCTGCTTCCAACATCTTCCCGAGATTGAGTCCACTCTTTCCAGAGGAGACGGAGGACAACTCTGGAGATGAGTTATCGGTAGAGTCAGATGAATCATTTGATAGTTATGATTCAGAGTTGGAAGATTTGGACGATGCATTTGAGGAGGAAGAAGATGAGGTATATGAAAGTTTTGACAAGTCTTTCCTCGATCCTGCCTTTTGTGGTGAACGAGCAAGGCTCACGATTATGTTTCAGGTTGTTCAGAAATGGGGCTTGCCTTTACTAGACAAAACCCCACCTCTTCCCGAGCAGCCTGTGGCTGCAGGCGAGGATGGGAAACAGAAGAGGAAGCGGTCAACCTCATGGAAGTGCGAGCCTGGTAAAAAGGGGAAGAAAACAAGCCGAATGTCACTCAAGAAGGGAAGCAAGGAGGTTGTAATCTCTCAAAGAGAGATTGATTCTTTACTTAGCTGATAGAGAGATCGATTCATCGGCCAATTGGAATTCATGTGCCGGGGCAGAAGAGATTACCTCTTATACTTTCGATTAGTCTGTTTGAAATGACATCTTTGCATAAAACTAAGTATCATATGAAACGATTCTACCTTAGAAACTCTAGATGAGCAGCACAAGGATGTATCTTTAAAATAGTATTATCCACTAACTCCTTAAGATGTAGGCATTCAGTCCTTCCCGGGATGATAGTTTTCAACCTTAATACCCGCCGGCACCATTTTGAAACAATATTAGGCTAATAGATGCCCGGTTACAAGACATTATCTCCCATGTAAGATTAAGTTTCGTAAATAGATTAACAAAGAATAAAACTCCTCATTCAGACGCCCCCCTCTTTTATCAGTCCCCTTGTGGCAAGCCACGGTCATCATAATATGGCAAGAGATAGGGCAGCACATGGTCAACAATAATATCAGAACCACAATTGATACGACACTCCTCTCGGTGTAAAGATTCATCCAACTTGAACTTCTTCTTTTGATGAAACTTTTTTGATTCATTGATCTTGGCCTTCCACACGGCAAGGACAAGTACCGCTGTGTTATCCTTGAGTCTATCACAAATAGCTTGAAATCTGGCCATTTGTAAGTTCATACGCCTAATCCATGAACGTCTGCTAATGTTGAACGGCTCTGGCTCATTAATCATATTCGTTATCAACTGCTTACGGAACGATTTGATTTCAATTGCAGCAATACGATCAGATACACTGCACTTGAATAGATAACGAAATGTTGCCCGAGGTGTTGGCCGTGAGGGAATGTTGAGAACTTCTAGCCAGTCAATAGCTTGATCAGAAAAGTGTTGCTTGTACATATCGAATATGTTCTGAATCACATCAAAACGAATAACCATAGCACTACCCATCACCTTCAACATGACAGACCAATTAAGCTGAGCATGAGGGTGGAAGAGTTTGTAACTCTCAATCAAGAGTTGACGAATCTCTGCTGGTGCAGCTGCTGCCCAGAAGATTGGCAAATATCCCCAGCGATCTTCGGTAATTAGATTCTCGGGGTACTTGTCAATTAATACACGATAGAGGGAAGCATCTTGAACAGTAGAGGCTGCAAGGATATGAAGGGGAGTCATGCCCATAAAGTCTTGTTGCATACCAAGTGGTTCCTCATTCTCACCAATCCCCTCTTCTGACGAGGCAATTGCATTACTAAGCTCTTCCGCCGTAACTTTATTATAAGGCTGATAATACAACATCTTATGAATTGGTAATCCATCAAATCGATGTTTCAATGCATGTACAATCTCATCTTCCGTGCCAAATCGTCTCAAGGCATTACAATTATCAAACGCATTCCTACCCACTACACAATTTGGTGGAATGGCAACATTCCTCATGTGCCAATTAGCAACAAATGCACTTTCATCAATCTTTTTTACATTCTCAGACATTTCCAAACTGAACATACTCTTGCATAATCCAACTACACGATCGGGCACTGTAGTTATTAATGGTGGTATTTTGAAATTAACAAATTTACCATCACAAAAAGCTGATCGACCCAACTCTGTTACGTCATTTGATAAATTAACAATATCCATCTTTGTTTGATAGACTGCATATTCACCAATTTTAGTTACAGTGGATGGTATTACCATATGCCTTAGTGCCTTGCATCGGAAGAAGGCCTTGTATCCAATCTCTTTTAACCCTTCGTGTAATTTACATGATTGTAAAGTTATGCACTCTTCAAATGTTGAATCTGGAATTACGGTTACGGATGGATGCACTTCTGCATGTATGATATCACGTGTTGGATCGGGTCCACCTTTGGTATATACAAACACTCGTTCGCGTGCTGGAGGCGGGATCTTGCCATCTTTTGACGCCATCTGTTTTGGTTTTGTTGTTTGTGCTAGTAAAGACCTTTGTTGTCTGAGTTGGTTGAGACGAAGTAAAAGAGCTTGGGGGGTATTTCTGCAGGTGGTGACCGTGGCAGTGGTATTAGTAGTTGTAGATTTAGTATTGTTAGAGCCTTCCATATACAATTGATTATGTTATATTAATTAAAGTTCAACACAACACATTGACATTGATTTATATTGACCACACTCTCATAAAATTACTGATTTTTTGCATTGAAATTATTTTTGGGCGAACGAGCGGGGAAAATTTATTGCCCTCCTTTATGCCCGCTAAAATCATTGCCAAATGAAGGTTGCCGCCTGCACAATCGAGACGAGATATATGCCGAATGATCATTGATGTATTATTGTGCAGATCATAGTAGTTCTACATAGCTAGCTTAATATCTCAGACCTCTTAACATATTATGAATGTGGCTGTGGTATCCTTGGACTTGGGAGGACTACTCTTGTACGTACTAAAGTCAAAGTTATAAGACACTCACGCACACAAGGTAATAAGATCGGACAGTGTTTCCTTCTATTATTAGTATTACTGAATCTGAGTATACTACATTCGCACAAGAAATGGCAATATATTCTCAATAACAATATCAGCTCCACATCCTACACGGCACATCTGTCTGCTTGTCGACTCCTCAATCTTTACTCTCTTGATCCGTCTCTTCTTATTCGCCTCTTGGCAATGATCGTCCATACTCTTCTTCCATAGAGCTAACTCGAGTAGTGTAGTAGCCTCCTTCAGTGTACGATATTTGTCTTCACAATGTGTGAGGTACTCCTGAATTTCGGCAATGAAATCTCTTCTTCCTTGGCTACCCTCAGAAATATCAGCCGCATACACCTTGTCTAACAATGCATGGACATATTGCTGCACTTTAGTGAACCCCATTCTATTCGCTTTTGCTGAAGAACTCAACCTAACTAAATGTCTAAAAGAAAGGGTTGAAATGTATTCTGTGTCCCAACGAGTTGCTGCCTCCTCAAGTATAACACCCCAATCAAAATATTGGTCGGGGAAATTCTCTTGATGCAATTTGCAAAAATATCTAATCACATCATGTCTCGCATGCCATATAACCAATGTATCAAATCTGGCTAGGCTTAATACCATCTCATTCCAATCGAATTGATGATTCGGATAGAGAGACTTGTAACTTTCCACCAAGAACTGCACACTCTCACTCGGTGACTCTCTAGTTGGTGCATTCATCAAGACTGCGTAAAGTAATGGTACTGCCCCCCATCTATCTTCTGTAACTAAAGTCTCGGGGTACTTTGTAACCAAAACCTTGAACATTTCAATATTCTGAGCTGTTGAACATGCAAGTATGTGTAGAGGAGTCATCCCCAGACGATCTTGTAGATTGCCGGTTGGATCTGGTTTACTTCGACTTCGACTTATCCTGACATTTGTTGCATTATTGAGTTGATCTACTGTAACATTATTATATGATTGATAATATATCATCTTGTGAATTGGTAGATTGTGAAACCGATGCTTTAATGTCTGAACCTTATGTATTTCGGAATCGCATAATTGGTCCAGATCTATGCAGTCATCGAATACATGCTCTTCGATATCAGTATCAAGTGATATTGCTATATTTCTCAATACCTTACAATCCTCAAATGAGTATGCTCCAATTCGGGTGGTATTCTCAGGCAGCTCAACCGAGAATAAGGACGTACAATTAAAAATCATACCAGATGATATTGTTGTCACAAGTGATGGAGTTTTGAAATAGATAAATTCGCACCCATTGAAAGCTATATCTCCAATAATTTCGATACTGTCGGGTAAACGAATCGATTTCAAAGAGATGCAATGATCGAATGCATGTTCTCCTATTTCACGAAGGCTCCCACCTTCAAGGAACTTTACATAGCTCAATCTTCTACATTTATCAAATGCACTTTCGTGAATTATTGTAACCGTTGAAGGTATTGTAATCCTTATCAATGCATCACATTCCATGAACGCCTTCTTTCCGATCTCTAATAATCCTTCACATAATTCAATCTCCTCTAACTTTTTTGTTGGTAGAATGCTTCCTCGCGAATTCTAGTAACAGATGGATGAACCCGTACACTGTAGACATCTTCTGGTACTACCGCCCCTTCTGTGTATACAAACACCTCAGTATTACTACTACTTTCTTCTGCCATCTGTATTGCAAATCAAACGTATTTGATATGTGTTTATACCTATGAATCGTAGATGATATGATAATACAGCCCAACTATGCCAGTAATAAAATCACAAAATGATGATATACCAGCGGTGATATATCTTCTTCTATTCACTATCTCCCATCCACCGCTTTATAATGTACGACCTAGGACGGCGAGGCCTATGAGTTTATTTTATCACTTGTCTCACTTTGTGCGGGGGCAAAATAAAATGCCCTCTGCTCACAAATCTTATAATTTGCAACATGGTGGCCAACAACACAGAGACGTCTCCTCTGTTAAAGAGCAGTGACAACAATACTGATAACAATGGCTCTAATAGTAGTCGTGTTAGTAAGCGTAGCAGTCAACGTCGTGGCGGTCTCTACGATGCAAAGACTGGATACCAAACTACAAACACAACTTTGACAACCACAAAAAATAGCAATGACACTACCTCGTCAGCGTCTACTTCTGTTGCTACTAATATCAAGAAGCCACCTGCTTCACATAGAGGTAGCAGTTTGGTAAATGCTACATTGCAACCGCTAGAAAATAACCACAACAGGCCTACCATATCTCGTAATGAGCAACAAATAGGCTCAGCCACCTCTATCCAACAACAAAGATGCACCGTCATACAATCAGATGATAAACCAATAACACCAACATCCTTCTACTACAATCCAATCCTCAACCCAACAATACAACGATACTACAAATTCACATCCACAAAATCAACACCATTCATTGCACTCTACAAACGCCCTCTTGAAATCTATCCCGAATCAACATTAACTGAACATGAAATATTAATTCAACGTCAATATCAGAATAAACCAGGATCAAAGGGTAATCAGTCAGATACTACTGGATTATTAACACGGAGTATGGTATTACCCAGTCATGGTACTGATCCTAGTGGTAAATGGATATTAGTTAGTGTTGGTGGTCGTAAGTTTATTAGTTTGTAACCTTTTGTGCACAATGCTCATTTAGTTTTTGTGTGCATGAGATAAATGCTCAAATTTTGTATATCCATTCTCACAAACTAATCTATCTATTTCCTGCATCCTGCTTTACTCCTTGATTTCATGCAGGTACTGGGTGGGCTAGAAGAAATTTGTTATTATTATCAAGTGATGAAGTTTATTTAAACTCTGCAAAGAGCAGTAATCATAGTTTGACGTATAGTTCAACCAACACTTCCACTGCTACACAAACAACAAACAACAACATGGCAACCACAGCCACATCCAATACAGCACACACCAAGAAAGGTCTTTCATTAATATCAACAAAGCTAAACACCGACCCACCAACATTCAAACTAGCAAACACATTCAAAGTAAAAGATGGATGGATGGGTAATCATGTCTTTTTATGTAATGGTAAAATAATGCTGGGAAGTGATGCACCATTATTCTATGTTACCAATGTTATATTAGTATTGGGTATGATATTATACTTTGGATTTGTATTACCGCATTTGGTCCAGTTTGATCCACGATATTATAACTTAGATGATAGTGAAGAGAATGGAGAAGAGAATGGAGAAGGAGAGATGCAAAAGAGATTTCATACAATGCAACTATGGACAACACACTCTTACACAATTATTATATCAATTGCAACATGTATAATATCCTACATCTCACTATGGATATGTGCAACGACCGATCCGGGTATATTACCACCAAATTCAAGTCCAATCCATGCTTTACCACCTGTGGACTCTATACCCAATGGTGGATGTATACCAATCGGTG
>Ga0075439_10457_pt1 | contig 17505 bp, 16 predicted proteins | sample MintriSingleCell_FD_74264 | JGI IMG/M metagenome (GOLD analysis project Ga0075439, IMG submission 74264) | Marine eukaryotic communities from Monterey Bay, USA to study complex ecological interactions - Minidiscus trioculatus JGI Plate_4_G5... | ecosystem: Environmental > Aquatic > Marine >... | reverse complement strand
GACTAATATTTTGTTGTTGTGGATTATTATTAGTTGCATTATTAGTTGCGTTCATATTTATATTGACATTAATATTAAAGTTGTTGGTAAACTGTGCAGGTTGAACGTTCTGCCCGACCAAAGCAGTCGATAACTGTTGTTCCGGGTACATTGTGGTATTGATCATATTATTATTATGCACTTGATGGGCGTACATATTGTTGTTATTAGTCAAACCATCTTGCCTGCTAGATTTTAATAGTGCTGCAATTTGACGAGCTGACATCTTTTATTGATATAACCGCAGATATCTATGGTTTATTATGCAATTGCTTTGAATTTTTGATGGTAAAAGATGAAGATGGTTATTAATTAATGGTGAGCAGAGGTGATGATCTGACCAAATGTTACTCGTCCCTCAGTCGATAAAAAAGAGCACATGATATCTAAAGGATATAGAAGCTCGACGGGGTTTCTACTTGGAGTAGAATGGTTGATATCCTACTATGTTAATGCCGCCTCAAGAGAGCATGCGTTGAAAGTTGAATCTGAAATTTTGAAATTTTGGCGATTTATGTCTGTGTTATGTCCAATACCGCTTGGAATTTGCAAAAAAGTGCCTACAATAAAAAAGCGTTGGAGTTACCTAGGGTAAACTGACACTGTTTAGATATCAATATTCAAACCAAAGTACTGTCACCTTGAACTTCCTCCTCCTCCGCCACCGCACTCTTTTCCTGCTCTTGAGGAGCAAGCAAACGAGAAATATCCTTACTCATGGCAGCGCTGTGATTTTTCATATCTCTCAACATCTCATCTTGTTCCATAACACTTTCAATAAGAATATCATACGCTCCCTTAACGACAAGGTCATTCGCCCCACTTGCCTTTCGCTCAATGCACTCCTTGACAAGTGCAGCAGCCTGACTTTCATCACCACCAACATGACTAAGCAACTCCTTCCACATGGCTGCCCTACGTTCCTTCTCATCACGGATTTGACTACGTAAAAGAGCAGATGATTCAACAAGCTCATGAACTTGAATAGCACGATTTGCTTCCTCCTTCGATTGGACTAAACGTTGTTGTAATGCCATGTGTTCTTCAATATTCACACCACGTTTGGCTGGAGGAAGAAGCGTAGTGCCATCCGAGACATACTCAACACGACGTTTCCTATTTGCTGCTGCGTCGCCGCCAGCAGCAGCAGCTGCAGTTTCATTCCACTGCTGCTGCTCCTTCTTCGCGGGTTCTGGAATCAGATCCTTGAATGGTCCTCGTTGTCCTGCCTGATATGCCTCCTTGGCCTTGCAAATACTATGTATATGATATGAATTGAAAACATGATTTATAGAGACAATTAGTGTTTGATATATTCATACACATCAAACAACAATATACAAACACATCTCATAACAAATACTTACGCCCAACATACTTCAAGCTTCTTAGCCTTCCTACTACCCTTCACACCATTATGTGAACAGAACATACGCAAATCATCAATCTTCAACCGGTCAACGGGAACACCTGCAATTGATTTCAATGGTGTTAATTGTGGTGGTTTAACTTTCCCCGTATCCTTCTTGATTGGATTAATTGCTTCGGCTGTTACCTCACTGTTTGATTTTGTGCACATGATGTGTTACATAACATAAGAAATAATGGTAATATGTAGAATGTGAGTACTCAATGAAAAATAAATAAAGTTTGTATATACCAATTGGAATAATATACCAAACAACAATACCAATAAACAATATCACATACCAATCATCAAACCCTTTATTAAAAGCAACAAAGCCTTCATTTTGTCGTTGAAGAGCAGTTTTTTGTGGTGCAACATATTGCTCTTGGTGATGTGGCTGCTCAGTCAGATGTTGGTTCTCCGCTACTGCCGCCGCCGCCACTGGTTGTTGTAATAGAGGGACGCCATTGCTGGCATCGATCTCTTCTTGGATTGGATTTGGATGATGGGGGCTGGACATGCTATTGTTTGTTGCCCTTGATAATTATGAGTTTGTGTTAAAGTCCCAAGAGTCTTTTCATAACTGGGACATGGAGAAGTGACAGAGAAGAGATGGTAAATGAAGATAGAATACCAATCAAGTATGCCGCACTAGTGGAGCGCTCTGAGGCACTGAGCTAAGGGGTCAAGCACTAATAATATAATCCAAAGGTGATCTTCATTACGGTGGTATAATATAAGAAGAATAAGTTATGACATCATCAGAGGAGACAATTGCCATTGCAACTGAGTTGACATGTCCCATTTGTTTGATATCATCAAACGATAATGATACCACAAACACAAACAATGAAGATCAAGTAAATTTTCTGAAAACACCTTGTAATCATCACTTTTGTCAGGCATGTATTGAACGAGTACTTCTCAAACCAAGGTCGAATAACATAATAACAATGGGACCGTGTCCAATGTGTCGCGTGCCCGTAATTTTATTCGATTTAGAGTATATTAATAGTGATGATACCAACTCTTCTGCAAGATATATTGGCAATTCGGATGTAAGCACTTGGCCAATTGCAAATTCCCAGTACAAACAGCGGTCGTTAATACCAATGGAAACTGATGAACTATTACAGAGATTAATTAGTCAAAAGGGTGTTATAGAAGGATATGGTATTAAATTCTGTTTTCAAAACTCTAAACCATCAATGGAATTTAGTAGTAATCTCAATATTGTATTTGATTATGATTTCAAAGAGAGAACAACAAACAACAATATCGATGAACATTTGTTACCCTTGAGTTCAATTGTATTTGATACATCTTACTTTCATCAAAAGAGTAAGACATTTCATGGCAGGGTTGCTTTTGCAAATCCTATTGGCAACAAGAAGAATAATGATGATAAGCATTTTCACTTCTATGAACAGCTACATTGTACACTACACTTTGCCGACAGCGGTAACTATATCCGTGCCGGTTACCTGCGATGGAAGTTGGCAACTACATCTCCTAAAAACTATCCATTAGATGGCTGTTGGGAGGTTCAATACACAGATGATCGACATATAACAATCTTTGTTCAACAACACTGTTTTTATTGCAAGGGTTTGAACTTTCAGATCATAATTGGAGACGATTACTTTCCGAGAATTAACTCGTATGTACATGGAAGAGTTGAACATGTCAGTAATCTACAAATTCAAGATATTGACGAAAGTGTAGAGTGGTCATCAAGCCGACCAGGTCATGAATTCATGATAAAGTGGCGCAGGAAATCAAGTATTGAAGATTGCTGGAAAGTATCAACTTTCAAGGCTGGTAACATTGTTTATCAAAAGTACAATCAACATTCAAATAATATATCTTTGGGTCCAAAGCATTATCCAAATCAACTGTGGGGAAATAGTTTCTGTCAAGAGTTTTGTGTTGGGGTGGCATCATACCATTTTCTAAGACCGGATTGCAACGGCAACTTACATGCTTACATCTCATATGAAAGTCCAAGAACTGAAATGTGGCCATCACTCGACAATGGAGATAACGTTCCTTCACGCGTTCCGTTCAGAAACATTCAATGGGATGAACAAGCAAGGACGTTTATCGGTGATATATGCTGGGAAGAAGACTACAATACTACCTGGATGGGCGAGCGACTATGGAAGTATAACATCATATTTGATTCTACATTCATGTTTGTATTATCAGGGACTGTCACTCGGTCAACAGGAGAGCCTCACAAGTTTGGAATTGACTTGGTGTATATCAATGCTGCTATAGAATCAACTCTTAAAGAAGAACTACAAAACTCACAAGGAGAATATATGCAACATCTAGATGTTATCCGTCGCTGGAGAGACGCAGGTGCAACGCCAAAAACATTAGACATGCTAGGTGAAGTGGCAATATCTATTATGGATGATGATAGTAGCAGTAGTGTGATTGATTTTAATCTTTGATATTGTATCGTATCTTGTAAGAATTTAAGATGCTTAGTTTAGCTCCACACATATGCCGTATGAAGCAAAGCACTAGTTGTCATGGTATAAGCACAAAGGTATCCTCCAACTAATGCCCCAGTAACACCACAACAAATACAGTCCTGACCGGACAGATACAAGTTTTTAATAGGAGTCTTATTTCGTAGCCAGTATTGAGCGAACCTCTTTGGAGTATGAGCTAAGCCATAAACTGCCCCTTTGTGAGTACCCAGATAGTAATCGTTGGTCAAGGCAGTTCCTAACTCTGTATACTCGATCTTCCCTTCCAATTGAGGAAAGTGTTCAAGCAAAGTCTTCTTGAACATTTCCTCCCATTTGACTTTCATTGCTACATACTCTTTACTCCGATGTTTGACTCTGTCACCTTTAAACTGTGCTACGTCCTGATATGAACAAGGACCGATAACTAAGGCCACTTGCTTTCCAGGGTGGCGGTTTTTGTATGTCGGGTCTTTTGCTGATGAAAATGAGATAAACATTGCAGGTATCTTAAACTGATCAGATCGATAATCAGACATATTCTGGTCATGATCCCATGATTCATGTATCCAGTAGTTTGACTTTGGAAGGTTGAGTGACGAATCAGGATCGTCAATACCAACAAACATTGACATTAGTGAGATATTAGATGCAACTTCTTCATCATTTTTCATAATGTCAATGTACTTGCTAACCAAACTTTGTTGTGATTGAGGTATGAGCTTCATGAATGTAGTGGGCACTCCTACGCTACTCACGATGGACTTTGCAAGTATCTTCTTTCCTTTGACGACAACACCATATGCTCGGTTCTCAATATAGAAGATACTGGAGCCCGAACCAGTACCTTCCCTCCCCACTTCTCAATTACTGTTGAAATACTCTCGCTAATCTTTAATGGGCCTCCAACTTGAAGATGCGCGTTCACATAGAGAGATGTATTTGCTTCTGTTAGTAAATGTGGGTTACAAGGACAATCAAATGAAGGCAAAACAATACTAACGCGGGCTTTCCTGGATAATAGGCACCTGATCTATAATGACAGGCAATCAATGCATTCATTAGAAAAGAACCTCTTGACGGAGCTTCGCCATAATCACCATAATGATATGTTAACACTCCTTGCAACTTTTGATTTGATGTGATTGAATCTAAAACCTCCTTTGTAGTCTTGTCTATAATACGGAGTTGTCTACTGAATAACCACTTTCCAACCTTGAATAAAGTTTCGGGTAGCATCTTTAAAGCCAGGTATAATGGGAAGATATATTCCACTGTATTGTGACATGTTGAAAAGTATTTCTCAATTGCCAATTCATCATTTGGAAAGGATGTTTCCAGTTCCTTCTTCAACCTCTTCCAACTACTGACAAAGTTGTATCTCTCATTACCCGAGATTGTAATATCATATGCATCATCCATCGATTCCCATTCTACTTTTGAATCTGTTATATAATCGAATTGTTTACGAAGTGGCGAGCCTTTGACTCCAACTTTTCCGCCAATGTAATGCAAACCGGTATCAAACTCGTATCCGTTCTCAGAAAATGTATGCAGATTACCTCCAGCAATGTCATGCTGTTCTAACACTAATACTCTCTTACCCTCCTTGGCTAATATTGCTGCCGTGGATAGACCACCAATGCCACTGCCGATTATAATGGCGTCCAAATCTTTGGGTACCTTTTTCATTGAGAAACCCTCCTTTATTGGATTATCTGATGTTTGTACATTTGGACAGGTTTGTCTTTTGATGAAGAGCCGATATACTGCATAGGCACCACATGCTACTACAGAAGTTGATATCGCTACTGCGGTATAAGTTGTTGAGTTGAGTTGCTTGGTCATCATATTAGAAGTGTAATTCAACCAGTGGGGTTTGTCCTTGTTTAATACCACAGAAGTAATTGAATTTAATGTTCAACGAGAGGTTCCTGTATCACTATCGTCCAACAGCATTGATTGATGATATCTCCCGATATTATATTATTGTATACTATGATATCCGAAGATACTTTATAGGTGAGAGTAAGATTGCTATCACTGCTTCTAAATAATAAATAATGGACAACACGCTTCGACCATCTATATTTCTTTAATAGTAGCCCTCTGTATAGAAGAAGGGTTGTTGCAACTTAACACTATGGTACTCCTACCTCCCCACACAACATCCTAAAAAAAAGATCCTAAACGGATCATTTTACTCATCGGCTGAAGATAAATGAAACATACATCTCATCACTCCACTCATCACTCATAGGTATCACCTGAGGTATACTTCCAAGATGACAAAGAATAAGTCGCCAAAGAATGGCAATCACAACCAAAAGAAGAGGAAAAGATCACCGTCAAAAGATGATGGTATGGTAGAGGAGTCAATAGTACCACATGTTATTACATGGTTAGAGAAGCGAAAGAAGAAGGTACCTGATTTATTAAAGAATGAAGATATTTCATTTTCTATAGATCATATACTTGGTCAACTATCTCTAAAGGAAAGAGAGAGACGGGCACTAATACGACATGTGGAGAAGTGTGTTAATAATAAGAATACAAGCACTAGTAGTGATGCTACAAATGAGTTGGAAGGGAGTGATAACGAGTATGATATTCAAGATATCAAACTAAATACATCACTTGATGTAAAATCTAGTAATTGGCCAAGTAATGCAGAGTTTAGTAACAATTACAAATGGAACAACGATATACCAAATTCAATTAAAGATCAATACACACCATCAAATAATAATATACGACAACGGGCAAATAGATTAAGCAACAGAGTGTACTTTAAAAAGATTACAGATCCAAATCACCCGGCAAATGGACAGTTTGGTCTATATTGTGCTCTAGATCATATAAAACCAGGATCGTGGCTATTAGATTATGTCGGTCACATCTCACTCGGGGAAGATCAAGATAAAACATCAGATTATGTAAGTGATTTTGGGGAGAAGAGTGAATTGGCCTGTGATGCAAATAGATATGGCAACGAGGCTAGATTCTTAAATGACTACAGGAATACAGGATCTTATCCAAACGTTGAGTTTAACAAAAGACGTGATGCAAATGGAGAGTTACGACAAGGTGTATTTGTTCGTAAGGCTAAATTAGATTCGAGAGTCAAACCTGGCTTTGATGGGGTTCGGAAAGATGAGGAGTTATTGGTAAGGTAAGGAGAACTAGTTACTTGTACACAATGGCCAACAGAACATCCTTTTGATTTGGGCATTGGGTCTGATTGGGAAACCAAGATATGGCTGTGTAATCGTGTGGTTGTGATTAAGTTGAATTTGTGCATATGATATGGTTTTGCACTTTCACTAACTACTAACCCCCTACCTCCCTCTCTTATATACTTGTGACTATTGTATGGAATTAACTTCTGATTCCCTAAGCTATGGTAAATCATATTGGAGGTCACGATATGGTAACCTTACTGACTTTGTTTGGAGACTTCCAGGCCAACCAATGCCCAACAAAGGCAAACCTGCATCTCAATTGCCTTCTTGACTGTTATAAATTGTTAGCTCAGGAGGAATATATGAAGTAAGTGAAAGGAAACAGAATAACTCATGATTGTTGCTTTACATTGACATGACCTAACTTTAAACTTTATCTGCTATCTTAAACCCCCTTCTAGACACTTCATCTTTCCATATTATACACATCTACTTGAAGAAGAGCCCGCCCTTAGGGTCCTAACAGAAGCTGCTTGTTGACTTCTTCGGCACGTAAGTGCAAAAAGTCGAGGAGCTTATGGATACTGACGAAGGCCCCATTGTCATCTAAGGCCCCGTTGTTGTTTGTGTCGGCTTGAAGAGCAGCAATCAAATGATCGTTATGCTCCAACTTGTAGAGATATTCTTTAACCTTGTCGATAAAGCTGGGACTGGCAAGAATGGTCATATCCTCATTATACTTATTAAGGAAGAATGTCTTACTAAAGAAAAATTCCTGTTGAAGGTTCTTGTTGTCACCTCCATAGATGTTACTGTGGACACGACCATGATTAAATGCCGAATCCATGTCCCAGTTGAAGTAATGCCGAGTGCCTTCCTTGCTACATTCATGCTCCTTGGCCATGTCAACCCAGAACATATTGTGGCCTCCACCAATTAATTCATGAAATGATGCAACGAATGCATTGGTTGCTGCATTTCCCATCATCACGTTAACGTTCACATGGTTTTTCACCCTCCTAACACTACAATTGCCAAGATGACTAGTATCCCCTTCCAACACGAATGGATTACAGTTAAGGGCTTTTACTGAAGGACTCTGGTGACTACAAGATCCTTCCTCTTTTGTATCACGAAGATGACTGCCTGATTGCTTGGAGAGCCAAGTATCGCCTTCAACCCATTTGTGCCTATTGATTAGAAACTTCTTATCAACTGAAGAAGAGAAAGTAATGATTGTGAGTGGAATGAAGTGGCAAAAGACTCAATGGAGAGCTAGTAATATATTATACCAACTTACTCTGCTCCATATTGACATACACACCCTGAGGCTTTACTACTACATGGCCATCATATGTATGTAAATCCTCACCATCGGGAATGACAAGGAATGTTAAAGTGGCAAGGTTTGCCTTTGGAGGATTAAACCAGGAAGGGTAAACATAATGATCCTTGGCAATTTCCTGAAGCTTCCAAGCAAGGTTCTCGGCTATAACATTTTGATTGTCCCCATTCTCAAGACTCATCTTCTTCACACCGTGCCAGTGACGGACACCCTTACATTCACCCTTGTAACGGTTGAGATTAAGCTTGTAGCTAAACTTAGTACCAACACCATTGGCCTTCTTCTTCCTAATTCCAATCTTGATGGGATCATCCTTCCCCCAGGCCTTGCAGGACTTTTCCCAGAATAGAGCAGGAACTTCATGTTCAAAAGTAGTATCATGCATGATATTCTCAAAGTCGTCTTGCTTGATCTTGACAATCAATTCACGGGGCTTCTTTTCGGGGTCTGAATCATACAACCTGGGGTAGTCTAAAGCTTGACACTCTTGTTTAGGCTTGGGGCAGCACTTGGTTTCAACGAGAGACCAATTACAAGATCCATGATCGGTTTCACAATGTTCTTCGCACCTTTTAGAACACGAGTCTGGGTGCTTTGGTGCAGTATTGCACTCGTTATATCCATACCAATTCTTCTCCCATACACAAGCCATTCCTCCCATTCCATTCTCACACCATTGTTGTGTGCCTCGGCCAGAACAGTGCTCGGCATCATAACAGTTGCCATTGGCCCAGCGGCAGTTTTGATGACTGTTATACTTTCCATCATGACAATCACACTTAGAATGGCGATGGTTACAATCTGGATACGTGTATGTTAACTGCCTATCTCCCTGTTCTTCTGTGGTGAGTTGGTGTTCTTCGTGGTCATACTACATGATAGTGGCATTGCAATAGAAAGTTTGTATATGATGTGAGTGTTATAGTTAGGCAATATACAAGTCGAATAGAATCATAATATGTGCAACCATATCATTGCACATACATAAGATCTGATCATATGATATCCCATTATAGGACCCTATACGTCTTACCTTGTTCTCGTCGGTTAGCTTCATATCATCTGCAGGGCTAACAACATCCAAGTCAGCGGCAGTGGCAATAGTATCCACGAGTTCACGCTCATTGTCATCCGCAGTGGCACGGAGGTTTGTTTGGGTATCTTCAGTTGTGACGGCGGCGGCATGAACACCATCAGCTGCAGAGACATTGGCAATGCCAATTGCAATTAGCACAAGATGCTTGAGAATCATCTTAGCGAGTATGTTATTGTTGACAATAAGACGAGTATATCAATAACAAATTAGGGATCAACAACAAATTATGGCAAAATCATAGCATGAAATGTAGTAGAATTGCATTTGAATTGCCACACTCCTCTGCCTAAATAGATTGGCAGGTTGTCGGCGAAATATAAGTGGTATTAAATGTTTCTCATCAAAATGTGTACAATGATAAACATAACTCTCGAGGATGGCTGTTATCAATAGAATAAAGAGAGTTAGCGGCGAAATTAAAGTGGTACGATTTTATGTGCGAGTAAATAAAATTGCTCACATTACTGCACTCTACGGCCAAGCCCCTACTGCCCAATTATATTTCTTTCCTTTCGTATCATCTACGGCCGACTCTTCCACCACTTCAAGAGACTATTCTTTTCGAAGATCTTCATCATCTTCTATGTATGCCGCTCTCCACCCTAAGTCAAGTAATAAGTATCTTACACTAACTCACAAAAGGAAGTATCTTATATCACTGCAATGCTCGAAAACACTGGCTTAGGTACCTTGCAATAAGTTTATATTACCAAGCTAGCGAATCTATTTCTTTTTCTTCCTCTTCTTTTTCTTCTTTTTGTTATTGTTCGATTTCTTCTTGTTAGTACCTCCGCCGGGGGTAACTAACTCCATCTCACCCATCTCCCCTCCTATATCATCTAAACCCTGTAATGTCATTTCTCCAGCAGATCCACCACCAAAAGCAGTAGGGGGGGATGATATCATATCCTTCTTCTTAGCAGGTGTTGCAGTTTTTGTAGCTCGTTCATTACGCTCTTTCCTCATTTGTGTTAATCTTGATGCCAATGCCTTGCCTTCTCCCTTGGATGTTCCCCCGTCTGTACCAATACCTAGTAGACTATCCACGAATGATTCTGGTTCAAACTATATTATGATTGGTGTGTATGTGAAGACAAGGTAGACAAAGTGATGTGTGAGATAGATTTTAAGCAGAAGAACACACAAGATGTGCACAAAGATATGGTCACACACTGAGACTACGGAATATATAACTCACATCTCTCAAATCTTCCATCCCCTCACCAACACCAACCAACTTAACAGGTAAACCCAACTCTCTACTAACAGCAACAACACTCCCACCCTTAGCACTACCATCCAACTTTGTTAATATCAATCCACTCAATCCTAATTCCTTATCCCACTGCTTGGCTGAATCCAATGCCATACGTCCCTGTGCTGCATCAATGACCAATAATGTTTCATGTGGAACATTTACATTTGGTATACGTTTTACTGTTTCATCAAATTCTGTTGACATACGCTTTTGTATTACTCTTTTCATTTTCACTAATTCAGCTGTTAAGGCATCATTATTTGATAATCGGCCTGATGTGTCTACCAATAATGTATCATATCCCTCGTTTATAGCTTGATCTAACGCTCCGTATAGCACAGCAGATGGTCCATTGGTACTATCATTCGGTGAAAAGCAATCAACATCGGCCCTTTCAGCCCATAATTCTAATTGAGCCACAGCACCAGCACGGAAGGTATCACAAGCTGCCAATAATACCTTTTGATTCGCTTCCGTTTTTAATCTGTGTGCTAATTTACCAATGGTGGTTGTCTTACCCATACCATTGGCACCCATTATAAAATGTACTGTTAATTGCTTCTTTGCTGATATTGCTTTAGGATCTGATTCATTTGCAAATTTTAATGAAAATGATGGTGTCTCTTTACTTTCTTCTTCACTACCTTCGTCATCATCACTACTACTATTTGCATCTACAGCATTCTTTTGTTGTAAATCACTACTTGCCTTATCAATAACACGATTATATTCCGTACTACCCTCGACACTTGCACCCAATGCCTCTAACAATTTACCCCTCAATAATGCCTTGATATCATCTCTACCAAATATTTCTGTCGATTCTTCTCTTAAAAACCTTGCCTCTGCTAATACATCATCTGTAGTTGCCAATCCCAAGTCAGCTTGTAGTAATGTATCTTCTAAATCATCTAATAAATTCGTACCACCACTACCTAAATCTTCTAAATTGTATAAGAATTGATTACGTGATTTTGCTAATCCTTTGGAGAACGCTGAGAATTGTTCCGATGCTGATCGTGTATCTTTTACTCCTGATATTTGTGCTTTCTTGATAAAGTCAAATACCATGTTTAGCTGTGTGGTACTTACACTTTCACTACTTATAGAAGACGGTATAATAGTTCTTTGGTGATAGGAAGAAGGTAATTGAAATGCATAAGTTGTGATAACAACATTCCTCATTGACATTGCCATTAGTGTGACGGCTGACAGCAGCAGAGCAACCGACGGCGGCGGCGAGCGTATTCTACCTCTCATAATTATTAATAATATTAATAATATACTGCAACTGTCCTTTACTTGATTGAGGAAATGCCGCTGCTATCGATGATGGTGATGGCAATGAGTCATTTATTTGCCTCGAGCATGCTCGACGCTCTAGAGAGTAGCTAGGATTCGGTATCCTGAGTCGCAGGCCACGTACTTTTTTCTCCTTGATAGAGTGAGTTGAGTTGTAATAGGCAACAGCTTTACTTGCAATATAAGTGCCGTTACTTGGTATTAATAGTAGAATATACTTGCAATAATCTCATTTTAAATCGGGCAACAATGAGAATAATAGCGGCACTCGCCCTCACCGTCATTTCTACTCCTCAAATACATGCATTCGTCACTCCGACTACATTGCAAACAACACCTCGAACTATTATACAACCAACAGTATTGAAGGATGTAGTAACTGAAGAGAATGTAGAGGAGAAGGTTAACGATGATGATATTCCACTAGAAGAATCTCCTGTTTCTCCAGCAGTTGATACTTCAACTGCAACTACGAGCTCAGCATCTACAAAAAGTATAACAAAAGAACGATTAGATAAACTCCAAAAAGAACGTCCATATCCATTATTCATTGCCGAGAAGACTGCCTCCTTCTTATTCGATACCAATCCCTCAAAATCATTACCACCATCGCCAATAAATAACTCTCCAAAAGAAAAGTTTGTAGTATTAGGTACCGGGTGGGGTTCTGCGGCATTTTTAAAAAATATTGATACAAATAAGTTTGATGTTACTGTTATAAGTCCTAGGAATTATTTCGTTTTTACGCCAATGTTAGCGGGAAGTGCTGTGGGTACTGTTGATTTTAAGAGTATTACTGAACCTGTTCGTGAGGTATGTGTTGTTTGATTTGTGTTGTGTGTTTATCTTATGTTCGTTTGTGCATATCATATGTACAAATAGTTAGCATGCAATTTTGTATTGGTCATTGAGATCTGTCTTCTCATTATCCATCTAAACATCTTCTCAAACGCACACAGATCAACAACAAGGTACAATACCTAGAAGCAGCCGCAACAGAAATCGATCCAAAAACAAATATAGTATCATGCATTGCAATTGAATGTGAGGGTAACTCATGTGAAACGAAAGAATTTGATGTAACATATGATAAACTTCTCTATTCAGTTGGTGCACAAACCACAACGTTTGGCACACCCGGTGTTGAAGAATATTGCAATTATCTAAAACAGGTTGGTGATGCACAACAGATTAAGAATGCAATAGTAAATTGCTTCGAAAGTGCAGGATTACCAAACTTGTCAGATGAAGAGATTGAAAAGGAATTAACATTTGTTATTGTTGGTGCCGGTCCTACTGGTATTGAATTTGCAGCTGAATTACTAGACTTTATTGAAAGTGATGGACCAAGATTTTATAAAAAGTTATTACCCTTTGTTCGTATTAAGATTGTCGAGGCGGCACCTACTATACTGCGTCCTTTTGAAGATGGGATGAAGGATGAGGCTATACGACGATTAACACGTACTATTGAAATTGAGGGTATACCTACATTACAACCCTTGGAGATATTATTGAATAAACAAGTTAGTGAGGTATCAGCCAACTACATATACTTCAAGGATGGTGAGAAGATCAATTATGGTATGTCACTTTGGGCAGCTGGTATTGGACCCTTGCCATTGACAACTAGTTTGATTGAAGAGATGGAAGATACAGAACAAAAGTCTGCACAGGAATATGCCCGAGGTCGATTGGCAGTTGATCCTTGGCTCCGTGTGGTGGGTGGTGAGGGTAAGATCTTCTCGCTTGGAGATTGTAGTTGTGTATCCAACACGCCGTTCCTAGCAGCTACTGCACAAGTTGCATCCCAGCAGGGTGAATTCTTGGGCAAGCTAATGTCAAATGACTACTGCTTGGATTTCAACGATGCAAATGACAAGCTACTTCCACCAATGGCAATTGATGCTGATCAAGAGAAGTCACTTTCACAACAAATAGCTTCCTTCTCCACGGGCGAGAGTGACATTGCAGCACCGTTTCAATATTTAGATTTGGGTATCTTGGCATATACAGGATCAGGAACGGCATTAGCACAAGTTCAAGTAGCACCAGGGAAGGGTGAACCTATGAGTGAAACATGGAACCCTGTTAGATTGCAAGTCAAGGGTAAATTGGGGTTTGGTTTGTGGAGGACGATCTACTTGTGGAAGCAGACATCACCGAAGAACGTCGTTTTAGTTACATTGGATTGGCTCAAGGTTAAGCTGTTCGGTAGAGATATCTCTATCTTGTAACGAGGCATGACTATTTAGATAGGACATCAGAAGTATATTAAGGCATGTCCTTTTCTTTATACACTATACAATCTTATACAATTACCAAGGCACCGTCGTATAGCCAATAGTAGTCTTGCTATTTGAGGTAGCAATACCGCAAACTCCACTCTCAAGGTTGGAAAAGCCTCCTCGTTCAAAATGTAAAGGAACGAAGTCAGTATATGTCGCCACTTCCCCGTATTCCTTGCTAATATCATAATAATTGTGAACAGAACAAACTTGCTGTTGGCTTGAACATATTCCAAGTCGTTTTCCATCAGCCGACATAGCCGTGATGACGCCATCAAAGCTTACTTCTTGAGTCCATTCATCCTCGACCAGCCGATAAACACTTGCTCGTGTCAAACCTTCAATGTCAGCGCCAGATGTTGCAATTGTATCACCATGCACATTAGTAAGTGGAGGATAATCAGATGATTCATCATACAGAGTATTACCGACTTGGCTCCATTCTTCTTCATCGTTTAATTTGAAGACCCTTAACGAACCTAAACCTAACTCGTCAAGAGTAGCGCCCAAGACAAGATAATTCCCGAATTGAGATATTCTCGCATACGTCTTTCTCGATTCTCCAACAATAATATCACTACCAAGTTGTGCCCAATTTTCTGTATCGAAGCGATAGACTCTTACCCTGTCATCTCCATCTGCACCTTGAACAACTGAAGCCAATACATCCCCCTCTACAGATAAGGATGGATTAGTACCATCAATGTCATCTCCTAATGAAGACCACTTTTGATCGCTGTTCAGCTCTGTCAGCGAATATACTCTTATCGATCCTTTATTATTTAGTTCGTCGCTTGGTCTGGAAACAGCCAATACTTGGTTAATCTTTGCTAATTCTACTTCAGCAGCTCCGAAGCCATCTTCCCTCAACTCATTCATCACATCCCACAAGTCATTAATTTCATTATATTTGACTGTTTGAACCGTATTCTCATTGACAGACATCGCAGCTGTTCTGCAATCTCCATAAAACGATGCAAGTCCTGGGGCACGGAGTATACCTTGTGAAAACTGTGTATACTTGACGGAAAGTGCATCTGATATGAAAGATGGCACTGGAGCTTTATGTACATTTTTATCATCATCAGTTGTAGAACTCGTAGTAGAGACCTCCCATGGAATTTGGTCTGCTGTGTCTGATTCTTCCTCATCTAGAGAGGATCGTCTTGAAAGGGGGACAGCAACAGCAACACTAATGCCCACAACTGCACATAAACCAAGCAATCCAAGTCCAAGGAATACATTTCTTTTGGGCTGTTTGTGAAAGTCCTTACTTGGCACTTCCCCATCATCCGCTCCTCTTTCCTCCTCAGTTTCATTCTCACTATTGACGTCATCTTGCAAGACTTCTACGGCCACTTGTACCTCATCATCAACTAGCCATGCATCTAAAATAGAGAGAGTGGAAATACCATGATGTGTTAGATATCTCTTATCAGAGAGGTGCACATCATGTGCACAAATCAACAAGAAGGTATATCATATGCTCACCTGGACATACAGGAGTAGCTTCTACGTCTACATCAGCTGATATCTCCGCCATGTTATTAGACCCTGGAGAGGGTACAAACATGACAGTTCCCGCGCCAACACCGCCAGCTGTCATCGATGAATCCTCAGGCGGGGGATTGATATGATGCGCACCTACCACACCACTACTTGCTGTAAGCATTGAACGAAGTACGGCACTATCGCTGCGTACTCCTCCACCGTCTTCTTCATCAACCACCCCATCCCCATCATTGAGATGTTCTTTTGTGGGATCAGTTTTGTGACTGTGCTGATCTCTCTTATCCTCCCCCTTCTCCTCCTTTATATCAACCTCCGCCACCATAACTTAAACGTCTCCGTTTTATATTCAATCGGACTGTGTCGATAGGTATAACTTCGACTGCCCCTTTGTGGTAAGGAATAATCCACATGCTTGAATAAAATCATGTGCCAAGCCCTTGAGGGGGGAGCGGGGAGCGGGGAGCCTGTGCCCCCATTTCATTGATTTTGGTTGTTGCTCAGTTTGATATCGGCAGCCGGGTATATATTCTAGTGTCATCGCATATCTCTAGTATCATCTGCATTCTCTATGGCCGCCGTTTGTTATTGTCGATAACAAATCCTTTCAAAAATAATGAGTAAATCACTCAACTATAAAACATCATCAAAGTCATATCACCCATCACTACAACTTCTCCTCATAATAATAATGATACTTGCTGCAATTAGATCATCATCTTGTACTGGATATAATAAATCTATACTTCCTTTCATTACAAAGTCTACAATGCAGTGCGCATCAGCAGTATCGAAAGGTGTGCAATATAGAAGAATGAGAGATATCTTTGCAACAACAACAAGACGGTGCATCGTCCCATCAACAACATCGACATGCTTTACAACTCCTCTTGGTGATGTATTGTCATCTTCATATAATAAAAGAGAAAGAAGACATTATAGTATGTCATATCAAATAACCAATACACACATACCGATGAAGAAATTGATAAATCAAATGATACAATATAGATCATATCCATACTCTACCCATCATCTCAAATTGTCAACTAGTACATCAACTAATATCGAAACAAATCAATCATCTGACATTATACAAACATCAGATGAAGAAGATACAATCTATGCTTTATCATCCGGTGGTGGTGGCGCATCAATAGGCTCGGGCGCTACCGCTGTGGCAGTCATCCGCATTTCTGGATCATATGCATTTGATGCATTAAGAGAATTACTTTCTCCACATCCATTAAGTAGTAGAGATGAAGACGGTATAGACGTGAAACTACCAAAGTTACCAAAAGCAAGAATGGCAAGTTTACGAACACTCTATGATCCACTCAGTGACAATAATAGTCAGAAAGATACGAATGACAATAGACGGGATCCACTTGATTCTGCATTGATATTAACATTTCCAGGACCGAATAGTTTTACTGGCGAGGATATAGTTGAATTACATTGTCATGGATCACGTGCGGTTGTGCAGGGTGTATTATCTGCTTTAAGTTCATTAAACTCTCGTAACCTTCCTACAGAATCGAAAAAGAGATTGGCACTCCGTCCAGCTGATCCTGGAGAGTTTACACAACGTGCATATG
>Ga0075439_15582_pt1 | contig 17515 bp, 15 predicted proteins | sample MintriSingleCell_FD_74264 | JGI IMG/M metagenome (GOLD analysis project Ga0075439, IMG submission 74264) | Marine eukaryotic communities from Monterey Bay, USA to study complex ecological interactions - Minidiscus trioculatus JGI Plate_4_G5... | ecosystem: Environmental > Aquatic > Marine >... | reverse complement strand
GATTAGCTGTCAAGTTGTTGTCAAAGGATTGATAGTATATCATTTTGTGAATTGGGAGACTGTCAAAGCGATGTTTCAATGCATTGATGATTCGTTGCTCTGTACTATTAAATCCTTGCTCAAATTCAAATATCACTTGTAAATCCGTACAACTCATAAACGCCCCCTCTCTGACCTCTGTATTTGCTGGAATGGTCACGTTGCGCAACGAGTGGCAATTCTTTAATGCACCATTATACCCATATTCATCATCTTCCAAGTGAGGGTGCCCTTCAATCAGTACAATACTTTCAGGTAGTTCCACAGAGCACATGCTATTACATTTGCTGAGCATCCCTTCAGTGATTGTATTAATAAGGGGAGGAACCCTAAACTTAGTAAGACCACTACAACAAAAAGCGTAGCGACTAATATTCTCGATATTATCATAAAGAGGGAATGAAGATATAGATGTTTCATAAAAAGCATGTTGTCTGATTCGTTTTAGAGTGGATGGAAGCGTGATTTGTTTTAGGGATTCACATCCAGCGAATGCACCTTCACCAATTTCTAATACTCCTTCACATAGCTCAACCTTCTCTAATTGGCCAAGATAATTAAATGCATGTTGTCGAATCACACTAACGGAGGAATGAACTCTAAGACGAGTTGTTTGGTTTGGAACACTGTCCCCATCCCTTCTGTAGACAAATACAGCATCTGCCGCCGCCATTGTATACTAATTATCTCTTTATATCTTATCAATCTTACTACAATACCAATTCTAATACTACTATTTGTGCACTTGATGTGTGTAATAGAAATTAAAAGTATGAATCGACCCGTCAGCGCCAATAAAGATCAATAAAAAGAGTATGATTATATAAGAGGAAGTCTATTATTGCAGAAAGGTTTGAACAAAGTTCACCAGTGTGCATATGTACCATACAGATCAACAGTGTGGGGCCGAGAAGAGAGGAGGATACCATTAGTTTTAAGAGAGTTTATTCTTATTTTGCAATATTTGGCATTGGGGTCATCTCAAATCTCATCATATCGACAACCAAATATGTATGCTTTAGTTGACTAATCTAATCATTTATTCACCCAGACACATCAGTCTACTTCTATACGACTCATAAGCACCAAAGAAGACAAAGCCACCAATAGATATCCACATTACTCTCGGCTGTATACCACTTAGAAATATCTTACTACCTTCTTCATGCATTAATCGTTGCACTACATCACTTGCACCCTTATATTGTACACCATTCTTATCAGCACCAAGCATTAATCTAGTCTTAATAACATCTAATGGAGTTGTTAGTCCAGCTGCAATTCCACCAGATATTGACCCACATGTTGCCGCTTGTATTGGACTTGTTTCATATCCCTGTATCTTACCCCATTCAACTTTAAATCGTTCATATAATGGAAATTGAATGAAAGCAAATGGTACCTCTCTCATTAATGTTATTCCGTATCCACGATATAATCCACCAAAGATGTTAGAGGCAAATGCTCGTGTATCACCCTTTTCAGATAATACTAATTGTATTGTTGATGTTAGTGTTGATGATCCGGTAGCATTCGTTTGCATCTTAGATTTGACAACTTCTGTTGGAACACGAACTAGACATGCTGCCGCTTCTCCGATAGATGCTGCAATCATGTGTGTTAAAGCTGGTGAATATGATTCATTACCCATCAATTGTTGCTGTTGCTTTGCAATTATTGGTTTCATAGTTTCATATGTTCCAAAGAATAAAGCCGCACCGGGTGAACTACCGGCCGCTGCTGCCATTACACCACGATAAACGCCTCGGAAGCCACCAGATGCTATGAAACCATGTGGTGATTGTAATCGAGTTTTTAATGTATCGATTGGAAAGAGTGCGAGATCAACAGTGGTTCCAGCAAGGCCACCAGCTATTAATGAGGTTATGAATGGTGTATGACGTTCACTACTGCCATTACTATTATTAACGCCATTATCATCATTGTTGGATTCCATTGTATCTATATCAAATATGTATCTGATGTGTAAAAGTTGTAACTTGTAGGATAAGATATCTTACTGATGTGAGTTGTAACTTGTAACTTCTTTTATCCCAGCTAAAGTTTATCGATCCCCCCCAAATAATATAATAACTACAGCCCAGAAAAAGAGATATACGCTTAAAGTATACTAGAAACAACGGCAAGGTTTAGCGTCAATCGATCTTAACGTGGTGGACAATATACATCGGCAAACGATGACTACTGTCATTTTTATTGGGGGATACCATCATACATATCTTTTTTTATGCCGAGAATTAATGAAGAACGCAAGATATATAATATGGTGGCCGACAACCAATAATACATACCTCTCTTTCGGTCCGTATGATTGCAACAATCTTCCACGAAGTTATATGTTACGGTGGTGTCATCGCATTACCATATAGCTACCAACTTGCAGGATGGATTGGTGTCCTTACTCACATATCAACAATATCTGTAGGAACAATTGTATTAGATTTCAAACTTTCTTCAACAGCATCAAACAATGTTAGACGTATAACTGAAGAATACAAGGTATCAAAATATGCAGTTTATAGTTTAATGGCAATGAATCTATACATGGCAAATATAACAACTATATGGTTACTTTTATACTTTGATGCCATCGATACAGCAACACCTTCAATATTCAATATGTATGAAGTTCTTCGTGTTGTGGGAAGTGTTGCATTATACTTACTTGCCACAGAAATCACATTTACAGCCGGACATGCTTGGTTACATCATACGAAATGGGGAAGAGAAGTACATACCATCCATCATTTATGCAAACCTGCATCACTATCCTCGAACTTATTATTCCATCCAATAGATATGGCGGTGGAGTTTGGTGGTCCTTTCCTATCATTGATTCTCATGCATGTTTATATATTCCAAGATCCATTTATATTTAAAACGGCAATGATAATATTAAACCTCTGGTACTCGGCAGATCATGATGAAAATCTTGGTCTTAGTCATCTTCATCATCATAAAGAGATGGGTCCTACAATCTTAACTATTTATGGAAGATATGAATGGTTTGAGAGGTTGATAGCAAACAAGAAGAAAAAGGCACAGTGAATAGCTCTTTGATGCACATCTTATGCACATATTGTACACAGGAAAAACAACAGTAAGTTGGCGATGTCATGTATTAAAAGTCAGTTACTACTATTATCAGTCTATTACTTCCTTCTTCTATCCCCTCTTCTTTACCAATGATTTCTAATACTATGTTGGGTAGTCCTTCCCTTCTTTCTCCTTCCCTTCGTCTTCTTCCCCCTCGGGATTCTACCTCTCGAAACTATAGTATTTTCCAATGGTCTCTTCAAATGACAAAGTTCATCCTTCGAACAAAGGTATTGCAGTATACTATCCTTCACCGGCCCAGGGACATCAATACGACATGCATTGCGGTCAATAGGATTGTTTCCATCCTCCTGATCCATCTTGTATTTCCATAATGCAAGTTCAAATAGGGTCGTGGCATCCTTAATTTCATGACAAACGATCAATCTAACAATCTTGTCAAGAAGTTCTTTAACTTGATCCCATTTGAAAATTGCCCTCACAAAAGGCATGTTGTGAGTAGAACCATATATGCCACTTCTTATCAGTGCCTCGGCATATATTGAAACCTCACTACCCCTTCTTTCCAATAAACTAACTTCATCTATCTTGCGCTCAACTCGGTTTCGACCAGCCGGAGTAATGGTTGCCAAGCGAGTTGCAATGTTAGGAAATATAAATCTTCCCAGCCCAAAGCATTTGAGAAATGCTTTTGGTCCGATCTTCTGAACCCCATCATGGATTAGTACATCCTTCAAACAAGTAGAATTGGCAAATGCGAAATTTCCAATCTCAGTAACCGTTGAAGGGATTGTGATCGTTTCTAATGCATTACAAAAACTGAATGCAGAATCTCCAATCTTTTGTAACCCTTCATTTAATACTATGTCCCCTAAATAGTCACAATGTGTGAAAGCACCCTCGCCAATTTCAATGATGGTGGAAGGTAAAGCGACAGTATCAAATCTCCTGCGGTTCGTAATCCTTTTGCCTTTACCCAATGATTTGCAATGTGAAAATGCTCCATTATCAATCTTCCTCAAACCTTCTGTAAACTCAACTTTCTTCAAATGAAAACAATGCCCAAATGCAACAGTTCCGATACACATAACCGTGGAAGGAATACGAATACTCGAGAATGAACATGCAAAAAATAAGCCTGTCTCGATCTTAGTAAGCCCCTCATGCAATACGACCTCCTTCAAACTACTACACCAGTGAAATACGTACTCGCCAATATTCGTCAAAGTAGGCGGTAATTCTATTCTTTCCAATGATTCACAATCCCGAAATGCTATTCCTCAATCTCTGTCAAACTAGAAGGAAACTCAATTCTTTTCAATGATGTGCAATCTCTAAATGCATGCTTCCCAATCTTACGCAAGCCTTCATTTAATACTACCTCTTTTAGTTCTGTGCATCCAAGAAATGCATACTCGTGATCAATCAGTTCATCGTTGTCGTCATATTCATAACCAGGTACTTCTCTAACATTTGAATGGAAGCGTACATGTGTCACATCCTTAGGAACCGTTTCATGTCCAGTATACTCAAATTCGATACGGCTCCTCTTCTTTTTATTAGTAGATCGCGGCATACTATCTTGTAATTAATGTTTATATTCTTGTTTTTGTTATTAAAGAAAACTTAAGTTGGTTGGTAGAGACATATAATTGCAAGAAAAACGTGAAGCACTGTCTTATGTTCTTTTTATTATATAAAGGAGGCACTTTGCTGCAACAGTACATCAATAACGAGATGATTATATACTGCAAATAATAATACCTGCTATGAGATAAGATCAACAACGTCTACCACCACAATAAACAGCATAAAAATCGACAAATAATTGAAACTTATACTGAAAATTAACATTGAAATTTGCTATTGTAACAAAAGTTTCATATATGTAAATAGTAAATGTTGATGGACGACTGGACGATAAAGCCAAGCACTCTAGCATCGAGACTCTCGGTTGCTGCACTCTTTTAATACTGACGTACAAGTATATCGATCTATTAATACTGGTAGTACTCTGGCAGTGATATGTTCTTCAGTGATGGCTATCTACATGCGCTCGTAGATCATGAGGAAACAGACATCAATAATCCTCTTAGATTACATCAATATGTTACTACTGTATTCAGATCAGAACTAAACATTGCCGAGAATGGTACTGGTTACTTTATAAAGAATGCTCCCAAAGCATCGGCACACCATGCAATACTTGCTGGAGTAGTTCAAGTTAACGGAAATGTATGCAAAGTAGGTAGAACAGAATTAAAGTATGCTGATATGATATCACTGCAATTAGAATCCGAAGTTGATAGAAAAGAAGGAGAGTTAATATCATGGAAGGGTAGTGAACAAGTTGCCAAGAGTATAGAAGGCGACAAACTTGATATAGAAGATAGACAAGGTCGTATGATGGCAGGGAATGCATACGAATATAACAACAATACAAACTTAGATAATTGTGAAATGATAAAGTACTATCGAGAAAAATTGGATGGAGATTGGACTTCTGAAGTAGAGTGTGCTATACTACAACCACTGCCATTGACTATACGTGTCTTGAAACCATCAACTCAACTATCTAATGAATTGAATGACCTTGGATTTAGCATGATAACAGAAGAGGACTTTAGTTTGCAACTTAGTGGTGTTGACAACCAAACAAAACAACAATTGAATACATCTATAATGAACGAGCTGATACGTGATACATGGATAGCCAAGGGAAATGATAATAGTGATGAAAAGAAGCTCGGGATATTCTTAGCAGAAGCACGAATCTCAAATGAAATACTGCAACAAGAAACCACAAGTATGCTTCCAGTGTCTATACTGTCTAGTCATCTTAAAAGTCAGAACTTTGATTGTGATGTTAGGTTTTTAGATATGTGCGCAGCACCTGGAAGCAAAACTACACAACTTCTTTCAACTCTGGATGACATGTCGAGGGATGGAAGGATCAATGATTTCACTGTCGTTGCAAACGAGATTAACTCAAACAGATCTTCTCAGATGAAAGAACGTTTACACCAACAATATGGAGGCAACTCTCTTGGTAATTTGATAATTACATGTGCAGATGGCCGGGACTTTATCAAATTAAATGATAATAGTTTTGATTATATCATTTGTGATGTGCCATGTTCGGGAGGTAAGTGAATATTTGTTTTAATCTGCTCTTTGTTATATGAAACTAACAATACTTTAGATGGTACAATCCGCAAGTCACCCAAGATACTAAACAAATGGTCACTCAAAAATGGAGCAAAGAATAAGTCAATTCAGAAAGAGTTACTGAAAGTTGGCCTTGGCCTTCTAAAACCAACAGATAGGGATAAGAATAGGGGTATTCTGTTATACTCTACATGTAGCCTTAATCCAATGGAGAATGAGGAAGTTTTATATGAGATTCTCGCTGAGTTTAACACAAGCGAAGGGTATAGATATGAGCTAGTAAACTTGTCAGATGACACATCGTTAGATAGTAGAGGAAACTTTCTTAGTGTTCTACCGGCTAGGTCTCATGGGGGCTTCTTCGTCGCTGTTATCAGAAAGTTAATGAATGAAGATGATACTCAAGTTGGAGTCAAGAAGGAAGAGGATTCTACTTCTAGCAATTTCATTGTAAAACGACACATTGGAGGAGAAGAGAGCAAATCAACAATACACTACTCAATCTCAAACTGCACACAGAAATGTCATAACGAGATCAATGAGAAGATGGGAAGACCTATCAGCTGTGGCGTACCAGTCCTATACGAATCAAAATGTACAAAGCACATTCTTGTGCAAGGGTTTGCTTCATCACAAGAACAGTTTCGATTTCAACACATTCGATTGTCTCATTCAGAATTCATTGACTGTTATCAAAAGTGCTCAAACTATCGCGAGATAATGCTGCATATGGACTTGGATGAAGAAAGGCTTGTGATAGTAGAGATAATAAATCCATCTCCTTCGGAGGCAGACGATCAATATATTCGACTACCAGCAAGAGTGGTTCAAGTTAATGCAGAAGAAGAGAACCGGACAATTATTCTGACTTTTCTCGCTCGTCCTCAGGTTTATAGCAGGGCTCTTTCATTTATAAACTCCTAATGATAACTCTAAAGTTTATTACTTTTAGTTGTGTATGTTGTGCATTTGTTATCAAATGCCATAAACACCTTCCTCTATCCACCCATCAAAGTGACATTAGCATTCGTATACACACTAAGAATGCAAAAGCTAGAGCTCCACAGAATATCAAGGCAACAGTAACCAACACAAAGATACGAAATCTTCTAGATAGTTTCTCGTTCTCATTTTTGAGCCTGCGTAATCTATACTCATACTCCTCTTGCAAAAGTCTTTCACGTTTCATTATGCTATCTTTTCTTCTTTGAGATGACGTATTCTTCTTCTTAGGTGTCGGGGTATGCTTTGTTTGTGTTGCAGTGGGCGGCTCACCGTACTTCCATACTTGTTTTGGTGGAGTAATTGGCTGTTGTTCTTGAAAATATCCCGATTCTTCGTCTGAAGAGCTTTCATCTTCCTGTTCTTCATCACTACAACTAACGATTGAATCTAGAGCTTGTGACATGGATGTTATGGCACGAGAGTGTCCACCACTGTTTGTTTTGTAGTAGAAGGAAAGACAGAAGTGTAAGTTAGTTGAATCACAAGTTGAAACAAGGAGCATACTCTCTTTCCGCTACTCACAAGCTTTGATTCGAAACTGGGATATTGATATGAGCCAACTCTTCTTTCCGTCCCTGTTCCTTTAACTTCATACGTTCCTTTTCTGTCTTTTTTAAGAAGGCTTGTCCTTGATTAAGGTAGGATTTTGCCTCCTCTTCTACATCAATATCACTTGAGTTGTTACCTGTTACTATATTCACGAGCTGACCAAACCATGATGGATTATTACCTGTTGGTTGTTGTTCATTGTCTTCAGTTTTAGAAGAACCATACCCATTCTTGGTATCATTCAATGGAGTTTGCTCACTGGTATGAACCTTGTATTCTCTTGATGCACCTTTTACAATCCTCGTCTTCTTTGGACTGACTTTTCTACTCTTCCTTCTCTTCTCCTTCTCTTCCGCTTCACTCTTCCGTCTTTGCTTCTCCTTCTCTTCCAGCTCTGCTAGTCGTTTACGTTCATGATATGGTAAATGTGGCAACCTCGGTGGTGATTTTCGTGGTGGTTTAGACTTCTTCTTGCCTTGCTCGGTGTTATCACCTACATTTTGCAATGTAGTACCCAACTCTTCATCAATCTCTTCATCTCCATCAGTAGTATCTTCATCAAAGCTTGGCTTGTATACGATAGTTGAGCTAATACCAGAATGCCAATTATGATGATTAACACCTCCTCTCACATTCTTATCACCTTCTTCATCATTTGTATTTGGACTAACATCATCACCGTATACTTTTAATATACTAGCCGGTAATGCATAGTCTGCAGGTGGAGTTTCTTCCCCAACTTGATACTTGAAGACTAATGATCCATTACTTACATGTGTATTAATTGAATCATTATCACCACTTATGTTTGGATTGGGAGTATTGTATGATAAGAAGTTATGTTTACCAGCGTCAACAGAGTAATAACTTGTAGTTGACTGTTGTGATTGATGACTGGTTTGACGTTGTAATGTTATTTGTGGTAATATACTATTACTGGTTTTATTATCATCCTCTTCATTTGGTATTGGTGGTAATAAAGTGCTGCTACCATTAGAGCTACTTCTGTGTGGAGAATGTAGTGGTGGTTTGGGAGATTTAGCAGCAGCTGCTTGTTGATCTGCGAGGGATAGACCTGATTCTATAGTTTGCAATCTACTAGTGTTCTCATTTAAATATGTTGGAGTTGACATTGCAGATGATGATACACTGCCATTACTAATTAAATGCCGAGGTGGAGTTGTTGCATTGTATATAGAGTCTGACTCTTCACTTGACATACTATCTCTTCGTATATTATTATTGTGCATATCATGTGTATTATTATTTTGTGTTGGTAATTTTGGATCAGAGCTTGATGCACGTTGCAATGCATAGCTATTGATTAAGTTTTGCTGTTCATTTGCATTGTTAATATCCTCACTGTTTGCTCGTTGAGGTTTGTTTTGATATATAGGAGAAGTAGCATCTGTAGTAGTCATCGTTTAATATCTTGTGCAGTGTGCATAAGATATGCACAAATTTATCATTCAATAAATCTCAACCTGAAAACTCCAGCTGACCACCGATAACAATTATAATATATCAGAGGATAACCAGCCCGACTTAAAGCTGTATTGGTGGTACTTTGATATGATTGGCGCCACTGTTGTTTGAGAAGGCAAGATGGTGAGGGGGAGTTGAAAAAATGAGCTGTTCTCTAATAAGCGTTATATCGCCAGTTTTACTCATGAAAAATGACATCAATCTCAAATTCTACTCAAGATGGGATGATGTTCTGATAGCTTAGCGGCGGCGACGCCATTCTGATTGGCTTTTGTTAAATACAATGATAACATGACATAAATTATATATGGAAAAGGCAGGATAAGATTATTCTGCCGCTCCGATATCTTGAAGCTGATTGGATATTGATAAACACAAGATCCATACAACAATCTTTGATTTGCAACAATGCTAAGAATATTCATATTGCAAAGCCGTACTCGAGTTGCTACATCAACATCCAAGCTATCACCATTATCAATCATACGACCATTCTCATCTACCCTATCTAATCAAGAACGACCACCACTACCTCAATCCTACAATCATGATACTCTACTTACGAATCAAAAAGTATTAATTGCAAATCGAGGTGAAATCGCTATACGAATTGCAAAAGCGGCACGAGAATTGGGTGCACAATCTATTGCTGTTTGTGTAAGTAGTATATCTTATTCATATCATTTTATTATATCATGCCTATCATCTGATTTATATTTGATCAATCACAGGCACCAGAGGATGTTACATCTCCTCACGTGACACACGCAGATGAACATGTTGTATTAGAAAAGGGATCTACAGCCATAGCACCTTATTTAGATATTGAAGGATTGACAAAAGTTGCTGTAGAACAGGATGTAGACTTAGTCCATCCTGGTAAGTAGTAGTATAGAGTTGATTTGATATATGTGTTGAATTTGTATATATGTGTTGAATTTGTATCATCTTCTCATGCAAATCACATCTCGTGTGTACAGGATATGGTTTCCTCTCAGAATCTGCACCATTTGCACAATCACTCGTCAATTCAAACATTACATGGGTAGGTCCACCACCAGACGTGCTACATCTATTTGGTGATAAGATACAAGCGCGTCAGTTGGCACAACAAAGCAATGTACCAGTCGTTAGAGGTAGTGGTAACCTATCATCAGGTGAAGAATGTTTAAGTATACTAAATGAAGGTGATGTTCGTCTTCCAGCCATTATGAAAGCTGCCTATGGTGGTGGAGGACGTGGGATGAGGATTGTAAGATCAATCAATGATGTTACAGCAAGCTTTGACTCATGTCAACGTGAGGCATTAACCGCATTCGGACGTGATGAAGTCTTTCTGGAGGAATTTTGGGAAGATACGAAACATTTAGAAGTACAAATCTTAGCTGATGGACAGGGTGGCGTTGTTCACTTGTTTGAACGTGATTGTACAGTCCAGCATCGTCATCAGAAGGTTATTGAATTAGCGCCGGCGAGGGATATACATCCTGAGTTACGAAAGAGATTAGTTGATTGTGCTGTCACATTAGCTAAATCATGTAATTACAAGGGAGCTGGGACTGTAGAGTTCCTTGTCAGGGGTGAACTAAGTAATGCCGATACAGAGTTTGTGTTCATGGAAGTTAATCCTCGAGTTCAGGTTGAGCACACAGTGACAGAGGAGGCAACAGGAATAGATATTGTGCAGGCTCAACTGTTAATTGCTGGTGGAAGATCCTTGGAAGATTTGAACTTGACACAGAACAATATCCGTTTGAGACAGCATTCATTACAAGCTCGGATAACAATGATGCCAGGCAAAGGTGAATTACTGGACTTGTATGAAGAGCCGACTGGAGAAGGAGTACGATGTGATTCAGCGGGTTGGTATACAGGCTTCACTCCGAATCAAATGTATGACCCACTCATCGGAAAGTTAATCTGTTCCGCTGACGGAGTTACAAAAGAAAGCTTTGAAGATGCTAGACAGCTCATGTTACAATCTCTTTCTGGGTTCAACATCGAGGGAGTAGCCAACAATATTGATGCGGTGGAAAGAATACTAAAACACCCAGAGTTTGTTGCTAATAATGTAAACACGAGCTTCTTGGTCGACAATCCAGAGCTTCTCGATCCAAGCAAGGCAAAGAAGGAGCCTGGAACTGCAACTCGACAGTACTCCGAGGAGAAGATTACTTTTGAACTTACACCTCCCATGACGGGAAACATTTTAGAAGTAAAGAAGCAAGCTGGCGATCCAGTAGAGGTTGGAGAAGTTGTTGTTGTACTCTCAGCTATGAAGATTGAAACAGAAATGATATCACCTGTTAAAGGTGTGGTTTCTGCAATACATTATAAAGCAGGTGAGCAAGTCGCTGGTGACTCTGTAGTAGCAGTGTTAGAGGGTTACGAGGAGATTGAGATTGATACTACCACAACAGCTTCAAGTCAAATGAGTGCCAGTAATAGTGGAAGCAGTATACAACAGTCTGACCCTAGCATGGAAGTATGGCGAGGTTCTGATGACTTTGTACCACAATACAATGTAAACGATGGAGGTCTTTTATTGCCAATTATCAAATCGATACCAGAATCTCAACTAACTGATACCAAGGCACAAGAGCGTAGAAAAAGGAACGAGGAACTAAAGTTCGAACTATCATCCAAACTCGAAGCAGTAAAGCTCGGTGGAGGTGAAAGTGCTGTAGCAAAGCATAAGAAACGAGGTAAAATGCTAGCCCGAGAAAGAATAGCAGCCATTATTGATCCTGGCAGTTCCTTCCTTGAATTAGGCGCTTTGGCCGGTGGTAATGGTCTCTATGCATCAGATGGCATCGAGAATCTACCCTCGGGTGGCTCTGTTGGAGGTATTGGAGTTATAAATGGACGAGAATGTATGATAGTCGCAAATGATGCCACAGTCAAAGGAGGTACTTACTTTCCCATCACAGTCAAGAAACATCTTCGAGCTCAACAGATTGCAGCAGAAAATAGATTGCCTTGTATATACCTTGTGGATTCTGGTGGTGCCTATTTGCCCAAACAGAATGAAGTTTTCCCAGACAAGAATGATTTTGGACGAATCTTCTTCAATCAAGCAAATATGTCCGCTGCTGGCATACCTCAGTTGGCTTGTGTATTGGGTATGTGTACTGCTGGAGGTGCATATGTCCCAGCCATGTCAGATGAGAGTGTGATTGTTAAAGGGAATGGTACAATCTACTTAGCTGGCCCTCCACTCGTCAAAGCTGCCACTCAAGAAGTGGTTAGTGCTGAGGAGTTGGGAGGAGCAGATGTTCATACTAGCATCTCGGGTGTCGCTGACCACTATGCAAAAGATGAGCCAAGTGCATTGGCTAAAATCAGACAAATTGTTGGATCACTTCCTGACGACCCACATCTTCAAAGCCAAGTACCAATGAATATGAGTAGCTTTGTAGAAGAGCCACTATATCCTTTATCTGACTTGCTATCGATCATACCGGAAGATAATAGGACACCTTTTGATGTTAAGCAGGTCTTGGCAAGAACACTAGATGGAAGTCGTTTTCATGAGTAAGTATCGTTGACTGTGTATCATTCGATCACATAATGTCGATGTTCCTAATCTTTACCTCTTACGACTCTCCTTCTCAGGTTCAAAGAAAGGTTTGGAAAAAGTATAGTCTGTGGATTTGGGAAGATACATGGTCTTCCTGTCGGTATTATAGCAAACAACGGAATCCTATTTAGTGACTCGTCTCTAAAAGCATGCCATTTCATTCAGCTTTGTGAACAGCGTGGTGTTCCAATTTTGTTCATACAAAACATTACTGGATTCATGGTGGGTAAAGAAGCAGAGAACAAAGGAATAGCCAAGGATGGAGCCAAGTTGGTGACTGCGGTTTCTACTTGTCAAGTTCCAAAGCTTACACTAGTTGTCGGAGGATCACATGGAGCAGGCAACTACGGAATGTGTGGACGAGCAGTGAGTATAAATGGTCTATGTTTGTTCTCCTCTATCATATGCTAACAACCTTTGACATGCATGTATCTTTCTCTTTCTTTCTCTCTTTCTTTTCTAGTATGATCCTCGGTTCATGTTCACTTGGCCAAATTCTAGGATATCTGTTATGGGTGGTCCTCAGGCAGCGTCTGTACTTTCAACCGTCAAGAGTGATCAAATTGAGAAAGAAACTGGTAAACCTATGTCGGAAGAAGAGATTGCCGAGTTTGAGAAGCCAATATTGGAGAAGTTTGAGCATGAGTCATCGCCATACTATGCTAGTGCAAGATTATGGGACGATGGTGTAATTCAAGTCGAAGATACAAGGAAAGTGTTAGGCCAGGCACTTCGAGTTGTTTCAAAAAATATACCAAAGCCTCATAAAGTTGGCAGCACGTATGGTATCTTTAGAACGTGAAATATTCTATGTTATTTGTGTAAATTAGACCTCTATTAGATGCAAACTTTACAACGACTTTTTCTTCTTCATGAGTGCCTGTCTCGTAGCTTTGCAAACAACCTCTCCTCGCTGATTGTATGCCAAGTGTTGCAAAGTGACTATACCCTGTGTTGGTCGACTCTTACTTTCTCTTCTATCCAATACAACAGTCTCAGCTCGTAATGTATCTCCAGGGTATACTGGCCTGGGAAACAAAACCTCAGAGAAGCCAAGGTTTGCAATGGTTGTTCCATGCGTTGCCTCGGGCACCGACATGCCTACCAGAAGAGCCAGTGTAAACATACTATTGAAGAGAGGTTTCCCTTCTGCACTACTTGACAAGGCTTTACTATTCTCCTTTGCCAATTCATGATCTAAATGTATTGGAGCTGGATTAAGCGTTAGACATGTGAAGAATACATTATCTGACTCTGTCACCGTTCTTGTTAGAAAGTGTCTAATCTTCAGACCTGGTTCTAAATCTTCGTAATACTTGCCCATGTACACTCTTGGAAAGATTTCATCTTGTGTATCATTATCAATGTTGGTAGCTGCACTTTGTTGTTCTGGTATGCTGCTCCTTTGGCTACTACTACTCATAGATACTGTCTTGGAATCATCACTTTGTATATCGTCTCTCTTCTTTGTACTCCTAGCAATAACCTTCTTAGCTCTGACATAATGGGGTACATCAATCATCTTACCATTGTATTCTAATGATCCCTCTTCTTCCCATAATCTAACAATGTTTACTGCATCTTGCAGTTCGTCATGAGTAGGTTCAAATACTTTATGTACAGCAATGATTTGATCTGGATGTAAGGTCAACTTGCCATCAAAGCCCATCAACTTTATATTCTTCACATCATTCTCAAAACCTATAACATCACGAACATTTTGATATATCCCATCAATAGCTTGGACACCCGCCGCCTTTGCTGCCAATAGACACATACTTTGACAATATCGGAACACATCTAAATACTCTCCAGGAGATTGAACTTTATGTGTACCAAAACTTCCTATTTCGGCTGATAAATCCTCACATCCCTAAAGTTTACAACAAGAAGTTGAGATATATTGCAACATAAAGGTATGCTCAACATATGCAAATAGCCACACAAGAAACGACAAAGAAGCTTACCCATGTTATTGCTGCTACTCGTGGTGATTTAGCTATACTTGCAATATTGAGTACCGCATTTGGTGTTTCAGTTGCTATTGGTAGTATTATCTTTCTTCTACTATCATTTTGCTTTGCTTCTAATTCTGATAATGTTTCATGAAGCATTACAAGTTCATCTTGTGATTCGACTTTTGGTATCATGAATCCATCGACATTACCAAAGAACCCTACATCTATATCTTCTTTCCACATGTCTGTAGAGAGTGGATTAATCCGCACTAGTACTTCTGTTGCATCTTTATCTCTACTTGTGCACATATTTGATTGTAAAAATGTTGATAATGTATCTCTTCCTACCAGTTTATCTTTGACAGAGTCTTCTAAATCAAGCACAATAGTATCAGCACCGAGAGATAATGATTTATGTAGAAACTTTGTATTATCAGCGGGTATAAAGTGAACTGTCCTTCGTAGACGTTGCTTGATATCATTGGAAGAAGAAGATGTTGCAAAGTTTCGACAAGTCATTTTTTGTGGTTGTCGGGCAACCAATTTCCGTACTATGTTGGCATAACAAGACATGATAGTGTATTATTTGATACTACGATGATGATGCTTAACAGTAACAGCTCTAAAGGCTTGCAATAGCTGCTTGACATCTTCTGTTCTGAGAATAATATTCATTAGCAAAAGAAGATATTTTTGGGGAGAGAAAAAAAGATACGGGCTATGGTATCCTTATACAATCCGTAATATGCACAATGATTGCAACTTTACATTACTGATGGTTGCATAATATGCTTGTGTGACTATACTCAGCATAGTTTCGTCTCGTTTCTATTCTAAAAACATAGTAAACCCGAATCTTTCTTGAAAACATTGAAGATCTTAAGATAATTATTATTTTATAGTATCATTCAATACATATCGTAACATTGAAAAAAGGATTTGTACACATGGATATATTACCTCTCTTTCAGAACCAAGTAATGCCACCACAACAGAGAAGCATGGGCGAACCAGTTGTAACCATAGAAAAACCTGGGGAGTGGTCTACTACCATCAAGGTTTGCTTTGATACTCCCGAAAATATGAATCATAACGAGTCTAAATATTCACCTTCCTTTTCGTGTTTGGAACGTATTTGGAAATTAGGCATCGTTAATCAGCAGACTAGTGATGGTAAATATGTCAATCATGGGATTTTTTTGCAACTTGATTCGGGTATTAATGTCCCTCCGAGTATCAATATCAGCATTATTTTCCGTGTTCGAAACTCAAATCGCGACGAAATGGGTAAGTATTTGTCTAATGTCAATTTCGAAGCCGGAACACGGAATGGTATTGCAAAATTTCTCAAATGGTATGAGCTGTCAGGGTATGTTGTGAATGGGAAACTTACAGTTGAGCTTCAAATGAAATCAAATAGTTTCAATCCATCATTACCGCAGACATTTATACCCAAAAATCCATCCAGCGTTGTAAAAAGATTTAGGGATGAAAGGTTATCTGATGTAGTATTTGAGGTTGGGGGGCAACAACAAACAACGAAGACAAAGAAAAAGAAAGCAAAGAGTTCGTCTACTCTATTTCATGCACATCGTATCATTCTAGAAGATAATGCACCTACCTTGGCAGAGTTGTGTAGATTGGCAGTAGACGGAACAAAGAAGGGAGCGAGTTTAGTTATTGTACCCATCACTGATGTAAAGCCTAACATCTTCCATATGTTATTATACTTTGTATACGGGGGAGAGATCTCCGTGGAAGATATGACAAAGTATGCAAAAGATATCATTGATGCCGCGGACAAGTACGGTGTATCTAGTCTCAAGCTAAAGGCAGAAGCTTTCTTTGTACATACGACAAAGATAACAGTGGAGAATATGATGGAGCATTTGTTATATGCGGATGCTAAGAACTGCCCACTCCTAAAAGAAACAGTGATTGATTTTGCAGTAGAGAACGGGGATGAAATCCTTGATAAGGTGTCGTTGAAAGATCTCCCTCCAGGTATGTATACTGATCTATTTGCATCGATGATGAGGTGGAAGAGAGGCAATGGCAAGGGGGAAGTGAATAAGCTGAGCACCATGAGAGTTAGTGAGCTTCGGGAGAAGCTAGATGAAAAGGGTATGGATGTGGATGGCTCAAGAGAATCAATGATTGCATCACTCAATGAAAATGCTTAGGCATCAAAGGATACCGAAGGACACATAGCTAGCTTTATCTGTGTCGATGTATATAGATCCTACTTGACTCAAATAGAGTATTAGTAAGGAATTAGTTGTGTCAAAGTCAACTCATTCGTCATGTAACTATTCCTAAGATTTATACTATTACTTCTTTATCAGCCGCCTCTTTAAAAAGAGAATCCAAGGTTGAGACCCGTGACGAGATGTGCAAATAGGACAGTCATTGTAGCACTACCAAGGTAGGCATGTACATCTCTTGCCAACTTTCCATTCTCTGTAGTAAATAGCTTTGGAAGCACCGCCTGTGTAGCCAATAAAACAACCGATAGTACAGCAGTCATTGCATGGGGAGATTCAAGTATCGATTTCCCTTGAGTGTCGAGAAGAACAAGTCCACCTTGTCCACCAAGTAGAAAGAAGAAGAATGCACCACCGATAATCTTAGGATGTGCCTCTCTAATAGTTTC
>Ga0075439_12955_pt1 | contig 17556 bp, 15 predicted proteins | sample MintriSingleCell_FD_74264 | JGI IMG/M metagenome (GOLD analysis project Ga0075439, IMG submission 74264) | Marine eukaryotic communities from Monterey Bay, USA to study complex ecological interactions - Minidiscus trioculatus JGI Plate_4_G5... | ecosystem: Environmental > Aquatic > Marine >... | reverse complement strand
TGATAATGTCAAAGTGGTCTCAGACTGTCTCAAGACTAATCCAACATCAGCAACCTTACTCAAGGAGCAGTTGAAGAAGGAAGGTGGCAAGGAGGAAAGACTTTTGGTAAAGCTGAAGGAAAAGTATGAATCTTTGAAAGTTATTGCTGCAACAAACTTTAAGCACAATCTGTCAACGCTCCAGAGTTTGTATCGTGATGCTGTTACTGAGCTAGTTAAGGAAGGGAAACTGAAGAATGAGGGTGGCGATCCCTTCTCATCAGAGTACTTCAAAGCCGTTGAAGAGCGTCTCAATATGAATCTGGAGTCATCAACTTTACTCCAAGAGCAGCTGACTAAAGTTGGTGGCAACCAGGAGGAACTCTTGGCCAAGATGAAGGAAAGGTATGACACTTTGTCATCAGGTAACAAATATACATCACATACATCAGAAGGTAATGTTGTTGATCAGATTTTCCAGTTTCATTTAGGAGATCTGTTGGTATTGACAACAACTAAAGGCACCAATATAAATGTCAAAGGCATGAACTGGGATACATATGAACGTTTCAAGATACTCTTCTACCAGGGGACCCACCTCGGACAACTGGTGATTTGTTGGGTCTGAATGATGTTAAAGAGGCTAATCTTCGTCATGAAATCTACTGCCGTGCCGGTCTCAAACTAAATGATTCTGGAACAGATCTTCATCTATTGGCAAACACACCCTTTCATTTGCTTACCGTCACTGTTTCCGAACCAGGTAAATACCTCGTCAAAGATCTGGGGTTCAAGGAAGGAGCTTTGCAAGTATGGGTTGATCAATACGAAGTTTGGAAAAGCAATCAGTCCCATTCTATCCTTGGGCTATATGCTGAAGCTGCTGTACTTACGGATGTTGATGCATTGAGGAGGCATGTTGGTAAAATTGTAGATCAATTGAATAGGGGCGGAGACAAACAAGCATATACCACAGATCAAAAGGATTATCTACTTGCATCATACAATCTATTGAAGACTCCTCTTATAGACTACATCATATCAACAAGTCGCGGCAACGAATACCAAAGACCAACGCGTGAGCATGCTGTTGAACTGATATCAGATACCTTGGCCAATGATACTACCTTGCCACATTCTGGTATTACAAGTGTTGCTGCAGGAGTTGGTACAAATGCTCGTTCTTTGCCAAAAGTCGTCACTGGAGGAATGAAGAGAAAAGAAAAGCTAGGACTCCAACTCGGAATCTGTGTTTCTGGAAAAACCTTCAATGTTGCTGTATATCCAAAGTCATCACACCCTCTTGCTAAAATGATGGTCACTGCAATATGTATTGTACTGAATAAGACTGTCGAATTTGATAAGATGGATATGAGGATAAAGCAGGATACTATCATCGAGATTTGTAAGTGATTTGTTATGGTTCAACACTTTATCATTCTATTGCACTAATCATAACACAACATCATCTACTCTTTTTTTTCAGTGGATAAAGTCAGGAGGAAGAAGTTGGCAGCTACATTGTCTGATGTCTTTCCTAGGATTCCTACTACTTCTAAGATATCGCAATACAATGATGATTTTTCTGAGGATATTTGGAGCAAGATTATCGACATGAACAATGTTGACATGGATCTACTTTTGAAAAGGAAGACCAAGTCAAGTGTGAAAGAGGTGACCGAGTCGAGTAAGAAGAGAAAGGCAGAGACCAAGCCCAAGACCGAGCCTACAACGAAGAGAAGGACTAGGGAATGATGCATGTAGTGCCTCTAATTCAATGGCTTTCTTGATATTCTCCATTGGTGCATTGCCGTTGCATAGTGTTGCAATAATTGTTTTCCCGTCGATGATTTGATTTGGAAAGTGTCGCCTCTTGCTATCAACCAGTAGATTCACAACCTCAGTAGGTGCATTACCCCACAAGGCATAAACTAATGGAATGTCTCCCCAAGCATCTTCCGAGATGAGATTCTGAGGATATTTTTCAATCAATAACTGATACAATTCTATATGATGTCTTTTTGAACACGCCAAGATATGCAGAGGAGTCATTCCCAAACAATCCTGCTGCTTACCAGATTGATTTAACTCTTTCCGTGGCCAACGAGGAGCCATAGCCTTCTTTAATTCTCCCAGTGTAACCTCTAATGGAGAATATGATTGATAATAACATATCCGATGTATAGGTAACTTGTTAAACCTAGACTTTAGTGCACTTAATGTATCGGCAAACTTTTTTCGTGGCATATTGCCTTGTTGTTCAATTGAAGAGATGAAACCAGAATGATCCTGCATCGTACATTTAGGTGGTGCAATGTTCCGTAACTGATTAATACTGCTAGATGAGAATGCCAATGATTCAATGCTTTCCATCTTCTTGGGTAATTCTATACTGAAGGTATCTCTCAAACCTGACAGGGTATTGATTTGTATTGCTTTTATTGATGGAGGGAATCGAAGTTGTTGGATGCTGCAGTTCTTAAAGGCGTGTCCTTTGATATTAGATAAACGACTGGGTAGTTTCACTTCATGTAATGATGTGCATGATTCGAATACATGTCCTGGTAAACAAGTTATTGTAGACGGAATGTTGATCTTTGCCAAAGACGAGCAATCCTTGAAACACATCTCTCCCATCCGTCTAACTCCTTCTTTAATATCTACCTCTACCAACTTGTCACACCGTAGAAAGGCTGCATCTGATATAGTATCAACTGTAGACGGTATCACAACCGATGTTAAAGCTGTACATGAAAATGCTGAAGCCCCAATAAACTGCAATCCTTCAGGCAATACAACCTCTGATAAATTCTCACAAAAGCTAAATGCTTGTTTATTGATCTCTTTGACACTACTGGGTAAACTAATCGTTTGCAATGATTTACATTCATTAAATGATAGTATATCAATCTTTTCAAGAATACTATCAGGAGGGAATACTGCTTGACGTAACTTGACACAGCTTCTAAATGCCATACGATGTATAATCTTGACAGAAGGATCGATAGTGACCTGTGTTATGTTTGATGGTATCTTCTCTTTGACTAATCCCTTGTATGTGTAGTATACATCTTCTTCATCTCTGTCAGAAGTTGATGTTGATGACATAATGTGCATATATCGTATATGGTTCTGATTGCAATGGCTAAGCGCTACTCAATACATACATCAATTTGGAGTTAGATTTTTTTTGTGGAGAATAGGATATCTTCGTAGATCAGAGCGCATCGAGCTGCAGTCAAAGTTTACAGATGATAATTATTAGAATCTATTGACTTTAATCGTAGCTTAGAATGCCAAGTGATATCTAATGATATGAAACAACGCCTCTAGTCATAAAAACACATGCCGCCTCTTTTTTTAAGAGCGGTATCCTTTTGCACCACCAATTGAAAATGATATCATGTACCTCCTTGCCCCTTGCATTGGTCGGTAAGATATGTGGTTACGTTTTATTGACTGTATATTCCATTGCATTGAAACAATACATTCTCTGGCTGTAGAGATCCAACATATGATCTTATTGGTGGTTGTATCGCCACTTCCTCTTCTCCCCCTCTTCTTTATTTTGTGTAGGTAAGTACATTATTTGTGTCGCCGCCAACCAGTTAGTAGTTGGCACCTCTTCTATTATCATTATAATCCATAATACTATACTACTTTACAATTATATCGACATCTATCGAGATATAGGTCAACAATAGAAAAATGAGCACATCATCAATATCTTTCAACGAAGATGAAAATGAAGATCGTACATCACCTTTGCAACAATCTCGACCATCATCTCCTGTTGCAAAGACATTAGATAGTGAAGAGCAGCAAGAACAGCGCAAAACATTAGAAACAGAAGATGCAACAAAGCCTTCTGGTAACAGCAAGAAGAATAGCAGCATTATACCAAACTTATTATCATCTGGAAAATTCCCTCCTCCACCTCATTCACCAACTAATCATCATTACAATAATAGACTTGATAGTATGTCACCACCCAATATAATATCATCACCAACATACAATAGCAACGTATCATCTCCATCATTGCCTCCAGTGCCGCCGACGACGCCACAGCTAAATCCTCCGCTTCCAGTGCCTGTTGTTAGTTCTCTTTCTTCAGCATCTCCAACTAGTTATACACTTAATAATCCTTCAGTATCTCCACCACTAGTTATGCCATCAAACAACAGTAATAGCAATAAGCATACAGGATCTCCATCTAGTATGCAAAAGCAACCACCCAACATTCCACCATCCTCGCCAGGCGGGGGAGGATTACTACCACCACAGCTAAATCCAAGTGATGCAGCACATTACAATAAGTTACTAAATCAAGAACTAGCAAAAGTATCCCAACTAGAAAAGACTCGTATATCAAATCTAACTAAACACGAGGAAGCAAACTATACAACAATCGATGAATACAAACACGCATTATCACGTGAACGTCGATATTCAACATCCTTATCATTAGAATTAACACAATATAAATTCTTAACAAGATATACATCCTGTAATATACATAATCAAGATGAGATTGAAGAAGAGGCTCGTATTAACACACTCATTAAGAATATTGATAAATTGAAAAACAACATGAATGAAGAGAAGGTACGGGTGGTAATGGAATTAGAAAGAGAAGAAGAACGAATTATAAATAATTTAATGTGTAGATTAGAAGAGGTTAAGAAGGAGAAGGCTGATTTGGAATTTCAAATTAGTAATGCCAAGAGTGGTAGTGGTAGTGGTGGGGGTACTAAAGTAGGAGGAGGTGGCAACAATAGAACACACCCCGGCAGTGGAGATTCATTTGTAGACGAAGAGATGTTGATTCAAAGATATGAACGAATGAATGTAGATCAACATCATCGTCGATTACATGGAGTTGTTGCGGCGGATACTAATAATAGACAAGAAGATACCGTACCAGCAGCGGCAGAGCAACAAGACGAACCACCTACTGAAATAGAGAATGTGGAAACAAATGAGATAGAAGAAGAAAGTGAAGAGGAAGAGGGAGACAACGAGGATATCTTGGGGGATGTGGCTCATGATCCAGAAATGGAAGAGGAGTTGGCCAACTTGTTAAGGATAAAAGAGTCAGAGTAGTATACGACTGCTTAGTACCCAGGTTTTGTGATGATAACATCTAAGATCATTTAATTCTACCTCAATGTGTAACTACTGCAAATAAATACCAAAGATAATATCCTCTTAGAGAGACAGGGAAGCATCAATCCCTCAATTTTCCCAGATACCTACCGTTGTGCCTTTGTTAGTGCTCACAAATTGAAAGAGAGTAAACTGCTTGCCATTACCAACATATGGATATCTTTCGCCCGTCAGCCAATGAGAAGAAGTTTGATAGTTTTATGCATAAAACAATTATCGTAATAGTATCAAAGTTACCCTTACTTAGATACCTACCAACCAAGCCTCCCTAAGATACCACTTCGACACTCATTCTTTCTTTGAGAAAGTAGGATTTTTACACACCGAACCTACCTCAGAACCCACCTGTGTAAAACCCCTACTATCTAATTCTGCAATCAAATTCACTTGCAAAGAGAGCTATAAAAGGTGGCGTCAATCCTTGTCTATGTGCTTCTACTTATGAAAAGTTTGTTTGCCTCTCTATCATACTCATAAGATATCATTTTATCATACGATATTTTCATCTCTCAAAAGGAGAACAACAAAAAAATAGTACCTATGGACACCCAGATATATGCGATACATGAAGGAGCAATTGCAATATAAATACGCTACATATCAATAATGGCATCACCAAAACAACTTTTAACAATATATTTGATGCCTGGGCCGCTGAATATTGGTATCAAAATGAACTCGACCGATGATTGTGTAGTATCACGTAAAGAACCTCAAAGTAACAGTCCATTGCAAGTCGGTGACATCCTACTTTCATTGAATGGTATAACATTAAGAGATGTTGAGGGTGGTACAGATGCTTGGTGTAAATTATTCAGTGCATTTAATACAGGGGAGAGGAAGGTTAAGGTTCAACGTGATGTCGCCGGCAATGATTCTGTAAATTCTCAATTTATAAAAAGTGAAAAGAAACAACAGAGTAATGAAAGTAGTGACGACTCTATGCGGGACAACACTGCAAAGAAACAAAAGGCGTATAGACGTAGTAATGTTGTCTCACTCCTAGACGATTCAGATGACGAAGAAGTTAAAGTTAAGGTGGAGCAGAAAGAGAGTTCTCATGATATTGGTGCACTACATTCTCGTAGTAATATGTCTATCCTTGACGATGATATTGAGATTATGGAAGTTTCACCCGCTACGGCAGCAACATCTTCTTCTTCATCATCCACTGGTTCTCGTCGTGGCAATCTTAAGGATGATAGAAACTATGAGGATACCAATATGGATAATTCTGGGAATAATGATGAGGATGAGGAACTGGTGGTTGTTGCAAGTAGAGGACAAAATGCCTTGGCAGATTTCCCTCATGTAAGTATGTATTTTAGGGAGTGGTGATATCTGTTATTGTTGCAGCGTATCCTTTGTGATTATGTGCATATGATGAGTAACATTTTTTAGTTTTGCTCACATCTTATGTTCTTTTTAATACCCACCATAGTCTCGTGAGAATTGTGTTACGCATCCATTTAGTGGAGATAAGAAGCTATATTGTGGGAATTGTTATTGTTATGTATGTGATAATCCAGCAAAGGATTGTAAATCGTGGGGAAACCACTGCAAGGCAACACATAATGATCCCCATTGGAAGAGCGAAAGAGAGAAGGCTAAACAGGCTCGAATTTGTGCGGCGTCAACACTATCGGTAGCTGCCACTTCACGTACAGCCACCGCCCCACGTCCAGTTGTAGTCTCGAGGTCGCCCTCTTCTTCATCATCAGGCTGGAGTGCTCGAAGGAAGAGGAAATCTCCCCAGAGTGGCCGTAGGTCGGCCGAGTTTTCTGTTCGCAAGCTCCTTCAAGAGGTTACTTCTGTACATCCTGTTGAGATTCAGCCGCCAGTTAGTAGTGGCTTTGTTACCCCGTTACGTCATTACCAGAAACAAAGTCTTGCTTTTATGGTAGATACCGAGAAGCAACATCTACGAGGAGGTTGGTTGGCCGACGAGGTTGGCATGGGAAAGGTGAGCTCTACTGTTTCTTTGAGTTTCCCTTGTTCCTTATCGCATCTAACTTGTCCTCTTAATATTAGTCTGCTGTTGTACTTGCACTTGTTGCATCAAACCCAGCAAGTTCCGAAAGTCTAGCAAAGACGGAGCAGATCAAAAATGTACTGGATGAATTCGAACAACGAGAGGCGAAGAAGAAACAAATTCAAGAAGCCCACAATATGGCCATTGCAAAGTTAAGTGAAGAAAAGCGCAAACAAGATGAATGTATTAAAGATGAAAATGAGAAGATCCGCGATTGGAATGAATATCGGAAGCGTCAAGACGCCTATAATCAGGCAGTACGGAGTGAGGATCAGAAGATGGACGAAGAGATAGATCAAATCCCTCCCATTAAAGACAGAGTCAAGCTCAAAGCCACGGTCATCCTCACATCAGTCTCGTTAATTGGACAATGGGAAGACGAGGCAAAGAAACACTCTCCTGGGCTTGTTGTCAAGGCCTTTCATACGTCAAGATCCAAGGAAATTAAACTGTTTACTGAAACTGATGTTGACATCATCATTTCAACTAGTACATTCAAATGGCCAGCAGTTGTTACAAATTGTTTAGAGTTCCATCGAGTTGTACATGATGAATCTCATTTACTCATCAGAGGAGGAGCCTCTGCAAAATTAGATTATGCTAATCAGATTGCATCGCCGCTTAGATGGGGAGTGACAGCCACACCAGCAACTAATTCTTACATGGACCTTATACCTCAATTGAAATTTATCAATGGAGGAGGAGCCAACAGTACATTACAAATCGGATATATAGACGCCGTCCATTACAATCCAGACGAAGCATCCTTTAACAAACTCGTTACTTGGCTAAAAACATATTACATGGTTAGGCATACAAAGTCACAACGTATTAATGGTTCAGAGGCATTAGCTCTACCTCCCTCAACAACATCTACAGTCATGTTAGAAATGTCAAAGTTTGAGAATGAAGCCTTTAACTGTATCAACCCAGTGACAACTAAATCAATTGTGAAGCACTGCACAAATGGAGTTAAGGACTTCACGGCTGAAGGTTCATTTTGTTTCCAAATGTCGCAAGTACTGAAAACTAATAAACACAAGGATGTCATTGAGGAAGATTATTCAGGAAGAAAAGCACGACGTTGGTACAAACCTGAATGTCTCACTAAAGTAGTGGCTTTAAGGAGAGATCTTAATGAGCTCCGACAGGCGGAACCTGCAATGAGAGCCGTCGTCTTTACTCAATATGTTAACATGCATGAAGCCAGTGTCCGTGGCCTTCAACAAGATGGCTTTGACGTTCTACAATTCACCGGATCCTCATCATCTCGTGAGAGAGATGATGCCATCCGAAAGTTCCAAGACACAACCAATGGCAAGGCTGCGGTATTCGTAATCACTCTTCGAAGCGGTAGTGTCGGTATTACACTTACAGCCGCATCTCGAGTATACCTCCTTGAACCGGCACTAGATCCTGCTGTTGAAGTACAAGCGGCAGGCCGTATCCATCGTCTTGGCCAAAACAAGCCGTGTCATGTCATCAAGTTTGCATTTAAGAATAGTTACGAGGAAAATGTTATTGAATTACATAAGAAGATTCTTGCTGGGGAAATTGCTATTGTTGATGGATTCATTCCACCAAACGCAATGAAGATTCTTGCTAAAGGGCTTCGTGGAGTTACACTAACAACAGCCGCTCCTAATAAGTCTAAGAAGAGAAAGTCTGCAACTGGTCAACCTCCAGCAAGAGATATTTTAGATATGCGCAAGAGAGTAAGGAGTCTATACCCCTCCTCCAGTAATCCACAGCAACAGACGAAGAAGAGAAGGTTTAGGTCATCGTCAACTTCTAGTAGGGGTAATACAGGATTGTATAGTGGTAACTTGACTGACCAAGAAAAGAAGGAGAAGGAACGATTCTTAATGTTTACTAGAGTGCTGATGAAGTGAGTAGAAAACGTTGTCAAAGAATTGTTTGTTTGTTTGATTCTTTTCTCTAAACAATTGAATTACACGCAACAGGTACCTTGAGCAACGTGATATAGAGATGCACGTTAAGGCTAAAGCTCAAATAAAAGAGTGCTATGAGAAGAATATGACTGGTGACCCTAACTATCGATCACTCACTGCCAGTATGAAGGCACGTTTACGACAAACAGTGGGAGAGACATACTGGAAGAAGGCTCATGATTATCTAGATTATTTCCTGAAGCAGAAGATGCAAGCAAAGGGAGAGAAGCAGCGATCGTCATCTGGGGGTTCAGATCAACAACCATCTTCCTTATAGACACTATCAGCACCAGTCTCAGCGGCAGCAACACCCCCCTGTTGAGCTTTTTTGAACATATTGCGTTGGAAGTTGTTTAATCTGGCAAATGATGGGCATATTTAGCATGACGAAGATTAACCATGTAGAATAAGTCCAGTATAAACATTGTTTGGGTTATATTTACATTTTGTACAGACTTATTGATTCTACTTCTACATAACTACTAAACAAATCAAAACTGCTAACAGAACCAAATCATTCTTCTTCAATCTTCTCTCTCTCTCTTAATCGAAAATAACTTCGTCACATAGAGCTTCCCATTCGCATACTCCCGGGGCAAACTCTGGAAGGTAACTATCCTCCGCTGCTTTCTCCATAACTGCCTTGTTTGGACGGCGTAGCTTGCCACCAGACTGCATAACACGTAATTGAATCTCACAACACTTCTCAAAGTAATAGGCTAGTACCCAAGCATGACGAACAGATGGTCCAAAGCAGGTAAAGCCGTGGTTTTCCATTAGCAGGGTATTACATCCATCAACAGCCTTAATAGCAGCGGCAATCAACGGACCCTCACTTGCATCGTCCGATAGACCGTCCCAAGCATAGTTGGCAACACGGCCGTAAAAGTAGGCTCCGTCCTGCGTGACTGGTTGGAAACCTCCTTCGAGACATGATACTGCCGTTGCAGCCGGAGTATGTAGATGAATCACTGCCTTAATATCAGGTCTTGCCGAGTACACAGCATCATGTATGACATCAGCAGTTACATTCGTTGAACTGTATACCAAGTCTTCAGGCTTGATTTGTCCCCACATCTTGCGGCCAGGTGTGATGAGACATCCAGTTCTAAATCTAGCTGAGATGTGATTCCAAACTAGCATATCCATACCATACTTGGCCGTAAGACGATGAGCCACTGCAAGATCATATCGAATAGCCTTCTCTTCTGCCTTGCGCCTCTCATCAGAATGACCAAGACCATAATGATCAGCAATGATTGGCTCAATCTCTGATACTAATGCCTCACGAACTGCCATGGTGTTGGTAGCATAGTGAGGAAAGATGAAACAGTTCTCCATATCCCACAGTGGATGTTCAGAAGGAAGCGGCTCGGGGTACGTCGTATCAAGAATAGCATACTTGATTGCCTTCTTTTCCAAAGCCTCGGTTAATGCATCAGTGTCAACAATCTTACCACGAGACATGTTAATCAGTCCAGCATGAGGCCTCAATTGAGCAATCACATCCCGACTGATGAGATTATCTGTCGACTTGTTGAGTGGACACATGGGTACTAGCACATCACACTGAGCAGCAAGTTCAGATACGTCGGCAATGTATTCAAGCTTGTGCTTATTCTCAAAGTCAAAGTCACGTGTACGAGTGTTGTACACAATACGACAGTCTGGTGCCAGCTTACGAATCTCCTCGACAAGACTCTTCGAGATGAGACCCATACCGATGATAGCAATGGTTGAGGATGTGATTGGCTTGCCTTCACAGTTCCAATTCAAGTTCCAACCGCTTGCTGGGAAGGGTACAGAGAGCTGATTAAGAGCGTCACGTAACCCAATGATGATGAAACTGAGGCAGTATTGAACGACGTGAGATGTGATTGCATCTCGACCACTGTTCTTGACGACGATGCCTATGATATGCACAAGAAAGAAGAAGACGGGTTAGAAGACGACGAGTTGAGGGTGACCAAGATAGGCATTACACAAAACAGATGGACACAAGATATGCACTTTTACTCACCCTTGGCCTTACAAGCATCTAAATCGATATGATCCAAACCAGCACTCATCGTAATCAATAACTCAACAGTATCCGGCAGTGCCTCAATAGCTTCCTTACTCATCTTTTTAATAATATCCACAACAACAACATTCTTTTCAATAATACTCCGTTCTTCATTATCATCATTCGTATCAATAATTAAATGATTCGTCTTGACGAATGGTACGGGAGGTTTGACTACCATATCCATACATACTGGTTTCCTAGCGTGGAAGACACCCCATTTGAATACACCACGTTCGATTTGGGTTATACGTCTGCAGATACTATCACGATAGTTCATCAACAGGACACGGTTTGAACTGGATGCTGTATCATCGTGCTCTAAAACAAATGTAACCTTCTTCAGCATCAACTGGAAACTAATACGCAAGTCAGTTGACAAATCGATGAACTTCACATCCGCCCATCCAACACCCTTACAAACCTTGATAATCTGATTAGGATTTAACCAATCATTAATACGATTCTTGGTAGCAAAGTTGGCTAATTCCTGTACTGTCAAATCAGGATCATTACCACAGACTAAATCACAGAATACAAATGCCCCTCCTGGTTTCGTTACACGATATGCCTCGGCATACACCTTCTCTTTGGATATAGCATGGATAAACGCATCTTGACTAAATGCTAAATCATAATGATTCGATGGACAGGGTGTTTCATCGAAGGAACATTCAACTACATTGATTTTGGATGTTAGGTTCAGTTCCGCGGCACGTTCCGATGCTGTGACATTCTGTTCATGACATAAGTTGATACATGTTGCTGATGCAATTGTTAGTGAGTGTTTCTCAGCTAAGTGGATTGCTGAGGCTGTGTATTTTGCAAAATAGAGAAGGAGATTTGAATATGGAGAAGAAAGGAGTGAGAACAATCATCTCGTCTACACAACCCTGCACTCATCACAACAATACGTACCACCAGTACCAGAACCTAAATCAACATATCTAAAATCATTACATTCAGCACGATGAGGCAACAATCCCATACTAAGTTTATACATATAGTCTGTCATTGCTTCCGATGCACGTCCATATGCACCTGGTTGATCTGTATCTAATCCATCCCATTTTCCATAATGGATAAATGTTGAATTATCACCTAAGACATTGGAATAGAATTTTAATTTAACTCTGTGAGGATTTGCTACGGTGAATGGCTATTCGTTTTAAGAATAGAGAAGGTGTGGGGGTTAGACGAGGGTTACCATTACAGATATTACACATATGCAAAATATACAAGATATACATATAATGCAAATATACAGGATATATATAATGCAATGCAGCTCGGATCTAAGTACTTTCTATATATTTGTCCAGCATCGGTAATATGCAGTACATTTCATAGAACGCACCTTGAAACTCATGGAACGATTTAATAATGGCCGGTCGGGTGTATTTGGTGTATCTCTACCACTACTGCCATCGATGTTTAACCCCACTGCATATAATATATGTGTATAATGGTATGTGTATATAGAGGAGGCAGATGGAGATTGGTTAGATGTGCATACATCTCATTGCAATATAACAACAGAGAAGAACTTACAAACAGAATCATCCTCCTCATCAGCAATAGTTCCACTTCGACTACGTGGTAATCCTACACTTGTCGTATCACTCTCATTATCACCATTACCATTATTAGCAGCGGTATTCATACCAGCCAATGAAGCATTACTCTCCTTCCAATAAAAGGATGAAAAGTGAAATGAATCGGAAACGCATATTGGTTTATCGTTTATGCTACGATTGTTGTTGTTGTTTTCGGGTACATCTGACAATGTTGAATTTGGTGGCATCTTTTGCTTTGGTATTAGTTTATATTATATTGCAATGGTTATTAATATTGTAGGGCTGGCAATGTTCCTTGGGTGCAGTTATCAATGTTATGAGCTATGAGAATAATAATCCCATGGTACAACTGCTTGTTGTTCTGCTACTATTTTGATGAGAAGAAGAATTTAGTTGTTCTGTCTCACTACAACTTAAATAACAATTATTTATTAGTATTATGAGTATTGGACATTAGTTAGTATTATATACTGGCAAAATCTTCTGAAGAACAATTGTCTGTCAATGACAACCTCAAAAGTTCGTGCGTCACATACCACGATACATATTCGAACACGTAGTCTTTGATAAAATGCATTACTATTTTAAAGGTATATTTTTACCCCATAGCTCATTGCCGATAACTCGGAGGCCAACAACATAACAACAAAATACCACCACATACTTGCTTCTCCTCACAATATCCTCATAATATTGCAATAGATCTAATATAGATGCGATTTGGTAACCTACTAATCTCATCACTAGCCTTTGTCAATAAAGAATCATCTCCTTCATCCTCTACTACTTCCTTAGCAACACATAATACCAACATAATGTCACCACCAAACGCCTCCGAAGAAACAACAATTGCCGCACAAGTAGATGAATCAATCTACGGTAAATCCGGTGACATATCTAAACACGTCGAAGGCGTTAAAGCCCAGTATGATACTAAGGAAAAGCTCGAATTCTACGCCCAGGTCATGGGCGATGGTACGGCTAACATACACTTTGGCAAATGGGATGGAGTGAACCTCGACGAGGAAGGTGCATATGGTAAAGCATCTGAACAAATGACTGATTATATGTTTGACTTAGCCATGAAGTTAAAAGGCACTACTACTGACGAGAAAGTAAATTATGTCGATTTAGGTTCAGGAACAGGTGCCGCAGCACTCCGTTTAGTACAAAAACATCCAAATACTATTGCAAAGGCAACATGTTTAAATCTATGTGATGAACAAAATGCCTTGGCAACGAAAGAAGCTGCCGCAGCCAATATTAGTGATCGTATGTCAGTCGTAACTGGTACATATGAAAAGTGTCCCTTTGAAGATAACTCGTTTGATATATCATTTAGTCAAGATGCATTCGTACATGCCTTTTCTAAAAAGGGTACATTCACTGAAGCATTACGTATTACGAAACCATCAGGTATATTCATCTTTTGTGATTTAATGTGTGGTAGTGGTGAGGGTGTGTCCGATGAGGAACTAGCAACATTCGCGGCAACTAACATGGTAAATGATTGGTTATCACCCGAGGAGAATGTAAAGGCATGTACTGAAGCTGGATGGCAAGACGTGACATTTGTAGATTTAACAGCAGATATACGTATTAGTTTCCAATTAATGTTGAAAAAGGTTGAAAAGATCATTGATAATGGTAATCCTGATAAGATTGATGAGAAGTTATTATTGAGTTATAAACAGAATTTGGCTAATCGAATTGTACAGGTTGATAGGTACGTATTATGAACTTTTTAGTGGATTTGTGTTTTGATATGTGTGTCTTCCTGTTCACATACCTTACATATTTGTTATCCTTTCTATATCATATCAACCCAGGGGTGTATTCAAGTGGGGTGTTGTTCATGCTAAGAAACCGGCCAACTAAAAGGAGAGACGGCAATGCGGGGGGTAGTATATGAATTTGGTATTTGACGATGGTATTTGTACCATAGGTCATCTAATATCTAGATCATAATCGGGGGGCTATTAATGTATAGAAATATGAAGACATGTGTCACGGGGAGTTGTACATAAATCAGTGCGGAGGGAGGTTACCAATGAGGCAGGGTATCTAAAGTCTTAAGTTAATTTGTTCTGTTTGCTAGACTTTTTGTTCGGTCCTATCTCTTGCTGTCCTTCCGTGTGCTCATACTTATGTGACATCTATAATGAGTTTTGCCAGACATCTATGTATCGTGTGATAATATCTTTCTGCTGTGAATAAAAGATACTGTTTTACTTTTTTCAACAACCCTAACTTGGGGTACTTGGGATCTCTCTCTCTCTCTCAACGCTAAACCTACCTGCTATGCCTACCTCATCATTGTTAATCCATTGCAAAGGCTATGACCATTGTTTGCAATAGGCATCGAAACAATAGTGATTAGAATTAGATCAACAAAGTAAAATGATTACACATACCAAGTCCATTATTATTATTGCTACGGCATCTTTCCTCCTCCTCGATGGCGGCGGCGATCCATCATTCGTTGGTTCAACCTTAACAGGTCTCAACGCTCCAATTGCAAAGAAGCAACACTACTATATTGCAACATGTATCGATCAGCCAGTAACCAAGCATATCGGCTACAATGACATCTTCATCTTTGATGCACAAGATGTGTCATTGTCATCATCATCTCCATTGGTATCTTCGGTGTTGAACAAGGTCGACGATGCCGATAATGGAACATGTGATATTGCAAACAACGGTGGGTTGGCATTGAGTATGAAATATTATCCTATGTCAGGTTATGTAGGTCAAGACAAGTGTACATATGAAATGTGTATTGTTGACGACGATGGAGAGAGCGGAGGAGCAATCAATGCCGCTACTAAAGAGTGCAGCGAGTTGACGATTGCAATTGATGTTGAGGATTGTTCAGCAGTGGCGGCAAATGGAGAAGATAAAGTGATTGAAGAAGAATATGATGTACCTGGTTATGAAAAGGTAAGATATGATGTCCTGTGAACATATGATATGTACAAAAGATGTGAACACATGATATACTATACTCACCCACCCTTTCTCTCATAAATGCACCCTCTGTATATACCTATATTAGGTATATCAGAATCAAATTCGTTCACCGACCGCCATGGCTACATCATCTATCGAGCATAGAAGTATCGTCTCTGTCGCCAAGAAGGTTTCTAGCTTCCGTAACCTCCGCTCCTCATCAAACAGCAAGAAAGAGGAAGGACGTAAGCTAATCTACTCAAGTAGCAAAGGCAAAAGTTACAATGAAAAGGATCTGGTCAGTCAAAGACGTTACGAAGTTGAAGGGCATACTTTGTCAATTCCTCGAGTTCAAGTTTAAGAATTAAGATTTGTACAAAGAAGAAGACTGGCTAGAGCATATCTGTTCGTCACCCTCAGGTACTACCACAACAAGCACATCAAGTACTTCTACATCAACCACCTGTGAGTATTCGAATGTACTTGTCATTTGATGTTCTTTGCCTTAACTTACACTAACTAACTTGAATCTATTTGAATCTATCAACTTTTGTACAGCCGAAACAACCAGTTCTACTTCTACGGGAGCAACAGTAAGTGACATGTGTGTTTTATGAGGATAAATAATGTGGGATGTTTACATTGTTCACGTTAGGTTTCTCATACAGTCATATCTATATTCGCTTCTTCTCTCTTAGACGAGTTCAACTACTACTAGCACTACAAGTTTTAGCACTACCACTAGCACAACGACTTCGACAACATCTAGCACAAGTGAACAACCATCAAGCCAACCCTCCGTCACCCCAACAGAAACAAGCTCGCCTAGTTTGATGCCGAGTGACTCTCCTTCTTCCTCCACGAATCCATCTTTAGATCCGTCAGATGTGCCTTCTTCAAGTGCACAACCATCAAATCAACCCTCCATTACACCAACAGAAACAACAGCTGGACCTGTTTGTGGTGATGGTAATGTAGAAGCTACAGAAGAATGTGACCCCCCGTCATTTCCAACTTGTTCGACTACCTGTCAAAACTTAAGTCTTGAAGACCAGTTTGTGTCATCCAATGCATGTGTTGCTTGCACCGGTGGAGATACCAACAAAGCAGTGATGATCCTGCTGGTAATGACACAACATGTGATAGGTTAGAAATAGCAGGCTCGACGTGTGCTATATTTGAAGGAGCTACTGGTGCTGTTGATGATCCATTTAGCACTGGTTGTACCTCTGGCATGAGCACTGATTGCTGCCAAGGTGGTAACAGCTGTAAAAACGGTTTCAACGGTTGTAGTGCTGGAATCGCATCAAATGATGCTTGCCAGGCTGCTACCGTAGGTTTATGCACTGGATCAACTCCGCAGTGTTGCAAGACCACTAATAGTGGCGGTTATATATGTCAAACCTCTGGTGCTGCATGTCCCCCATAGAGATTAGAGATATCATTCGTGGATTAAACCATCTGATATAGAGATATCATTCGTGGATTAAACCATCTGATATATGTTTGGGTTGTGTTGTTTATCTCTTGAATGAATGTAATGTGGAGGTGTCAGAAGTATCGTCAAAGATACTTTGTCTATAAATGTTAAATGTTTGGTTCTATGTGAATGTAATGTATGAATATAAGTTAATGAGATAAAAGAGAGTTAGTGATAGTTATGTAAAGAGTTAAAACAGTAGAATGAACCCTCCAACAAACTTTTACAGCCCCATGTAAGCAGGTTTCTTGCCTCAGATTTGGATTTCCTGCCGACTTTCAGGCAACATTTGGCCATCAAGTGAAACCTCAGAGATGTAGGCTTGCTACTATAGTGCTTGTTTGGCATTG
>Ga0075439_15002_pt1 | contig 17561 bp, 16 predicted proteins | sample MintriSingleCell_FD_74264 | JGI IMG/M metagenome (GOLD analysis project Ga0075439, IMG submission 74264) | Marine eukaryotic communities from Monterey Bay, USA to study complex ecological interactions - Minidiscus trioculatus JGI Plate_4_G5... | ecosystem: Environmental > Aquatic > Marine >... | reverse complement strand
AAGATATGTCGGATGTCAGCCATTGACTACTGTTGTCTGAATATTGCACTACCGAAGGAGTGCAGTGACATTAAGATACATTGTTCACTTGATCAAAACAAACTTGGAGAGTTTCAAATACAACCATGGCAGCATCCGCACGAAATTGATTGACAAGTGAGAGAGTGTATGAACTTGACAGTGATTAAACCATAAACTCAGATAGCGTTGGGAGTTTGGGATACATCCATTTCGCTGCGAGCCCCGGCTCACAACAACACTGCCCAATCAATCAGTATATGGTTCTTAAACTTGTAATTACCACTAGCTGATTATCTTCTCTTCTCTATCTCCTGGCCTGTTTTCTCTCCACGGCCGTCAATGAACGATATTCTTTTTGTGCACATCATGTGTTCATTTTAGGATATCTTTATCTAGAATTTCTTTTTTCAATTTGATTTGACTTTGCATTAGTGACTCTCATATGTACTCCTTTCTTCTTGTAGAGTCTCAATAGTGATAGATAGACAGAGGCTCAATTGGTGGTGATCAACGACGCTCGCTCGTAGTCTGGTATCTTTTTGGTATCTTTTTGCGATTGTGATACTGCAATCTATGTGTGAAGATGACCCTCTTTCCCCCGATCCAGCAGTACTTGATCATCATAGTTCTCGTATATTTCCTTATTTAGTTATTGATAGTTCTCTTACAAGTCATTAATTTGTAGTGGTCACGTGAATGTGAATAAAAGTAATGTTTATTTCTCTCATCCTAGTACAGAGGACCAATCAAGAGGCCACAGCCATTACTATCAAATTAGCACCACCCGCAGCCAAAAGTATATTCGTCTTCTCTTCTCCTTTACTATTAGTGGAAGGTGGAGCTACCACTCTAGTACCAGACGTTGCCGTCCATGTACTGCAACAGTCACTCGTCTTATCATCACTCTGCTGATCATAATGACCAATTCCTAGATTACCGTGTTCATTCCAACCGGTCGACACTATCTTCCCTTCTAAATCTACAACATGAGAAGACTCGGCACCACAACATGCCGCTTGTACTTTCAATTCTCTATTCAGTACTCGAGGTATAGAAATGTTACTCTGTGATGCCCCTGGCTTACTTGCCAACTGCCTTTTATCATTCCTTCCCCATCCATGCAAGGTGTCGACGCAGCCGTCGTTAGAGTCTTCCGTATCATGGGTTAGTGCTAGTATATGAGACCAACCACTGTATACTGCAATACAGCCCGAGTTGACTTGACCAAGTGGTCCATCGACCAACTGCGGTTCTCTATCCTTTGAATTCTTGGAGGAGTCGTCTATCAATCGTCCTAGCTGACCATACTTATTATCACCAAGAGTCCATATACGACCATGTTCATCTAATACAACTGTATGACGTCGTCCGCATGCAACTTTGACCAACTTACTTCCATCATTCGGTTGCCATCTTCCTATTGTTGTCTTCTCGGGTTTTGTCGGTGTGAGACATTGTCCGAATCTGCCACATCCAAACGTAATCAACTCTCCTTTGTCAGTAATGGCTGCTGAATGGAATAGCCCCGCTGCCACATCAACGAAGCTCTCGTCTTCTAATCCTATCGGAGTTTGAGGCACATGGCATGAGATGTCTGTTCTATCATCACTAACGGATCCACTAACTTGTCCTCTCCCATTCTCACCAAAACCGAAGAGCCGTCCTGTATCCTTTTCAATAACTAGTGTGTGATTGTGACCCAAGTCAGCGGTCTCGACTTTGATGTTTGATAATGGCTGTATGACATTTAACAATGGAGAGTCATCTACTGTTTCTCCCACCGGTTCTTCTTCTCTTCCCAATTGATTAGAATCATTCCAACCCCATAAATATAAGTCTCCATTGTTGGTAAGTAGAGCTGAATGCCCTCCTCCGGCGTGTAGAGACTTTGGACTATCATCACTATTCTGTTGTCTTGGTACTACCAATAGCACCTCATTCAGCTCGTGTACTTCCTCTTTGTTAATACTATTCAATAACAGTTGATTGTGTTCGTTTGATCCAGCGCCGAATAGAAAGTATGGTCGTAACTCTGTTTGTAATGTCTTGACCATATTGGCCAACTGTCCAGTATGATAATCACCCGAATGATTTGATAATGCAAGTGCCGCATCTGATGAATGTTGTGCGGCATTTGATAGAAATGTATGTAGATTGTTTAGATATACATCGTTTGGTCCACTCGGACCGATTGCAACTGATATGACAGCAGCGGCATATTGCAAATCCAATAATACACGTTTCCAAAACGCTGGATTGTCCGGTGTACCTCGATATAATAATGCCTTAACTGTATTTCCTGTATCATCTTCTACTACATCGATCACATCTCGTGCATATCCCTAGAAAGATATAGAGTATAGAGGTAGAGAGGTTAGATAGAGAGACACATCATGTGAGCAAAAGTTATGGTTTGTCTTAGCAATTGCAATTTGTGTATGCACAAACTATATACATCAGCGAACAGCCACTCACCCCCTTTTCACGAAAGTCTAATTCAGATAAACAATCATCAACTAAATCAACATCAACTGTATATATCAATCCTTCTGTCATGGATGGATGTTCTCTCCTTCTTTTGGTATCCTCTTTCTTATCATTATTATTTGATATGCCATCATCTCTGTCACTCTTATGATACAGCAAAGTATCAACCTCATCATCACTCAATAAAGTACAGACAATACCATTGAATGATGTAGTACCACGATGATCTGCTGATCGTTGTGACCAACATCTTTGATATCCTATTGATCGTCCTGCTTTGGTTGTTACTTTTCTTCTATTTTCTTCATCATCATCATCTTCTTCTTCTTCTTCTTCTTGTGTAATACTAGCCAAGCTTAACACACCATCATATCCAGGATGCCAACATAAACTACCATAACCAAAGATCTTTAATTTACCATCGTTTAATGTTAATAGTTCGTCAATATCTATGGCTGTATGATGAGATGGTACGATACCATCTTTATATGTTTGTGTTATTGGATCCCACATGCTTTGATTCTCACTTGTTGGTTGGGAGGTAGATTGCAATAATGCAAAGTTGCAATGTCGATGAAGTTGATGGATAAAGTTTGAAGAAGTGAAGGCGCTACAATAACTTGCAGTGAGTATGATATATGATAAGATGGAATAATAATGATAATAGCGTTTGCAGCTGTTCATTATTATCTCCTCTGTAGACGCCAAGTAGTCACCACCCAACCAAATCACGATATTACTTTGTTGAGAGATATCGTTTACTCGCCAAATTAATATATCCCCCGTCAAGATCCTAGGTACATACCAATTGAATTTTACATCTAACGACAGTCCAACACATCTATACATAATAATTACGATAGTGCAAGCTACAATACACTGAATGGAGAGCATGAGTATGTCAATGGTGGCGTTCAACAAAGATTGATCCTTTATATAATATGATTCAGAGGCGGATCCTTGATAACTATTTTTGTGATCGTTCGCGTGTGTAGTTATAAAGCATATAGTGGTATTTGGTGGCTGAGTTTATTGTAAAGTGGGGATATAATTGCAATAATGAGCTCAGTAGATGATAATAAATCAACGTTTGATGAATTTGGAGATGGCGGTGGTACGGTATCAACGTCAAGCAAAAAAGAGTGCACATCATGTGAGCAAAAAGTTGACGAGCATATCAGAGCCGGTGCTTCTGATAATTCTGATGATACCACCGGTAGTAATTGCAATTCTGATATCGGTGCGGTAGTTGAAGGTATTAGTAAAGTTGATATATCTAATGATAATAAGACGGGTAGTAGCAGTAATACTGTGAGTACCAATTGTATCTCCCAGGATGATGAGAAATTGTTTGCAGAGCCTCCACCCAAAGACGAGTGTTCAATCTGTATGCAACCAATGCCATATGCCGTAGGATTATGTGGAGTGGGGAAGACGTATATGCCCTGCTGTGGAAAGATGCTATGTGATGGATGCGTCATGAGTCAGAGATAGAAATGAAGAAGGGAAATATGAAGCGTTTGTGTCCCTATTGTAGAGTTCCTTATCCTCGTTCAGATGAAGGACTGATGATGCAAATGACGAACAGGATTGGTAAAAATGATCCGGAGGCAATTCATGAGTTAGGATCTGCATATTATCGTGGTCGGGCTGGGTTGCCAAGAGATTATACGAAGGCAACAGAGTTATGGAAACGAGCGGCTGAGCTTGGATGCGCTAGAGCTCATAATGCTCTTTCCGGAGCATATCAACATAGCCAAGGAGTTGAAAAAGACATGGAGAAAGCTATGCATCACTGTACACTTGCAGCTATTGGTGGGCATGAATACGCACGCCACACTCTAGGTTTGTTTGAGGCACTTGATGGCAACATGAGTATTGCAATGAAACACTTTATAATTGCTGCAATGAGTGGATTAGAAGAGGCATTGAAGGAAGTGGGCGAAGGATACAGAGCTGGACATGTGACAAAAGATGAATATGCAAATACATTACGTTCGCACCAAGATTCTTGTGAAGAGATGAAGAGTGAGTCGAGGGCAAGAGCTATTGAATACTCTGAGAGTTAGGAAGAGTTGGAGCTGAAACATAGTTAGTTGGTACTCATACAGACAAGTTAAAAGGGAAAGCTTTGAATAGGCTAAATTAGATCCGCAAAACACTATCGCACCACCACTTCTATATCTAACTTTATTCTTTCTTTCCACCACCAAGGGCAGCACGGATATGTTCCTTCTGATCATCATTCAATTCATAGTCAGGGAAATCAACCACAAAACTAACAATTAAATCGCCCTTCTCTCCAGTCTTACTCTTACTAATTGGCATACCCTCACCGGCAATAACTTGTGTACTCTTATTAGTAACTGGCACTCTCTTTTTCAATCTTTTAATCCGCTCTTGTTCATCCAACATTACAATATCATGAGTAAAGCCACACAACGAGTCAGATATTGATACTGTAATCTCGTAATGTAAATCATCTCCCTCCCTGACAAACCGGTCATGTTTAACCTCTCTCAACACGAACACTATATTCTCCGCTAGACCTGGTTCTACTTCATCTCCTTCTCCACTATATGTAATTCGTGTACCTGCCTTGAATCCTAACATGTACAGGCAGATGATATAGAGTATCAGTATGAGGTGCACACATTGCAATAATCGGTAGAGAGACTTACCTGGTTTAATCGGCACCTCCAATATCTTCTCCGTAGGACGTCCAGGAGTCAAAGACTTTCTAGTAATCTTCATCTTTCGAACACGTCCTCTATACATATCCTCCAAAGTACAAGGCACTGCACAACATCTTTCTGGAACATGTGATCTACGATGACGTTTACTGCCGCCATGATATGCCCTACTACCGCCTCCGAATAACATTTCTTCTAATCCACCCGATCCTTCAAAGGGAGTTTCACCATAACTACGCTGACGTTGATTCTGTGATCGTGTAAATTGAGCGAAGAACTCAGAGGGGTCGCCTGGAAGATGCGCGTTTCACAGTTTATGCGGTGAAAAAGAGGTGTTGTAACTCATGTTAGTACATGTGAGGTTGCAAAGGCAATTTCATATTGAGCACACATCTGTACATGATAATAAAATACTAACGCAGACTTTCCAGAGTATGTATACCCTGCACCACCGCCGCCGCCGCCTGATGCTGATTTAAATCCACTGAATGGATTGCTACCACCTTGTCCTCCAAATGGATTGCTACTAGCACCGCCGCCACCTGATGCACTACTACTCTCTTCAGTTGGAGGTACACCATTCTTTAATCCATCCTCACCGTATAAATCATACACTGCTCGTTTCTCTTCATCGCTTTATTGCAATTAAGTAGTAGGCAGAGGAGATATCAGTTTGTTTTTCAGTTAGTATGTAGAAAATCATTATATTGTATATAAATATAGCATACATAATAAACAAATATAACACTAAAATGGTATATAATTGCACATATAAAACAACACAATAATACAACACATGTATACTAACACTTACCTTAATACATCATAAGCCTCAGCCATTTGTTTAAATCTTTCTTCGGCATTTTCTTTTTCGGCGTCGGTTTTTGATGCATGTTTATCTGGATGCCATTTAACTGCCTGCTTTTTGTATGCCTTGCGTAGTTCTGTTTATTATGTATTGTTATATGTAAGTACAGTAGTATTAGTTGTATGTACAGTAGTTATGTTGATACAAAGTGCATATGATGTGTACTTCATTGCAAAAAAAAACTTACCTTCGGCGGTGGCCTGTTTATCCACGCCGAGTATATCGTAATAGTTTTGATTTGCACCCATAGTACTATTTGTTGTCTTCTGCCGTTTGTTTGATGTATGCTTGCCGTCTTGGCTCATTGGTTAGCATGTAGTAGGTGGCGTTTAGTAGGCTTTATGCCATTGTTATCCCGTTTATTGCTTTGATATCTTTTAGACTTAAAGAAAGATACCGGGTATCCCAGAATTAAGTATCGCCGAAAAAATGACGGGCACTGTTGCCCGGCTGGGTGCCCTCCATTTTACTTCCAATATTTTTGAGTGAAGAAGTTCTACAGTAAACTCTTTGCTTCAAGAAGCACAATAACACATCATAACACCGCTAATCTTCAGTGCATGCCATCACAATTGCCTAACTTTATAGTCTCATAATTTAATATCTCCCTTCATACGCACTCCTTTGCAAACAAAACTGTATTGAATAACTACTTATTGCAATCGACCATCACCTACTTCTACTACTTTCTCCCCTTTTAGCAACATTAACAAACAACAATATGGCTCCCCAAATTTACCCCGCAGAAGGATATGATAACTTCCTTGAATTCCTCTTCGAAAAAGACGTACCGGAAGAGCTGGCAACACCAACAATCGTACGTCGATCATCAGTACGCTCACTCTGTTCCGAAGTTAATGTACCCAAGAGTCCAGATGAACTACTCGAACTATACGATGGACGGGAAGACAAACTTATCAAAAACCTAAGTAAACTAAAGGTACAACAAGAGACCAATGCAGAATTAATACATGATATACGTATATTAATTGTCGAAACTGGATGTGTCAAGCCCGCAGATGAAATGTTAGCAAGTTATCATGGTCGGGAGGAAACATTATTAAAGAATTTACAAAAGTTAAAAAAGAAGCAGGTACATGATGCAGCGGTAGTTGATGAGATTAAGGAATTGGTGGAGGAATGTGGTATACCCAAGTCTGCAGATGAGATGTTGGCTAGTTATGCTGGACGGGAAGAAGCTTTGTTGGTTAATATGAAGAAGTTAAAGGCTAAGAATGATAAGGAGAAGGAAGTTATGGATGAGATTAATGCTTTGATGGATAAGACGAATATTCCCAAGGTAAGTTATTTTTTAATGTTTTCGTGGTTGTTTGTTGTTGGGGTGGGGTTGTGTGGTGTTTGGGTTGAGTGGAGTAGGTGTGGCGTGATAGTTTGAGGCCTGTTATTTTTTGTGCATATGATATGTACAAAATGGGGGCGTTGTTGTCCGTCCACAGTTAGTACACCAGGGTAGAGGGAAGGGCGATAAGAGATGTATGAGATGACAGTACGGCCTTTGTTTGGTCCACTTTAATTCTTTTGCAAGGCGGGGTACGGAGGATGTATTTTGTGCATATGATGTGATCATCTAACATCTTTTCCTCGTTCTCATCCACACACTTGTACTACAGGACAAGACCGACGATCTAATTGCCAAGTATGAGGGCAGGGAAGAAGACTTACTCAAGAACTTAAGGAAGATGAGTATCAAGGCAGATAAGGAAGCCGAGACCCTTGCCGAAATCAAGACATTGATGGAAAGTTCAGACATTCCCGAAGACAAGTGTGAGGATCTTATGGTCAAGTATGAGGGTAGGGAAGGAGATCTTCTCAAGAATATGCGTCGTTTGAGTTCCAAGGCTCTCAAGGATGCTGAAACAATGGAGGAAATCAAGGCTTTAATCAAGGAGTCTGATATCCCCTCGGACAAGGCTGATGAATTAATCGTCCAATATGAAGGTCGTGAAGAGAAGCTCCTTAAGAACTTGCGTCGTATGAGCACGGCTGATACTGCACGATCATCATCTGCCAACCCTGCCAAGGAGGATGAGCTTAATACAACAGCTGACACTGCCGCTGAATCTCCCGCCAGGTCCTCGCCTATTAAGAATATGAAGGGAAATGATTACCAAGCCCTCATCAAGGCTAAGCAGGCTTCTTCTCGTAGTGCCGGATCTACCAAGAAGTTGAATTACAATGACATGATTAAGCAGAAGAAGGCCGAAGCTGCTGCTGGTGTTGCCACACAGTAAATACGACGCTGGGTAGATTTGGTATTGGCATTTGGTTATGTGTTTGTATATATTGGGGATTATTTGTGAATAGGGGGGTTTGGACGAGGGCAATTGTGCCCTTGCCTTGCCATACTCCAACAATTTTGAGAAACAATTTTGGGGTTAAGTAATACATGGTGATATATTAGGGGACATCTCTTTGGTTGTGGAGGTGTAGTAATGTATAGAAACACTAATCAAACTAGAGATGTTATCCATTTATCTGGTCTTTCATACTGTTCTTGAACTCCTCAGATATTATAGTTGCTTTCACTCTTCCTTTACTTTTCATTTTATCCGCAGACACTTGGTATGCCCGCAATGCACTCGCGTATTCATCTTTTGTAATATACCCTCGTTTGTACCCTTCCCCAACCTGCTTCGATGAACGATCATATCCACTCCTTGCTGCAATTATAAAATGTTTCAGTGCTCGATCTTTCTTACCATATAATACTTCCAACAAGCCAAGCATATGTCTCGCCTCTTCGTGCCCTGTTATTGCAGCAAGCTCATAGTGTTGGATAGCTTTATCCATATCCTCCTCAACACCTTGACCAGAATGATATGCTCGAGCAAGTTCATAATGAGCACCGAGTGAACCAAGTTCTACTGCCTTATTCCACAATCCCAATGCCTTCTTGCTATTCTTTGTTAAACCCCACCGCCCAAACTGATATGCGACGCCTAACCTACGAAATGCCTCTGGATCATTCAACTTCATCCGCTTCTCAATTCTTTTCATCATCTCCTTGTCTGAACTTGGCAGTGGTACTCGACAGAAGGAACACCAAGGTTTCAAATTCCCCTTGATTACCTCTAACGTTGACGCCAAAACACAGCCTTCGCATATCGTCTTTCCACAGCATGGCTCATACTTCTTTTCCACTCCAGATACTCCGGATGCAAATGGCATTGGTAGCATACATATTTCACAGTCCTCTTTTGGTGGAGGGTCTTGAAACAACGTTTCGTCTGGTATTGTATTCATTATTTTTCTAGGCGTATCCTCAATATCACTGCTGCCCCTATTATCATCTACAACCACCCTATTAATACCCTCAGCTGCGGCATCGATATCAGAGTTGCAATTACTACCAGTGGTATCATCAGAAGCACCGTCTTTGATATGCTCATCAACTTTTTGCTCACATGATGTGCACTCCTTTTTATTTGACGCTGATACCGATGCTCCTTTACCACTGCCACCTCCTCCAGATTTACCACACGTTGATTTACCATCTGATGAGCTCATTATTGCAATTCCACGCCGGGAGTTTACAGTCTGGACTCAACACACTACAACACAAACCTAGGCAAATCCTGGGTATCCTTGATTCTCGGGCGGATGAAGTACTACTCAAGGAGACACCGTATCACTCCAATAATGCCGGCCAATATATCCCCCCCACTCAATCCAGTACATGATAGTTCTCTTGAAAATCTTCAGTTAAGTTTATCAAATACTACTTTTCAATTGGTAGTGGTTTATCAGGCTGATACTTAACATATTTTATTGTTTGGGTATCTTAAGATTTGGCCCTGCTCTGCCTACTATCAGACTTAAGTTGGCGGCCTGGACAATCAATTGAGACATATATGGAGCCCTCTCGTTTTCGTCTATTACACGTCTATTATATCCAGTACTACGGCGGAGCATTGAAATAGTATAAATCTGCCCAAGGGAGAACCCTTTGCACAAAAGTCAAAATTGCTCATAAATTTTATCTGTTCGATCAATCGGGAGGCGGTATAGTTGCAATAATGAGCTCATTAGATGATATATCAACTCGTGGAGACGGTGACAACGGCGACAAAATACCATCCAACAAAAAAGAGTGCACAGAGCAAAAAGTTGACGATAGTAAAAATGATAATAAGTTGAGTAATAACTCTGCTGATGTTGATCTACTATCGGGAGCCTTGCATCATCTCCGTCTATTAAATCTACGGTCAGAGACTACTACTAATGATAATGATGGCGAAGATGATAAGCTGTTTCAAGATCCACCGCCGAAAGAAGACTGTCCAGTTTGCATGCAGCCAATGCCTTTTTCAAATGGAGTTGCTGGCGTTGAAACTGGGTATCAAGCATGCTGTGGAAAATTGATTTGTAGAGGATGCATTTTAGCAGAAAAGGAAGAAATACAAAAGGGTAACTTGAAACCTTGGTGTGCTTTTTGTAGAGTACCCGGTCATCATTCGAATGAAGACTTGATGAGAAGATTTGAGAAGCGGATGAAGTTAAATGATGCCGATGCATTTTATCAGCTAGGATGTGAATATATAGTTGGTAATTATGGTTTACCGAGGGATATGAACAAGGCACTTGAATTGTGCATTCGGGCGGCTGAACTTGGATCTTCCAATGCCTATTCTTTTCTTGGTCGTACATATATGATTGGTGAATGGGTGGAGAAAGATTTAGAAAGAGGTATTCATCATATGTCGGTTGCAGCAATTAAAGGGAACGAAACAGCACGGTTTAATCTTGGTGTTTTGGAGGAACAGAATGGCAATATGGACCGAGCAATGAAACATTATATGATTGCAGCAAGTGCTGGGAGTGATGTGTCGTTGAAGGAAGTAGGAGATGGATACAAACGAGGTCATGTGACAAAAGATGATTATGCAAGAACTTTACGTGCACATAAGAAGACGCAAGATGAGATGAAGAGTGAGCAAAGGGCCAAAGCTTTGTTATTAGATCCATGATAGCCCATTTCTCTTCTTTAAAGCTCTTTTTTTAAAGCTCCTATCTCAATTGTACGCTTATGTTAGTACCAACGATTAGAAGCTTGGTTTTTTATTTTAATACACGGCCCTTAAAACCTACTCTCTTGGGCTCAAAATGACTAGGGGCCCACTAAACATATTCTAGTCTCCACAAATCTACTCAACCGCAAAGCCACCTTCCCACGGACCATTCTTCTTCCCATGTGCCGACACCATTTCGAACCGATAATTGTCATCACCAAAGTAATACTGAGGATCCTGCCAATCTGCCTTCTTCTCTGCCAATAACCAGCCCGTAACCTTGTTACCATTAGAAACAAACTTGTATGCCATCCACACTGGAGGTACCGTAGTTCCATGCCAATGATCATTATTCCAAGGTTCATTATCGTAGTAGCATTTTGTCCCAGCGGTGCTATCTCCATATGGTTGGTGATCTAAGAAGAGAGTTAAGTGGCTTTAAAGACAAAGATACGGTTGACATGTTATACTTTGGAAAAAGATAGACTCACCACCCCATAAATAAGCCAAATCCTCACCCCAATAGCCACAAACCCATGGATACATCACGACGAAACCTGTACCTTCCTCATCGTCAGCTCCAAGATCTTTCATGTCCGGAAGGCCCATATAATCCCACCATGGTTTGGGGGGATTTGCATTTGCATCTGACCAACTGCCACCCCCTTCTGAACTCTTTTTATTTCATTCATTATTTTGTAATATAATCTTTTAGTACGATATTGATCTTTGGTCTTAAATACATACAGAATACATAACTTACCCAAGCCATCATACCTGCCCAGTAGTACTTGTATACATTTCCTGTACCTGGATGTACAAACGGCTGGCTACAATGATGATCCCAATTCTCTCCGACTCCTGAACAATCATGGAGAGTTAGCGGTACAGTTTCATCACTGTATGGGCCAAATAGTTCTACGTATCCCGTCTGTTCGCATACATCATCCATAGTACCTGCTTTATCACAACCGTGGAATACCCAGTAATGATCATCCTTCTTACCCTTATCACGCCATGCCTTGGCACCATAAGGATTACCACCGGTTAACAAATTAAGATTGGGATGATTGCAAACCTCGCCGTACCATGATTCCGATTCTGCATCATCAAACCGAGCTGGGAAGGGTGTACAACTCATTTCTGATTCTACAGATCCATGTGCTCCACCACAATATTCGGGAGTTGGACAATTAGCTGGTTGAGCTGATGAGAAGGGAGCTGCTAGAAGCAGAAGCAGAGATGATCCGATGATGACGGTAGATGATAATAATATCTTTGTCATGTTATTTTCTTACTATATCTTTTACTCTGATTATATTGAGATGGCGGTTGTATATGTATTGTTATCAATGTAAAGATGATTCGATATCTTCTTATTGTTGTCCTTTGTGGTATATATCTGTTTGATTTATGGACAGTGGGGTGCATATATTGTTTGCTCGTATCAAGTGCAATCCAAGATGGTTTGTGATACTCCAATCAAAATATGAAATTCGTCCAATCTTATTGTCTTTTACACTTTGTTGTATCTCTTCTTATTATAAGTATGAGATGGCGGTTGAATGCTATGATATTATCAATATATAGTGAATAATCTTGAGTTAATTGCTGACCATTAATGAGATGGATCTTTATGAGCAATCAGAGTATGAGCATCAAAGTGTAACGCGTGTCGAGTCATCGACCACTACCAATTGAAACGTAGTATTTGATAAACTAAACTGAAGATTTTCAAGAGAGCTATCATGTACTGGATCGAGGGGGGGATATATTGATTGACCGGATAATAATGGTAGAGGGTCGGTGCTGCTTGACATCACGAACGATCTCCTAAAGCCTGCTTGCTTGGTTTTGTGAAGCAAGGATACCACAGGATACCAGCTTAACATTTATTGATTGATCATAGGTACCTTAGATTGTTAGCAGTATCATATAGACTCTATACAACGCAACTCAAGGCGGTGAATTGCAATGATGAGCTCATTAGATGGTAATTCAACGTGTGATGAATTAGGAAATGGCGGTGGTAAAGGGGTATCGGTAACAACTTCAAATAAAAAAGAGTGCACATCATGTGAGCAAAGAATTGAAAATCATTGCAAACCTTCTGATGATAATAACTCTAGTAGTAGCAATTTGTCTGATATCGGTGCCGTAACTAAGGGTATTAGTAATATATCTAATGATGACGTTAATACGGGGAGTGGTAATGCTGATATCAATGGCGTCGTCAATGTGGCAATATCTGCTGATGAGAAATTGTTTGCCGACCCTCCACCGAAAGAAGATTGTCCGATTTGTATGCTACCTATGCCACACGCTAGTGGAATTTGTGGCGTACGAAAGACGTATGAGCCATGCTGTGGGAAGACGATATGTGAAGGTTGCATTTGGGCATCGGCGGAAGAGGTAGTCAAGGGGAATTTGAAAGAATGGTGTGATTTCTGTAGAGTACCCAGTTCTCGTTCGGATAAAGAGTTTGTGAAGAGATTGAAGAAACGGATGAAGTTGAATGATGCCGGTGCATTTCGTAGATTAGGTGAGGCATATTCTTTTGGGCAGCGGGGTTTAATCAAGCATAGCAAGAAGGCATTTGAATTGTGGACTAAAGCAGCAGAGCTTGGTTCACTCGATGCTCATTATGAACTTGCTAGAGCATATTGTTATGGTGATGGTGTAGAGCAACATGCAGGAAAAGCTATTCAGCACTTTGAGCTCGCAGCAATCGGGGGGCATGAATTTGCAAGGAACAGTCTTGGTGTCTATGAGTATAAGAAAGGCAATGTGGTTCGAGCAATGAAACACTATATAATCGGAGCAAGATGTGGAAACGGTGATTCTTTGAAGAAGGTTTGTTTGGGATACAAACAAGGACATGTGACCAAAGATGACTATGCAAAGACATTACGAGCGTATCAACATTCGTGTGATGAGATGAAGAGTGAAGGAAGGATGAAAGCTAGGGAAATCTGTGATAAAATGAGGAGGTAAACATCTCTATGGTAGCATAATTATTATCTGTGATAGATGCTATGTGACGGATACCAACAGGAGTGTGAATTGCAATAATGAGCTCAGTAGATGATATATCAACGTGTGATACAGACTCTAGACCTAATATAGTATTCAACTGACTTGGTATTTTAAAGGACCCGTATTAAAATAAGAAACCAAGCAATGTACATATGTTTATACTAGGGCTTTGTTTGTATCTATGTCTACGTCTCTTTACATCGCAGCAGCTTTTGTTCTCTGTTCACTTTTCATCTCATCTACAGACACTTGATACGCACGTAATGTACTAGCATAATCATCTTTGGTAACATGACCAGATTTGTATCCTTCTCCAACCTTCTTCAATGAATCATTGTTTCCACATCTTGCTCCGATTATATAGTGTTTCATTGCTCGACCCATGTTTCGATTATTATATTCTTCAAATGCACCAACACTATGTCGTGCCCCTTCATGCCCTCCAATTGCTGCCAGCTTCCAATGATGAAGCGCCTTTTTCTTATCCTTCGCAACTCCGCCTTCACCATTATAATAAGTAATTGCAAGGTTGTAATGTGCATCGATCGAACCAAGTTCTACAGCTTTATTCCACAATTTTAATGTCTTCTTGAAGTCTTGTGGTAAGCCCATTCCTCCGTCTCTATATGTCACTCCTATCTTGAAAAATGCATTGGCGTCATTCAGTTTCATCCTATACTCCACCCTCTTTATCAATTCTTTAGTAGAACTATGCAGTGGTACTCTGCACAAGGAACACCAAGGTTTAATATTCCCTCTTTTAATTTCAAAATCCTCCGCTATAGAGCAGCCTTTGCATAATATCATTCCACAACATGGCAAATATACTGTCCTCACTCCACATACTCCTGATGTGTGAGGCATAGGAAGCATGCAGATCGGACAATCTTTTCTTGGCGGAGGGTCTTCAAACAATTTCTCATCAGATATAGATTGCTTATTACTATTGTTTCTACTATTATTTTCAGATACAATTGCAGGTAAACCATTAGGACCAAGACCAGTAGGCCTATTCCTCGCAGAGTCCTCTTCCATGATCTTCCATTGCCTCAACTTCTTTAGAATCTTTGGATCGGTAATCTTCTTCTTACTGCCGCCGCCGCCATCTCTTCCTCTTCCTCTTGAGGCGATACCATCGATACTCTCATTATTACCACTAAATGTACTGTTATCATTCGATATATCTACACTACCGATACTCTCGGCTACGGCACCGATATCAGAGGAATTGCAACCTCCAGAGGTATTATCAGATGCATAATTATTTTTTTGCTCACATGATGTGCACTCTTTTTTGTTTGATGGCACTTCATCGCCGTTATCGTCTCCGCAAGTTGTTATATCATCTAATGAGCTCATAATTACAACAATACCGCTCTCAAATTGTTGTACTTTTTATAAGTATTACACTTGTGTACCTATTGTTGGTGAGTAAAATAATTGAGCACGCTTTTTGGTTGTTGCAAATAGAGTTTCCTCTCCGATTATTTCCCCGCCGTAGTACTAGATATAATTAGACGAATGAGAGGGCTCCATAGATGGTCTTAGATTCATAGTACCTAGGCCGCATAACTCTACTAACAAATCTCATGCAGGAGTTGATACATAATTGCAAAAAGACTCCGTACTATAATATTATAGAACATAAATTCTTTTTCGACACAGATCTTGAACAATATAACCAAAAGTAGACTCACACTGATTTCTATACGCAAATCATTATCTTGCCAATCTCGTCACGATCTTATGCTATAACTCGACTACCGCCGAGAATTCTATGAGGAGTCGCCGCGCCGCCAAAACCTTGCTATTTGCTATTTGCTGTAGAAGTTAGAAGTTTCATTATTAAAAAAGTTTCTCTATTTCGAGCAAGTTTCATTTTGAGACTCTGGTGATATGTAGAAGAAGAGAATAGAGATGCCACATGCTCTATAATATATACTGACGGGTTGGTGTAGTGGTGATATTGATATGTTGATGATGTGCATTTAGTAATTAATGGTAAGTGTATCGTCGTCGGTCAAATACCGCGGCCTATTTAGGAAAAAGAACAATGTGTCACGAGAGAAGAATGGTAATGGGTAATGACAGTTTAGTTTGGTTATTGAGTTGCCACTTAATAATCGGCGGCGGCGGCGGCGGTCAATATATAACACATTCCTCTATTGTATACATTAAGTGATTTGCAACTACTTACATCGATGTCACGAGGGTATGGTGGCAGGAGATCGACGTGCGAAAAGGTTTTGCTATAATTTGTTACTGACGTTATGTGGCTTGGTGTGGTTTGGCTGTAGTATTGTTAATGTGTTGTTATTGATTATCGGGTTAAACTTTTGTTAATTTGTTATATATTATGTATCTACTAACCTTACAGTGCTACTCTATATACCATACAGAGAACAACAAACAAAAGCGATGCCATCATCAAGCAGAAAGAAAAACAAAGGAAAGGATAGAAAGGCCAAGAAGGCCGCAGAAAAGGAAGAGGCTAGGAGTATACAAGCATATATTACCTGGAGGCACTGGGCAAGCGGGGAACGAGCTGATGGGACTGTTGTCACTCAATGTAACCATGGATTGGCGGAGATACCAGACGATTTTCATCCTGTCTCTAAATTCATCCATGATTTGTTTACGAACCCTTCACGGGAGGCAGTACTACGAAATAATCCACAAGTATGTAACAATGAAACTAATCGGGAATTGGCAGTGCAAATGTTGATACGCATTATAGCAACAAATTTGCTGATAGATGATGATGCTTTTAATTTGGCGTGGGGGATTTCTGATACGATATTATTACTTGACAATTATGACGAAACATTTGGCAAATTTGATGACAATTTCTTTTTAGCTAGACATATCCGTAGTGTGGCCACAAGGAGAAGAGATCTTTCACCCGATTGTCGAGATGTTTTGAAGTTTTACCGCAAGAGAACAAACTGTAAATGTTTGAAGAAGATGCATTTAGAGGCGAGGAAGACTATGCCAAAACTAGGGAGTTGTCATCATTGTGGAGTAGAAAAGGAACGTACGTTGCTAATGGTGTGTAGTAGATGCAGGATAGCTCAGTACTGTTCTAGGGAATGTCAAGTTGCAGCCTCATCGAAGCACCGGGAGGATTGTGACATGTTTGTCTACGCTCACGAGCATACCATTGCTATATGGCATACTAACACACGGACTCAGCTAGATATGGTAATCAAACATGATACAAGATAGTTCGGTTAAAGTGGAGACTTGCCGATTGGAAATGAGAAGGTCCGATGATAGGCATCTACTCGACCTTGCCTTCATGGTTTATAATTATGAACTAAATATCTATATAACATGATCAATTACTATTTGCAATACTAAGACTTTTCCTGCTCACGGGCCATTGTACCCAATTGTAACCTCAGCTGTAGCCCTTTGCTCATTTTT